>Ga0209702_10003412_pt1 | contig 25127 bp, 17 predicted proteins | sample FRY01_FD_187210 | JGI IMG/M metagenome (GOLD analysis project Ga0209702, IMG submission 187210) | Freshwater microbial communities from Lake Fryxell liftoff mats and glacier meltwater in Antarctica - FRY-01 (SPAdes) (version 2) | ecosystem: Environmental > Aquatic > Freshwater > Ice > Glacier... | reverse complement strand
GCACCACACGGGGGCCACGGCAGGCTGCTCAGCGCGGGGCGCGGGGGCGCAGCTTCCGTAAAGCCGTGTGTCAGGTCGCCGCACGTCGTGATGGCGCGAAGCTGGCGTTCGACAAAACGCGGCAGGGTGCGCTGGTGGTCGTCGCAGCGGGCGATGAAGTCATCGAGGTGGTCTCGCAACAGGCACGCGAGAGGACAGGCCTCTGGATCTCGCGGCGTATAGGAACGCGAAGCGCCCAGACCCGGGAGCGAGGGGCCGGCGTGATGAAGGTTGGTCGTCTGAGGGTTGCGCACGCACCGCACATGAGCAAGCGCCATGCCATCCCGAAGGGCCGCTCTGTGAGCGGGTCTTCGGTCCGATGGAGTGTCCCAAGACTGTGTCAGGTGTCTTGGATGGGACAGCCTTGAGACAGTATTGCGTTTCAATCAATCTGTCGAATCATTGCATCAGCATGTATCTTCTCGCGACAGCGATCTCATTCACATTCTCGTGCCAATGCAGGGCGACACGCGAGCCGTCAGCTTTTTTGCCCTTTAGCTTATAGGTGATGGGACCCGAGACGAAGACCGCCCCCGGCTGCGGGGGCCGCGTCGGCGGCGTTCTCGGGCACGGCCGCGGCGTCAAAGACGGGCGCGACGGGTGTCGCCTCTTTCTTGCATCCGGCGCTGGTCATGAGGCTCAGCGCGAGGGCCGCGTCTAAGACGCGGGTGGAGATAAAGCGGATCGTCATCGGTCGGGCTCCTCTTTGCGGGGCAAGAGCCCGGCCATTGAAGGCGCCGCGATACCATGAAAATCCGACCCCGCGAAAGACGAAAGCCCCGGCGCTTGTGGCGCCGGGGCTTCGTGATCTCAACTCGCTGCACCTAGCAGCGCTGGCCTAGTAGCGGTACGCGTCGCCCTTGAAGGGACCCTTGACGCCGACGCCGATGTAGTTGGCCTGGTCCTCGGAAAGGGTCGTCAGCTTGACGCCGAACTTGTCGAGGTGCAGGAGGGCCACCTTCTCGTCGAGGTGCTTCGGCAAGACGGTGACGGTCTTGCCGTACTTTTCGGCGTTGTTGAAGAGCTCGATCTGCGCGATGGTCTGGTTCGTGAACGAGGCGCTCATCACGAAGCTGGGGTGACCCGTGCCGCAGCCGAGGTTCACGAGGCGACCTTCGGCCAAGATGATGATCGAGTGACCGGTGCCCTTGGGACCGTGGGTCGTGTTCTTGAACTTCCACTCGTGGACCTGGGGCTTGATCTCGATCTTCTCGATCTCGCCCTTGGCCGCCATCGCCTCCATGCCAGCCATGTCGATTTCATTGTCGAAGTGGCCAATATTGCAGACGATCGCGTTGTGCTTCATGCCGGCCATGTGCTTGGCCGTGATGATGTCCTTGTTGCCGGTCGCGGTGCAGTAGACGTCGAAGTCATTCGCGATGGCGTCCTCCACCGTGATGACGTCGATGCCGCGCATGCAAGCCTGCAGCGCGCAGATCGGGTCGATCTCGGTGATAGCGACGCGAGCCGCCTGGCCGCGGAAGGACTCGACTGAGCCCTTACCGACGTCACCGAAGCCGCAGACGAGGGCTTTTTTGCCCGAGAGCATGACGTCGGTGGCGCGCATGATGGCGTCGACGAGGCTGTGGCGGCAACCATAGAGGTTGTCGAACTTGCTCTTCGTGACCGAGTCATTGACGTTGATGGCCGGGAACAGGAGGGAATTGTCTTTCTGGCGGTCATAGAGGCGGTGAACGCCCGTCGTGGTCTCCTCGGTGACGCCGCGGATGTCGGCAGCCATCTTGGTCCAGTACTTGTCGCCACGGCTGCGGCGGATCTCACAGATCGACTGGAAGATGATCTTCTCCTCTTCGCTCGATGCGCGGTCGGGGTCGGGCAGGGTGCCCTTCTGCTCGTGCTCGTAGCCGAGGTGGATCAAGAGGGTCGCGTCGCCACCGTCGTCGAGGATCATGTTGCAGCCGCCGTTGGCCGCGCCCTGCCACTCGAGGGCCTGGATCGTGCACCACCAGTACTCGGCGAGGGTCTCGCCCTTCCAGGCGTAGACAGGCGAACCCATCGGCTTGGCGATGGTGCCGTCCGGGCCGATCGCGACGGCCGCGGCGGCGTGGTCCTGCGTCGAGAAGATGTTGCAAGACACCCAGCGGACCTCGGCGCCGAGGGCGACGAGGGTCTCAATGAGGACCGCGGTCTGGATGGTCATGTGCAGCGAGCCCATGATGCGTGCGCCCTTCAGCGGCTGCGCCGCGCCGAATTCTTCGCGAAGGGACTCGAGGCCAGGCATCTCATAGAGGGCGAGCTCCATCTCTTTGCGGCCGAAGCGCACGGTGGCCTCAGTCAGGTCCTTCACCTTATAGGGAAGGTTCGCGAAGAGGGGTAGGCCGGTATTGAGGAAGTTTGGGTTCTGAATGATCGGAAGGTTCATAGAAGCCTCGTGAACTGGGCCGTCAGGACGGCTCTTGGGTGGGACCAGGGGTCTGGCCCCTGTGGCGCGACCGGATGATTCATCCGTTCATGCGGATATATGAATATATGGCCTGGGCTGCGGTTGCAAGGATGAGGTCAGGTTTTTTTTGAGGCATTTCTCGCGGTGGGTTTCGGGGCCAAGACCAGGGTCGCGACGAACAGCGGCGGCCCCTGCGCATCTGGATCGGGCCGCAGCGGCGCGAAACGTTCCACGGTCAAGCCGGCGGGCACTGCGAGCTCTGTGAGGCTCTCGATCGAGAATCCGCGGTGCCGGTGGCCGAAGGTTCGAAGGACGTCGCTGGTGTGGGGCTGCATATCGACGACGACGAGGCGGCCCCCGCGTCCGCTGCCCGTGGCGCCCGGTCTCTTCAGGATGCGCGCGGCCTCGCGGAGGGCACCGAGGGGGTTCGATAGGAGATGTAGCACCAGGATGAGGAGCGCCGCGTCGACCGAGTCGTCCGCCAACGGTAGGGCCTCAAGGATCCCCTCGTGGATCGCGACGTTGTCAAAGGCGGCGAGCCTCTCTCTTGCGGCTGCAACCATGGATGGTTCGCGGTCCACGCCGATCGCTTTGGCGCAGAAGGGCGCCAAGGTCTCAAGGGCCTGTCCTGGGCCGCAGCCGAGGTCCACGATCGTCGCGTCGCTTTGGATCAGCGCGGCCATCGTGGGGGCGATAAACATCCTCCCAAAAAGTTGATCTCTGAGGGAATCCCAGCCTGATGCCACCCGCGAAAAGAACATCGCGGGGTCCGAGTCGCGCTCGGCCACGACGAGGGCCAGACGCTCGCGATCCGCCTCGCGTTCGCCAGCCCGCGCGGGATCGTCCCGCACGAGACGGATTAGCGTGGCCGCCGACTCCGAGAGATGGGTCGGATCGAGGCGAGTCAAGGTCGTCGTGCCGAGGGTCTTCCGTTGGAGCCACCCCGCCAGCTGTAAGGTCTTCAGATGCCTGCTGATCGTCGGCTGCGGAAGGCCCAGAATGCGCGTGAGTTCGCCGACCGAGAGCTCCTCGTCCGCGAGCACATCAATGAGGCGAACGCGCACGGGCTCAGCGAGCAGCTGAAGGGCGTGGCTAAGCGGGGGCGGAGAGGCGAGTTCGTCCATGCGCCTGCCTTAGCCGAAGACGCGGGGAATTGGCCAGCCATGACCGTGTTGGGCCGGCCTGTTCGGACGTTCGCTGAGTCTCGACGACTTCTTAGTCGGCGCACCGGGCCGATTTTAGATCCGGGTTTTCATCGGAGAACCTACCTTCCCAAGATTCAACTTGAAAATTTAGACCACTTGTTTAACCTGCGGTGGTTAGTTGCCGTGAATCTGCGCGTTCTTCTTCAATCATGAGCCGTCACTCCCTTGGAATTGCGATGAATCTATTTTATTCGAATGGTCTTCCTCGGATCTTGGCGCGTCTCGCCTTGGCCGCTCTCTTGCCGTTCATGACGATCGCGTGTTCAAAATCAGACACCCCTGCGGCACGCGAGGGTGGGCCGGGCATTGAGGTCAAGGTGGCTCCCTTGACCCTGCCTGGGATCGCGCGCGCTTGTTACGACGTCCTGGTCCAGAACGGTCTCGGCGAGACCGTCTGGGCGCGCGGGGTCTTTGGCCAGCAGTGGCCGGAGGACACAACCACGTTGTGTTCCACGCAATTTGGCAACGGCGCGGGGGGCGACATATCCTATGTCGGCCCCTGTGACGCCGACCAGCCGAGCCACACCGTCACCTTGTCAGTCGACGGCCTCTACGATGTATCCGGCAATGACATCGGGGAGTACGTCAATCCGTGCCCGCCCAATACGCCCTGCACGCTGCCAGTCCTTTGTGCAGAGAACGCCGACACGCCCGTGACGTTCAATTTCACGATCATGCGAGCCGCCAACCAGGGCTTCTTCGATGTCGCGGTGAACTTTGATAATATATTTTGTTCTGCAAAGGTTGACTGCACCTACGACACTGAGGGGACCGAGCCCATCGAGCTGCTCTTCGACCCGGCGACCGGCGAGAGGATCCAGACCGCGGTCGTCGGCTTCGCGTGCACCGCCGGTCCGGGGACGGACGCGTCCACGACGCTGATGATGAACGATCTTCGGGTCACTTGTGGGGATCCCGAGGTCACCTTTTTCGCGGGGCATTTTCTCTTCGGCTGCGATGATCCCGGCGACGCTTACTATGGCATCGTACAGTCGGTTTCGACCAGCGGCCTCCGCTTTGATGGCGCTGTGTGGCAGCGAGACGTCAACAGCGGCGACTACAACGCGTCCGCGCTTGTCGTCAACAATCTGCCACAGCTACCAGTCGGCGCGCCGGAATCCCGCTGGGGTGCCCTCGTCTAAGCGATCCTCCCTGACGGCTCAGCCCTAATGCTGCTCGTCCGGACCGGCACCCCGACCGATCCGCAGAACGTGTTCTCGGCGATTCAAGAGTTCCGACCAGCCCTCGCGACGCGCACCGATGCCCTTACCTTTGAGCTCACTTACGTCTTCCCGCTTGGGTCCGACATCGATTCTTCCGCACTAGCGTTCGGTCTGCCGCTCTTGTCCGACCTTGAGACCCATCTCATCACGCGCGACAGTATCGACGGGGGCAGTGAGGGCCCTCCCGATTTGAGCTTTACCGCCTTTGCCCGGCAATCACCCCCAGCAGACGACCCCTACGGTCCCCCCATTCGCCTGAACAACACGCCCGGCGGTCCTTTCGAGAGCTGCGATGCCAACGCGACTGTCATGGACAACGCGGTTATTAGCAGCTGCAAACACGTCAACGGCGACTACCGCATCTACTTTTGGGATTTGCTCGACACGCCGACTCAAGTTGGGGTCGATCCTTTGTACGAGCTCGACCCTGAGGTCTTTGTCCTTGCGCCGTCTGACTTTTCCTTCTCTTCCGCGGGTACGAATGATGGCCTCCCCGCGAACATCAATAATATCGAATATCTGAACAATTTGTCCTTTATTCGAGGCGGTACGAACCAACCCGACCACATCTTCCTGAGCGCGCAGCTCGATTTTTCGAATGCCTCTGATGGACAGAACTTCGCGGTTCATTGGTCTCGCACCGGAAATGGAACTTTCTCGCTCTCAGCCCCTCCCTACGACCAACTAAGCCTGCCAACGGATCCTGCGCCTAGCCCGGTCCCAAGTTTCGGAGATGGCACCTATATCCGGGGCGTCATGACGCCGCCCGTGCCCGCATCTCCACCGGTCTTGCTTGGCGGGTTCTCCTTTAGTAATGACGGATATCGAAGGTTCGTCGCCCTCCACGACCGCACAGGGCCTGGGCATATCGTAGTGAAAGACTTCTGGGAGGGGCCCGGCCAGACGAATCTGTTGATGCCCGACGATATCGTCGGCGGCCTCTTTCACCCCAATGGCGACTTCTTCGGCCTGGGCGAAGCCAATTTTCCTGTTGGGTTTCGACTATTTATCGCGCGTGCGACCTTGGCGGATGGGATCGCACAACGTCTTCCGGTGCCCGATGGTTACACGTTCCGACAGGTCACGGGCATTCGCGGCGCCGCGGCACCCCAGCTCGGCGCGTTGCGCAGCCTGTCCGGGATTGTGGTGGATGGGCAGGGCCAACGCCGCATCATCATGTGGCGAGTCCGCGCCCGCGGCGCGCCTCCCAACGACTTCGAGCTCGTGGACTGGTACGTTCACGGGACGACGGACGACGTCTTCGACACGAACCAGAGTGGAGAGCTTAGTGAAGACGCTCGGTCAGATCACGAGTCCTCGCCTCTCTTCGACCCGATCACTCCGCGCTGCGGCCAGACTATGGATCGCTATGTCGTCGATCCGAACGCCCAGGTCTTCACCGACGCCACGCTCATCGTCGACCCGACCCTCGACGTTCAGGGCGTGCCGGCGGTCTTGACCGTTGCTCAACTGACCGCGACGGGCTTTCCCGATGGAAACCTCGTCATCCGGACTCCAGCCAACTCGCCAGTCGACCTGTTACCTGAAGCCAATCTTGAGGCCGTCACCCTGCTAAACCCGGCGCTCTCGCAAGAGGGCAACGCGTGGACGGCGGCCACGAAGCCTGCCGAGATGCCTGCCCATATTCTTCAGATGGCGTCCTACCACGGCGAGGAGAGCCTCCTCTGTGCGGGCCAGCCCTGCAACAAGCTCTACTGGAACACGGCCATCGCGTTCGACCCGACGGTGCCCGACTGCGTGCTCACGTTCGAGGCTACCGCCGCCAACACCACGAGCCTCGTGGGCGGTCAGATCCCTCCGAACACCACCTGGCCCCTCATCTTCGGGCGCGTGCCTCTGACCGGCCCCGCCGACGAAAATGGTCTGGCCTCCCTTGAGTGTCGCCAGCATCCGCTGAACTCCGATGAGTTGAACACGATGTATAAGCCGGCAGACTTCGAATACAACCTCTGCTACAGCTTCGGCGCCTCCGGGGCTAACCCAACGATGAGCGAGCTTGGCTGTAGCTACGACGCGCTTGCTTACATTCAGTTTGAGTTCATGCTCCAAGGCAACGGGCCCTGAGGATCAAAGTCCGCGCATCGTTGGGGCCAGGTGCTGCCGCCACACGATCGTCGGCCGGCTAAGGCTTAGCGCTTCTTGACTGGCGAAAAATCGATTCTTGTTTCATAGTTCGGTTGTCGATTGTGGCGCCTCAAGGGCGCTGGCGTATTGGCCCCGAAGGCGTCCGTCACAAAAGCCCGGGGCCGGCACTCGATTGGAGGGGTGGTTTTTGCAAGGCTTCAGGTTAAAGCATTCGCGCAGCAGAATGTGGTGTCGGGCACTATTGTGGGCCGGCCTCATTGTCAGCGTCGAGGCTTGCCAGAGCGGCGAAGGTCAGGTGCCCCCGGACGAAGCCAAGCTTGCGATCTCTGTCGCTCCCCTGAACCTCGAGCAGATCGGATTTGCCTGTTACGACCTTGAGGTGCTGGCGATTCAGTCCTTGAGTCCGACCGTCGTGACCGAGACAGTCTGGCGTCGCGGCGATTTCTTTAGCAATCGTGCTGATGAGGCTGGCGCCTTCGCCGGCGACTCAGATACGTTGTGTTCCAATGTGTTCGGCAACGGCCCCGCTGGCGACATCCTGTACGTCGGTACCTGTGATGCGACCTATACGCGCCATGTGGTCCGGCTAGTCGTCGATGGTCTCTACAAGCCGTCGGGGGGCCGGCTACCCGAAGGGACGGACTGGATGAACCCTTGTCCGCCCGCCTCGCCCTGCGATTTCTATCCGGACTGTCAGGTCAACGCGGACACGCCGGTGACGATCAATCTGACCGTGCTTCGCAGCGCAAACCAGGGATTCTTCGATATCGGTGTGCGCTTCGACGACATCTTCTGCTCGGCCAAGGTTGATTGCAGCTACAAAAATGGTGTCGACCTCGCAGGGAACCCCATCCACGATCCGATCATGCTGGTCCACGGCGCCGACGGAGAGCCACAGAATACCGCGGTCATCGGTTTCGCGTGCACGGCTGGGCCGGGCCAAGAGGATCTCACCGAGCTCTACATGAACGCGCCCCGCGTAAATTGCAGCTCCGCCGCCGCGCCACCCGTTCAAAGTTACTATGTCCTGCCGTTGGATATCCCCGAGGGATACGCTTGGGATACTGTCATTAACCCGCCCGCCCCCGGCGTCGTCTTCCAGTATGGCGTCTACTACGGGGAAGAAGAGCTGATGTGTGGCGACGAACCCTGCCAGAAGAAGTACTTCAACGTCGCCATTGGCATTGATCCAAGCTTTACCGATTGCGTCCTCGCGTTCGAGGCGACCGCGGCGCTGCCCGGCGTCATTACGCAGGCGAACGGCTGGCAGACTCCGGTCGGCTCGGTCTATCCGGTGGTCGTCGCGCGGGTCAACCTGACACCGGCGATTGTGACCGGCCCTCCGGGGGCCCCTGGGGTCTGTGGCGAGAATCCCCTCAACGGCGTGAACAGCGGCGTCCTAGCTAGGTACACGCACGGCGCCGATAACCAAGGTTTCCCGTTCTGCTACCACCTCGATGTGGCCGGTGGGACTGTCTCCCCGCATTGCGCGCCGGGCTACGATTATTCGGATATCGACGCGAACCCTATATTTGGCAACTAACCGGTCGCCCATGTCCAGCGGGTCGGGCTCAGCCAGCGGTTCTGAGGCCAATCCGGTTCTACCGTCTATTTATCAACGATCTGTAGCTGCGATCGTCGATCGGCGCCTTTTGGCCCTCGCCGGTCGTCTCCCGCGACGGTTGGGTGGATCGCCCGGACCGTCGCGAGGAGGCCTCGTGCCCTCCGGCTGCGGACGAGCGGGCCGCGCGGCACCTGTTGCACTTCTTTGCTCGAAGCGGCTCGCAACGTGGGCCAACTCGGTGATAGGCTTCGCACTCAGGGTGTTCACCGATCACGGACGCCACGTGGACTGCAAAGAAGTCGTGAGCCGTCAGGGCTCGAAGCCTTGGGGAGACGGACATGGATGGTGGATGCGCAAGCAAGGGACAGCGAGTCGGCCAAAGGGGTCTAATCGCGGTTCTCGCCTTTCTGGGGCTCGGCCTCGGACCGGCCTGCGCGCCCGCTGGCGGCGGTGGTACCGGGATGGAGATCCGGGTGACTCCGCTGCAGTTCAATTCGGTGCTAGACGTCTGCTATGACATTCAAGTATTTGATAATATAGGCACTTTGCTTTGGAGCGCCGGAGACCCGAACGTCAACCGGGACCAAGGGGACACGGCGACCATCTGTTCGTCCGATTATGGGACAGGAAGCGGCGGTGACATCCAATATATCGGCTCGTGTGACCCGACCTTCAACCCCAACATCGTCGCCATCATAATCGACGGGATCTACACCATCAATGGCCGCCTCCAGGATGGCGTCGACTGGTTGCCGACCTGCACCGTCGCAGACCCTTGTTACCAGTATGTTGAGTGCCAACCAGATGCGAACGTGCTCGTCGCCTTCAATATCTTGGTGATGCGTAGCGCGAATCAAGGATTCTTCGACATCGCCGTCAAGTTCGATGATGTTTTCTGTTCCGCCAAGGTCGACTGCACCTACGACGCGGCTGGCGCTGAACCGATTATGGCCGTCAATACGGACGGGACCGACCTGCAGACCGTCGTGGTGGGCGTGGCATGTACGGCCGGTCCCGACACGCTAGCGGAAGATGTCCAGAGCATCTTGCACGAAAACGACGTGCGGATTGTCTGTGGAGATCTCAACGGGCCTCAGCCCGAGGCCTTCGTCTGGACCTGCGAAGCCGACCAGCCCAACTATTACGGATACTCCATCAGCTTTCCCTCCACGGGGCCCGAGCTATTGGGCACCGAGGTGGCCCGGGATCCGGGGACCCTCGATTACACCCAGAGCCCCCTCTTCGTGAATGGATTGCCCGTTGAGTATTCGACGGCCGTCATTTACCGCGTGCTGGCCGATGCGGACGCACCCAAAGAGGCGATCGCCGTCTTTGTGACACCACCAGATAATCCCTTGGTGGAGGGGCCCGTGCGCCGGGTCCGCGTCGGTCTCGTGAAGAAGACAACGCCTCCTTGGGATGTGAGCTGGATCGCTGAGCCACTGGAAAATGACATCGTGATGCCCTGCGCCTATGACGGTACAAACCTCATCGCGGTCAATACCCTAGATGACGTGCTCCCGTTTGGCGCGCGCGTCATCGCCTATCAGGTTGTTGGTAGCCCTGGTGACCGGAAGTTGGAGACCCCCATCCAATTGGACATGCCTGTCGATGTATCTGAGTGTGGTCGGTTTCAGTTGTTGAATGGCTATTTTATCGCGGATTGTCGGCGACGTCGCGAGCTCGGTGGGACGACGTACGAGGCCGCCGAGGGGGTCCTATGGATTCAGAACGTCAACGAAGCGGCCGATTACGCTGTGCTTGTCCCGCCGACAGGTGAGACACATTTTCGCCTTTCGGAGGTCGATCAGGCGGGCCTTCAGATTGGTGTCAAGGACATCGTGATCGCGTTAAATGCGCGGTTTCAATGGTCACAACCGCCTGGATTTAATCCGCCGACCAGCGATGACAGGACCTATGACAGCCAGGCTTTCGCCGTTATATACCGCTGTGCAAACCACAAGCTCGCTGAATGCAAACCCGACAACCTCGCACCAAAAGTGCCAAAATATATCGGGCACGAGACCGCGACCGTTGAGCGGCTGGACACACACGCACGCTCGATCGTCAATAACCACGTACTTGGACGATTCGCTTTTCAGTTTGAGGCCTTTGAGACTCGTGCTGCCGTCTTTGAGCTGCTGGATGGTCCGGATTCAAACTCCTGGACCGAGTGGCGTGACCCGGTTGGCAAGCCGGTCGCCGACGTGACCCTCTCGGGTATCTTCCCGGACGCTCGGATCGTTTTCGGTTTCTATGGCCCGTTTGAGGACAGTCCCCTTGATGGCAGCGGACCACGCCAACGGCTGCCGTTTTTTGCGAAGCTCCCCGCGACCTCCGGTACTCCCGTCGACATCAAAGCCATTCCCGTGCCTGCCGGCTCAGAGGTGCGCGAGTTTCTGGGGCGCGCAGGACCTGAGTCCCAGCTGCGCTTCCTAGTGAAGATGGCGCGCGTTGGCAACGCTGGAGTCGTCATCGAGGAGGTGGGGCAATACGTCTTTAAATCAGATTTCAGTTCATTTGAACAGTTGATATACGTCGGCCCCGACACCTTCTACGACAGCTCTCCGACGAACGACGAGCTCCATGACTTCGGTTTCGCACGGGACATCTACGCCCGGGACCGCGCAATGGAGACGGTGAACTACGACGCCGTCGTGCCCAATTGTCCCCAATTCTTCGGGTCCGTTGGGGCCATGGTCGGACAGCAGGCGCTTGTCGTCGATCCGCAGGTCGACCTCGACCCCACTCAGCCTCCACCGGCCGACCCGAACATCGCCACGGTGACACTTGCGTGGGCCGAACCTTTGGGGGCGCCTCAGTGGTTCGCGGGGCTCTCGACCTACTCAATTATCAACCCAGCGGGTGACGAAGGCTATCATTGGCACAATGGCGATGCCGTCATCGGGACCCCCGCGAATCCTCGGCCCGCTGATGCGGACCCGGTGCTGTTGAACTACGGCATATATCGCGGCGTTGAGGAGCTCGACTGCGGCAATGGTAGTTGCAACAAGCTCTATTGGAACGTGGCGGTCGGGTTTGATCCCACGGTGCCCAACTGTACCCTCTATTTTGATGCGACCGCTTCGGCTTCGACCTCTCTGTTGCCAGATGGTTCTCTCCCTGAGGGCACCTACTGGCCTTGGCTCGAGGCGACCGTTCCTTTGACGGGGCCGTCTGGTGGTCTTGTCTGCACGCAGCATCCGATGGGTAGTGGGGCCTATCCTGCGGTGGCGCATGCGATGACGGCCGCAAACCAAGGATGCTATAAGTACGATGGTTTTACGGCCACGCGCGCAGCGTGGTGCTCTGTACCCGAATATTGGCTTCGCTATCGGGAATGGACCCCATGAGATTTTACGATCTTATCCGGGCGGTGGCGCTCGGCGCGCTGGTCGCTGCGGGCGCATGCGACGATGCCGGACCATCCGTTGTCCTCGCTGATGTTGATGGTGAGACGACCGGCGCGACCGTGTCCATTTCGGTGCAGCCTCTGTCTCTCGAGACGACGACTCAGGTCTGCTACGCGCTCGAGGTCTGGAACGGCAAGAAGGACGACTTCGGTTTTCCGAATCCCGAGCGCGTGTGGGCCAGGGACGGCGTCTGCTCGGGGACCTTCGGCAACGGCGCTGGGGGCGGCATCACTTATGTCGGCACCTGCGACGCGTCCGAACCCGACAACTTCGTGACCCTCGGTATTGAAAATGTTTACGGGCAGGGCGGCGTCGGGCTGGTCGAGGGGCAGGAGTGGTTCAACCCGTGCCCGCTCAACAACCGCTGTGAGCTCTACGCGACCTGTAGCGAGAACCGAGACACGCCGGTCGTGTTCAACCTGACCATCATGCGATCCGCGAACCAAGGGTTCTTTGACGTCGCGGTGCGTTTCGACCAGGTCTACTGTTCTGGCAAAATTGATTGCAGCTATGATCTTCAGGGTGATGATCGTATCAAGTTGCTACACAACGCAAACGGTGACCGGGACGCGACGGCCGTCGTATCGCTCGCCTGCACGACCGGCCCGTGGCTGACCGACAACACCGAGATCTATCTCAATCACCTCCGTGTGAATTGTGCCCCGGGGACGCCTGGCGGACCGAGTTGGACTCTCGCGCCCGCCGTGACAGGTGCGGAGGGTAATCAATGGGACGCCCAGGTGGTGCCTCCCGGAGACGCGATTTGGCAATATGCCACTTATTTTGGCACGGAGCAGCTCTACTGCGACGGTCTGCCCTGCGGCAAGAAGTACGTCGACATCGCGGTGGGCTTCGACCCGACGGCGGTCGGTTGCCGACTTGAGGTCGAGATGACGGTGGCGCGGCCCGGGGTCTTCAACAACTTTACGAGCCCCGCGAACGCTGTCTTTCCGGTCCTCGTAGGCCGTGTGCAGCTGACGCCCGAGGCTGGTGAGCCGTCGGGTGTTCCGCTGTGCCGGAAGGGCGGGTTGAACGCGCCTTGGAGTGGTTTTTATACCACATACACTGCGATGGAGCCGGAGGGCCAGCCCTTCTGCTATCGCTATGTCAATGGCGCCTTCGAGGCACGTCCCGGCAGCGAGTGCGATCAGGCGGGCTACTACGACTACCTGAGCGTGCAGCCCCTCGCGTGCGATGGCTCCGAGCCCCTGCACACGGCAGACTTCATCGCGTCCTTCCCGTCCGACCTCGGGTCGACCTGCGAGAATGGTCCACTAAATCCACGGTTTTCTTGTGATCCATGGCATTTTGTCGATGCCTCCCGGATCTGTGATGGTGCGACCGACTGCCCGCTTGGGCAGGACGAGGCCTTCGGAGCCTGTCCCACGCAGCTGAATCTCTGTGATGCCGGCGCTACGGCGTTCTCCGGAAGCGAGAATTGCGACGGTATCCCTGATTGCCTCGACGGGGCGGACGAGACCGGCGTCGGGTGCGGGACGACGCTGATCGCGTGTGGCTCAGGCGTCGGCTATCACGCCGCCAGCCAGCAATGCGATGCGGTCCTAGACTGTCGCAACGGTTTCGACGAGGGGGCAGGGGGATCGCCCTATGACTGCCAACCTCCACTATTTTTGTGGAGCTGCGCCACTGGGGACCAGGTGATCACTTTCGACCAGCAGTGTAACGGCTGGCCGGAGTGTGATGATGGCAGCGACGAGATCGCTTGCCCCTAGCACGGGGCTGAAAAGGGCCGACCTGCTGCGTCGACCGCAGGCCTAGTTGCCCCAAGCCATGTGGATCGCGAACTGGCGTGGCCCGAGGGCCTCGCCTTCGAGGAGCTTGATCTCACGCTTGAGCGTCGTGAACATGGTCTTCATCCCTACGACCTGGCTGAAACGCCAGGTGGGATCGCCGAACACGTCCGCGCCGGAGAAGATGACGGTCGCGGTCTTCCCCTCGACCGTCGGCGTGCACGTGCCGACGTCGCAGACCCCCGTGTGATAGGAGCCGGCCATGCGCAAGACCATCGCGGGCCCCGCCATGCGTCCGGCCAGCACCATGGCTTTCTCTGCGGCGCCCGACGTGTCCTCAAAGAGGGACTCGAAGGCGAAGGGGTTACCGCCGAGGTAGTCATCGATCGCGATCTGCACGAGCCTGATCTGGGCGGAGATGGGTATCCAGTGCTTCTTCGTGGGTTCGTCGGGCATCTCGACGGCCGTCAGCCCGAGCTTGGCCCGGATCTCGTCCGCTGCGCGCGGGCCGAACTTGTTGCGGACGTGAACACCCCAGTTCCTTAGCGCGTTCCCGCGCACGCGGCCGGGCAGCGCTAAGGTGCGCTCGATAGGCCAACGGGGAACGTTCGCCAGCTCTTGATAGGTCATACGTTCGGTCATTGGGATATTGGGATTCCGAAGGGTGAGTGAAATGTCGAACCAACGGATACCAGACCGGTCGAGGCTTGGCGAGCGTGAATCCGCCCCGACCCGGCACGGTCTCCGAGCGGCGCCTGCATTTCTCATGGCCCTCCGGCTGCAAGACGTCCGAGATACGGGCTAGCGTCGCAGTGGCATCCCATGCCGTAGTCGGACTCCATGGTCCTCAAAGTGTTGTCGTGCGTCGTGGAGGACGTACGCGAGCATCACCATAACGCCGACGGCCAAGATACCCGTGCCCACCCGCAGCGGCGAGCCGAGCCACGCCATGTCACCCGGCGCGAGGGACCCATGGAGCCCGGTCATGAGCCCGACGAGGCCGAGAGACAGCGTGATCTTGAGGAGCCCCTGAAAACGAGCGTCGAGCTTTTCGGAGGCGGCTACGACCGCGAAGCCGCGCAGATGGACGAGGGTCAGCGCGAGCAGGGTCCACCCAGCGGCGCCGCCGATCGCGCCGAGGGGGCCGGCTACCGCGGTCCCCATGAGGCCGCGCGCGGCGAAGGCGAGGGCGGCGACCGCCGCGAGGGGGACGAGGGCGCGAGCCGCCAGCGGAGAGCGGGGCTTGGGGCCATCGCGGCCGCAACGTGAGGCGAGCCACGCTTGATGGCAGAAGAAGGCCGCGACGACGAGATGCACCAGACCTCGCGCGATGGGCCCGTCGGTCAGCGGGGTGAGGGCTAAGAAGGCGGCGAAGAGGCCACCGACGGTGAGCACGAGGTAGGAAATTCCGAGCCTGCGGGCGGTGTCGCCGAGGACTCCCCACCGGAGGGCATCGGCGATAGCGCCCTCGTCAACCTTTACCGGCTTAGATGATTTCAGTTGAAAAGGTTCTCGGATCGCCTCAGCCTCGGCCGTCGAGACCTCGATCACCGACACTTTCTCGGGCGAGAGACCAAGCTCGCGGTCCACGAGGGCCATCGCCTCGTCCTCGGACAGCAGCTCGGGTTGAGTCTCGTCGCCGGTCTCAGCGTGGTCCTCTTGGTTGGGGGCATCCCGCGTCCTGAGCGCCTGGGCCATATATGCGAGGGCCTCGGCGTGGGCCTGGAAGGCGCCGCGCAGAGCCCAGCCGGCGACAAGGAGCGCTATCGCGGCCGGGACCGAGACGAAGGTGCGGGAGTCGAGATCGTCGACGAGCGCGAGGGCGCTGGCGACGAGCACGGCGATTAGGCCGACGACGAACGCGGCGGGTATGACGCGCCAAAGGCCCAAGACGATGACGAGGCAGGTCGTCGCGGCGGGGGCGATCCATGGGCTCGGGGCGAGTAGGGGTGAGATCGTCGGCAGCAGCGCGGCGAAGACGAGGGCCATCGCCACCGGGATGAGTCCGAGCAGCGAATTCTCGGCCGAGACTTTGAGCGCCGCGGTGGAGCGCGCGAGGGCGAGGGCCGCAAAGACCGGCACCATCAGGAGGCTCAGCGTCAGGACGAGGCCGACGAGCGCGTCCCATCCTGCCTCTGTGAGCGCCGACGGGACGAGATCTAGGACGAGGAGCAGTGAGAGCACGAGCGCCGTGAGCCCCGCGCCGAACACCCGCCGCGCCTCTCTCGGGGCGCCGGGGAGGGCCCGCTCGAAGGTGACGATCCAGGTCCCGAGCGTCGCCGCCCTGAGGACGAGGCCGCCCGCGATGACCGGCTGGAGCACTCCGGCCCAGCCAAAGTAGATGATCGTGCAAAGACCGAGCACCTCGACCATGATCCAGAGGGTGAGGCGCCTCACCGCTGCGCGTGCAGCGGTCGCGTGTATGTCGGCGTCGGCGTAGGTCGTGGCTCGGGCGTTCATGGGCGCACGCTACGAGGCGCCCGCACGGCTGGCAAGGGTCAACCGCGCTTGGGATCGCCGAAAAGATCGAGCTGGGCCGGTGGCGATGGGGCTGACCTTCGCCCCGTCGGGCGGGGGTCCACCGAGACGTAGTGCAGGCCATTGAGGGGCGCGTTCATCAGCTGGGTCGCCGCGACGCGCCCAGCGAGCCACCCTTCAATGAGGGCGCGGGGCACAATGGCCGGCATCCTGTCGTGGACCGCCTCAATGTCGGGCATGGGGGGCCGGGTCAGGATGACGAAGCGGGTAAAGTCGCCGTCATCAAAGGATAAACCAGCCAGCCAGGTCGGAGTGTTGGACGCCGATGTGTCTTGGCTGAGCCACGTTGGGCGCGGTCGGCCGGGCAGTGGTTGGTCGGCGGGCCACTCATACCAGCCGCTCGCGGGGACCAGGGCCGGCGTACCATCGCGGAAGAGGGGACGGGCGGTCACGGTCTCGGCGCGCGCGTTGATGACGAGGGTCGGCCTCTTACCAGCGGCGGGTCGGCCGATCCCCCATGACGCCAACGCGAGCTGCCGAGGGCGCTTCTGGCGACGCGCAAGGACGACCGGGGCCTGGTCCGTCGGCGCGATGTCGGTGCTGGGGAGCCATGCGCGGACAGCGGTACCCACGGCGAGAGCCTCAGCGTCTAGTTCGCCAATCTCCAGCGCCGCGGCGACAATCTCATCAATACCAAGCTTCAACCCGTAGCGACCACACATGCCTCACCTATAGCAAGTCCGGGGATGCCGATGCAATCGACGCGACCCCGCTCGGCCGTGGACCGCGAAGGGGTTTCTTGTAGCGTGGCACGACGCGCGCTAGGCTACGGGCAGCACAGACGACGCCCGCTGTGGAATCGCGCCGCTTGGCCCTGGGTTAAGGGCTGCTGGAGGATACCGATGAGACACTTGCCCCTATGGATGATGGTTGCGCTCTTCGCCACGGTCTCGACCGCGGCTCACGCGAAGGGCAGCGACCCCGAGCGCGATAAGCTTCGCAAGGCCTGCGAGTCAGGCAAGGTCATGGACTGCTTGAATCTCGGGCACATGTGGGCCGAGGGCGATCGCGGCGAGGAGGATCCTGCCAAGGCTCTCGAGATCTTTGAGATGGTCTGCGACAAGCTCAAGGAGGCCGCCGGCTGTTTTCACGCCGCGCGCTTTTACCACAGCGGCGCGGGCGTCAAAGAGGACGTCAAGAAAGCGATTCGTTTGTATACCAAGGCTTGCGACGCTGGTTTCCTTGATTCATGCAAGTGGCTCGCGAAGGCCTACACCGACGGGGATAAGATTCAGCCGGACCTCCCCCGCGTCCGCTATGTCCTAGGGAAGGCGTGCGCCGTCGGTGATGGTCGCAGCTGCTACGATCTCGGGAACATGTGGCAGGACGGCCGCGGCGGCGACACGAACCTATCGAAGGCCCGCGAGAACTTTCAGATCGGCTGCAACACCATGGACGCCCGGTGTTGCCTGCAAGTCGGCGCCATGTTTAAGGAAGGTTCCGGCGGCGAGAAGGACATCGACAAAGCGAAGCACTTTCTGGGGCTCGCATGTTCTTACGGTGGCCCGCGGTTCTGCGGCGAGGGTGGCGCGCCCCAGGAGGGCGGAATGTCCGATTCGCGGACGACCACAAATAATCGTGAGATCTACAATGGAAAGTGCGCCAACGGATTTGAATCGGCGCGCTGCCTTGAGACCAACATCGCCCGCCACACGGCCGGGATGAGCATCGAAAAACTTAAGGCGAGCGTCGACTACTTCACGAAGAAGTGCGACGAGAAGGACTTCCGGTTCTGCCATCGCCTCGGGCTCATCTATCACGACACGGACGCCGTGACCGCGAAGACCTTCTACGACCGCGCTTGCCAGGGCGGAAACGATGAGGCCTGCGTCAATCTTGGCTTCATGTACGTCGTCGCCAAGTCCGAGGAGGAAGCCCAGAACCGCGCCCGTCTGTGGTTCTTCTCGGCGTGCGAGGGTGGAGACGCCGTCGGGTGTTTCAACCAGGCGGTCTATCACTACACGGTCGTTGGTGTTGAACGCAATGACATCAAGTCTGTCGGCCTCTTTGAGAAGTCGTGCGAGCTGGGCTGGGCGGCGGCCTGCTACAACGCCGGCGTGATGTGGGTGCTCGGCATTGGTCCTGACGCCGATGACAAGAAGGGCAAGGCCCTTGTGCAGAAGGCGTGCGATGGGGGCCATGAGAACGCTTGCAAGGCCTTAAAGGCCGGCCTCTAAGCGCGGGAAGCTAGGTGTTTGCCGATTGAATCAGGGGCGAGCCGCGTGAATGGCCGCCTCTTCTTGCTTGAGTCCTAGGCCTCCGGATCGGCGTCGACCTCGGTGAGGGCCGGCGTGACCGCGCGGACGAAGGCCTCGAAGCTGCCCTCGTCGTCCGACCAAGGGCCCTCGGTGTCGGCTGGTTCTTCGCCTTGATGGCCGGCTATCGCCTTCATCAAGACGTCGAGGGAGACGACGGAGAGCACGAAGATGTTCGCGACGAGGGTCAGAATCGCGACCACAGCGTCGTTCCAGCCCATGTTGAAGGCCTCCAGCACGTCAATGAGGCCCATGAGCGCAAAGAGCCCGCCGAGCACGCCGAAGACGGCCGATAGCACCCGTGTGTTGCGGAGGAGAGCGATGATCTCCTCCTCGGACGTGAGCTGGGTGAGGCGTCGGCCGGCGCGCCAGACGACGACCGGGCCCGCCATCAAGGCGAAGAGGGCCGGGGCCATGAGGTTGCCGCCGGCGAGCTGGTAGGGGACGATGAGGATGACGAAGACCAGCATCAAGTAGAACGGCGCGGCGAGCTGCACGAGCCAACCCCCGACCGTGCTGCGGGGCAAGAGGACCTTGCTCATCATCGCGGCGCGAATGAGGCCAGGAAGCAGCGACAGGGCCTTGGGGCCGAGGTCCACCACGGCTGCCAATGCCCCGATCATGCCAACCAGCGCCTCGGTGCCGACTCCCTGGCCTGCCGCGAGGGTCTTGAACGGGAAGAGCGCGATCAGAAAGGGGACAATGAAGCCCACCATCCACGTCGTCAACAGCAGCTTGCGGGAGCGACGCCAGTCGTCCCAATGGCGAAAGGCCCACCACAAGCCTGCGAGAGCGACCATATTCGCGATGGACGCGAGGAACGAGAGGCCGGTGATGGTCCCAGGTATGTCCTTGTCGGCCGCGTCGATGAGGGTCCCGATGAAGCCAAGGAGGGCGGGCACCACCGAGAGACCAAAGGCTAGCAATAGGGCACCACGCCGCCACGCCAGCATCCGCATAAGCAGCCCGCTGTCTTTGTGGACCCTCTCGATATCGAACGCGACTCTCTCGTCGGGCAGGAGCTCGCCGGGCTGCATATCCAAGCGCAATGAGCGTTTTAGAAGGAGCACCGCGTTCGCGACGTGTGGCGTGGGGGAACGTTGGTTCTGCATGAATACTGGGCTCGTGTCCTGGGTAGTGGCGCGGACACCGCAGTTTCACCGTCATCGCTGCGCAAGCGCTTAGCTGCCGGTCGTGATGCGCCTTATAACGGCCGCTTTGTCTCGGCTTGATCGGTTGCCCCTCTGCCGCGTCGCGAGCATGCCACTCAGGTTCATGGGTCGCAAGGCCGGACAAACCTTGCGACGTCATGTTGATCGTCTTGGAACTGCTTCGTCAGTTAAACAGGTGCATCTTGTATGCGTTTACTCATGTCATGGGTGCGCATTTCTTCATACCCCTCAACCATGAATACCGTTTCTATTGCATTATTGTTCAATGACGCGAACATTGAGACTACGCCATGGCGCGGCTTTACCGATCCGTTTGCAGCTGCGCGCGTTTCTTGTGTTTGGCGCGTCGACGGATCAGTCGGCAGGACAGAACATGAGGTCGCGGGCATTCCCGGCGGCGGCCTTCTCTTGCGCCAACTCACAGCGGGCATCGAGGAATTGCTTGTGTCGCGCTTGCGCTTCACGTGTCGGGCGGTCTCCGACCTTCGGCGCGAGAAGCCTCGGATGGGCGAAAACGTCGCGGTTTGGTGCGCGTTCCTCGGGGGACGGCCGCGGCGCAACGCGCGTCTCTGGCACGGGCGTTTCGGCGGAGGTTGAATCCGCGCGCTCATCATTGCAGGTGTAGCCTTTTGGGGGTGGACGTGGCGTTTCGGCAGGGACGGCGTGGTGCCGTATCGCATCGAGGTCCAGTCCCGCCGGGGGGACCGCCGCGAGGCGCGTGGCGAATGTCGGGTCGGCCTCGGTCTGCTCGGCGATCAGGCGCTCGAGCGCCTCTTGCCCAACGATAGCAACCCCAGCGACCTCATCTCTTGGCGTTGAACGCGCGGAGTTTTCATCCCTGGCGTCCGAGCCGAACGTATCTCCGGCTTCCAACGCACCGGGGTGCGTCGCGAGCTCGCCCTTGTCTGGTTCCAATGACGGCTCGCAGGCCGTCATGAAGACTCCGGGCAACACGAATCCTACCACCAAGACGTACGTGGAAACTCTCATGGGTTCTCCGGGGCAGGTGGTTTCACGGATGCGTCGCACGGTGAACAGTTTGCGCATTCCCAATAGTCGTCACGTTCGCTACATCGGAAGTCCGAAAACGGTCTCCAATACCAATAGAGTACACGTATCGCATACGACACATCTATTGTGCACATGTACGCGCCAACTGGCTGCTCGGCGTTCGCCTCGTCATAAACACAACACTCATCATCTAGCGAACAAGGGCACCCGTCCATATGGGGATTTGCGACACAGTCGTCGTGTGACGGCCCGCGGGCGTAGTTGACGCCATTATAATAAGGCCAGAATGGGGGACAACCCAAGCATCGATGGTGAGAGGCCGGGTCACAGAACCCAGGACCACACGGGTTGTCAGCGCGAGGATAGACGTGGACCTCCCAAACGCGCTCTGAATCCGGCTCGAAATCGTGGCCACACTGGTATCCGAATCGCCATCGCCACGGGTCGAGACCGTATTCGTGTGTTACACAACATGGCTCCAATGTTGGAATACAGGGACAACCCAGGACTGGATAAATGAGATCGCAGGTCCCTTGGATGTCCGGTATGTTCGTCACGTCCGCCGGAATACGGACGTCCTTGGGGTAGCCCGTGCTCCCGCTATCGGATGCGTTCAGGTCTTGAGGTACCTCGGCGGCGTCCAGATCGGCAGGCGCGGCGTTCTCCCCGCAACTGGCGGCGAGCATTGACATGATAATGAGAAGCCGAAGGGAGCCTTGTTGGACGCGTGTTGATTCGTTCACGGGCAGCTCCTCATGGCAGTAGGGACTGGACGGTAAAGGTGCCGCAGTAGTTGTCGGCGTTGTTGGCAGGGTCCCCAGGCGGGGACGCGACCAGTTGGTAAGCGTTGGTCGGAAAGCGCGTCAAGCGGCACGCCTCGCCTTCCATGACACGAAAGTCGTTGCCGACGGCGAACCCATGATCGGGCGCGGCATCGGCGTGAGGCCAGAATTCAAGGCGCCGCTCGGGACCGATCACACCGAGGGCGAAGACGCTGGCGACGCTTGGATCCGAATACAGAGCGACGTTCCCATCGGGATGCGCGCCGTGCGAAGCGTTTTGGGCGTAGTCGATTAGGGGCGAGGCTCGCCACGCCGGGGCCGGTGTGGTGTGGCCCGGGACGCGGGCATCGGAGGTCATCTCAGAGAGACCGAGAAAGACTGGGCGTATGTCTCCCTGGATTGCATCTAGACTCGAGACCATCACATGCCCTTTCCAGCCGAGGGGCTGTCCATTCAGGCTTCGCAGCTGCCGATAGGCCAGCCCGGCTTTAACGTGGCATGCAACGTTTTCCTGGAGACCCGCACCATCATAATACGATGTCTGCCCCCACGCCTGCGGAGGCGGCGTGCAGGTGGGGTTGTTGCAGCACCCGTCGCCCGTATCCTCGCAACAGCTAAGATCGTTGCAAAGGGTATACATACCGCACTTGGAGCTTGTCGTCGACTCCGGGAATATGCCGAGGGTCCGTCGTTTGTCCTGCGAGAGCATAGTTGGATCTTCTGGGGAGGGCCAAGCGAGCGCGGCCGGCGCGGCGAGGCTTGTGATCGTGCTTCCGGCCGATCCACCGACTGGTCGCTGTAGCTCGGGTGCCGTAAAGGCATTCGTCGTTGGAATATAGCGTCTTGCCATGATTGCATCTTTGTAAGGCGCCGTGTTTTCAAGTGAACGCCACATCAAGGCGAGCTCGGGGGCGCGACGGAAGGCATGCAGGATCGTGAGTTCAGGCGCACCCAAAGCCCGATGACTCTGGAGGGGACCTGCAGGCCTTGCAGGGTAGCTGTGGAAAGTTAGGTTGCCGTTGGCCTGCGGCGTATAACGAGTCATGTAGATGTCGCCGGTCGTCGCGTGGGTTGAACTTACAAAGAGGGCGCCGTTGAACAGTTGGGCCGACGCATGGGCACGCGGCCCGCTTGCGAGTCGGATTGCCACAGACCAACTGAGGCACGGGCTTGTCCCAGACCATGGATCGGGCGAACCCGTGCAGCTCTTGTTCGAGAGCGCGCCAAGCGAAGCGCGCACCATCCACAGCCCGCTTCGTGCCGCGTTGTTTGGGTCGTCCCGAGAGAAAAAGCCGTAGAGCCAGCTGCCGGATCGGACGAGATCGACGGTTCCCGTGATGTCCGAGACATCACTTCCAGAGACCTCCTTAAGGACGGCGGCACCATGGGTGAAGGACCAACACTGGGAACGACGCGCGACATGGCCAAGTGATGGATAGGGGGTTGTGGAGCTGGCAACCACTCCCGAGCGATTCTGATCAAGCTGGCTGGTTGCAGCGATGGCTGACCAATAAGTGCTACCAGCGTCAGTACTTCGGCGATAGAACCATGGGCTTTTCGTCATGTCCCAAAAAGCGAGCGAGCTGCCAGGAGCGGGTTCGTGAAAGGGTAGCCCGTTGGTGTTCGGGCCGAACAAATAACCTGATTCAAAGGCTCGGAACGGATTAAACGTGAGCAACTCGGTGGTGTTAAACCGAATCGGGTATTGCGCCGGGTCTTCACGGTTAGCTGTCGTGTAGGCATAGCTCATGATGGAGCGGTATTGGGGGAGACATTCCATATCCTGGCCGACGTTGTCTGCGTGCCACTCTGTGCGTCCCCAATGGTGAAGCCCAAGGAGATGGCCGAACTCGTGAACAAAAGACTCGGGCATGAGGCCGACATCATGTTACCAGCAAGACCTGCAGAGTTTCCCGTCGACCATGGCGCTGAGATGACGGCGTATCGAAATTTTGTCCGACGCGCAGGATCGAATTGTTCATTGGCGTAGTGATTTCGACCACGGGCGATGCTGCTATAAGAGTCCTTTGAGACCGAGTTCTCCTTTCCGTGCCGTATCCGGTCTGCGAGATCGGCCGTTTTTGCGCCGTCGACGGCTAAGATGAAAACGTCGAACACCTCTTGTGCTTCTCCCGCGCGAACGCGGAGACCTGCAACAAATTTATCGACCACGATAGGGCTTACGACTTTCATTTCCCGGAAGTTGAGCCCCGTGGACGTGTTGGCAAGGGCGGATGCGAGCCTTGTCATCCACGCCGTGTAGGTCTCTCCTAGGGCGGCGCCATCGACCAGTGCGAAGGCGAGTCCGCCTGGGATCCACGCGCCGAGCACAAAGACGTAAATATCGTAGGGCGGTGGACCATCGGGCTTCGCAATGAGCTCCACATACCAATCCTCGACGACCCGCCGAGACGATGGCGAACCATAGTCCCCGAAATAGGCTTCATCCTCAAGAGAGTCCTCAAGAGGTGGCACCCCGATGTCCAGGTGCACGGCCAAGCCATTGCTACCATCGGGGTTCTTTAGTGCCGTTGCACTCCCCAAAAGAAAGGGGGTGCGGATCGCATCGACCCACCCTTCGACAGTGTCGAGCGCGCCGTCGTGGTTGTAAGCCCCAAAAAAATCCACGCCGGGATCATCGCGTAGGCATTGGAACGGGTCTTCGCCGGCTAGACAGGTGGATGAATTCCAGTGCCCGTCGGGCTCTGCGAGGTGATCCACCTCAACAAAGACGTCTTTGCGTCGCGGTTTCGCGCCCCAGCGCGGGAGCGCGACGTCGGCGTCCGGGTCTAAAGTGCTCACGAGACCGAAGACCTCCTCAAGATCGCTCAGTCCATCTCGATCGGAGTCCCACGGAAAATAGGCGTAACCACACGTCAATGTGTCTACACAGGTTTGGAGAGCACCCTCAAGGAAGTTCCCCAAACCATCGCCATCATAGTCGTTTGCTACATCGTTCATCCGCAAATCGACAGGGCCGCCCCGGAACGCGATCGGGTCGACCACACCTTCTAGCTCGATAAAGGGGGTCGCTACGAAAATGGCGCTTGTGGGACTCGCCATCGTGACAGCAGCGGAACGGGCTACGGAATTCAACAATCCAAGCTCCGTCGCAGCCAGACCAGCGCTATCCGAAAAGCGGACTAGCAACTGCGCGGTGCTGCCACCAGGGCGCTGGGCGGTCCGCAGGTGGTCGCCAACGCCCCATGTGAAACCGTGCGGAGCCATGAATCGCCCACCCAGCGGCACGTAGTAGCGAAACACAGCGCCGTTGCGTCTTAGGTGCGTGATCCCTTGGGCGCCGCCAGCCGACTTCCCGCGTACGAGGAGGAGCATCGATTTGACCGAAGCACCGTTCTGCCATGAAACGGACGCCTCAGGACCTGTCGTAGCGCTGTCGTTCGAGGCGACCTGGATCCATGCAAACCCACCAGCACCGTCCGACCCGCGATAGAAGAGGTGGAGCACTGGGTCGCCGTAGAGAGATGAGAATGTCGAGAACGTGACCGACGCGTTGGGATCCAGCCAGAACTGGTACACATAGGTCTCGCTAACTTGAACGCCATCCACCTTGCGGGTGGCCGCGGCCGGTGCCTCAAGGCACACGAGTATCAGGAGGGAAACCGTGATTTGCCCAAGCCACTGAAATCGCGACAAAATATTC
>Ga0209702_10003411_pt1 | contig 25131 bp, 24 predicted proteins | sample FRY01_FD_187210 | JGI IMG/M metagenome (GOLD analysis project Ga0209702, IMG submission 187210) | Freshwater microbial communities from Lake Fryxell liftoff mats and glacier meltwater in Antarctica - FRY-01 (SPAdes) (version 2) | ecosystem: Environmental > Aquatic > Freshwater > Ice > Glacier... | reverse complement strand
GACAAGCTCAACGAGCTTTGGCTCCGCGAGTTTAACGCCATCAAGGAAGAACTCGACCGTGTGAACGCCAACCACACTGCGCTCCAGATCGGGGCAGAGTTCAAGGGCGACAAGGAAGCGGCCATCGACTTCATGCAGCAGCTATTTCGGGGCAGCAACATCCGCGAGGCGACATTGCGCGCCGTGATGACGGATTACGCCGACTTTGGAGGGCTCTTCAAAGACTTCGACCAGGCCAAGACCAAGGCAGGCAGCACCCCGGACGTCTTCGCGGAGGTCTTCCACCGCAACCTCGCCGATTTTCTCATCTGGCAGGTGCCCAGCCGCTTTGTCATCCGCTACCGCAGCAAGGAACTGAAACACCACTCCCTGGGCCAGCGCGCCTCCGCGCTCATCCTCTACGTTCTCAGCCAGCGACAGAACGACGTCATCATCATCGACCAACCGGAAGACGACCTCGATAACCAGACGATCTACGACGACGTGATCAAACTCATCCGGAAAATGAAGCCATTCACCCAGTTCATTTTCGCCACGCATAATGCCAACTTCCCCGTGCTGGGCGACGCGGAACAGGTCCACGCCTGCCGCTATCAGGACGAATTGGTCCACGTTCAGAGCGGTAGCATCGACGCGCGCCCGGTGCAGGATGCCATCATCAACATCATGGAAGGCGGCGAGGAGGCGTTCAATCGACGCAAAGAAGTTTACAACCTATGGAAACCGCAGACCTCATCGAAATAATCAGCCGGGGCGAAGACAGCCGGCACCAGTTCAAAGAGAATGTCCACAATCAGGATTCCCTCGCGGAAGAGCTGGTGGCGTTTTCGAATTCGGGAGGGGGAATCATCGTCATTGGCGTTTCGGACAAGACCAACGAGGTGATTGGACTAACCCCGAATGATGTTCACCGGATAAACAGCCTGATTTCGAACGCCGCATCTGAAAGCGTGATTCCGCCTGTAAATGTTTCCAGCCAAAACATCAATCATCCGAACGGGCTTGTAATGGTTGTCAGGGTCCCGGATGGAATCAGCAAGCCCTACATGGACAAAAAAGGATCTGTTCTATTAAAGGTCGGAGCAGATAAGCGGAAGTATGCCTCCCGTGAGGAACTGCAACGGATGTTCCAAGCCGCTAGCATCGTTCATGCGGACGAGACACCCGTGAATGGAATGGGGGTGGCAGATGTGGACGTGCTTTTTCTCGGCAAATACCTTGAGGACAACCTCGGTGAAACCATTGAGCAGCAGAACGTCCCGTTGGATCGATTGCTGGAAAACATGAACATAGCCAGGGAGGGAACACTCAATCTAGCCGGAGCCCTCATTTTCACCAAACGTCCCGAAGTCAAGCTTCCCGTCTTTATCGTCAAGGCGGTAGCATTTCCAGGAACCGAAATCACCGATGAACACTACCTCGAAAGCCGGGACCTTACTGGTAAATTGACCGATATATTCGAGCAGGGAATTCGATTCCTGATCGGAAACACCAGCACTGCCCAGAACGGCCAGTCGGTAAACTCTCTTGGAAAACCGGAAGTGCCACGAATCGTATGGGAAGAACTCTTGGCCAATGCCTTGATCCATCGCGATTACTTCATCTCGGCTCCCGTGCGGGTTCTGATTTTCTCCAATCGGGTTGAGATCATCAGCCCGGGCCATCTGCCGAACAATCTCACGGTGGAAAACATCAAAGCGGGCAATTCCAATATCCGTAACCCGATTTTGGCGTCCTTTGCCACCAAGATCCTTCCGTATCGTGGCCTCGGCAGCGGCATTTTGCGCTCCCTGAAAGCATACCGGGCTATCGACCTGATTGATGATCGCGACGGTAATTTATTCAAGGTGATTGTTGCGCGCTCAGAAGCCCGAGTTCAGCCGAAATGAGCGCCTCCGCCAGCTTCCTCGAACACCTCATCGACGCCTGCGTGATGGAGTGTTACTTCCGCGAGCACATGGCGGAGCGGGACCTGCTCTTTCACGACGACGTCGCCCAAATCCTAGAGGAATCTCACACGAAGGCACGAAGGGGGAAAAGGAAAAGGGATTATTTCCGATTCTGAAAATCTCCGCATCTCCGCATCTCCGCGTGAAAATTCTTCTGAAGTCTCCTCTGAAAACCTTCGTGCCTTCGTGGCTTCGTGTGAGAATCACCCCATCCGCAACCGCCTCCTCCGCCTCACCGCCGACAGCCCCGACCTCCTCGCCGTCATCAAACAGGAGGGCGCGGTATGAAGTCTGATGGCAAAACCATCCTCCGTCAGGTGTTGACCACGCGCCTTGCACGATGGCCTTACTTCCCGATGGAAGATGTTCGGAGGGAATTGGTGAAGGCAGGGGGCAAGGTGCTGCCCGCCACCTTGAAAGGCTACCTCCACGAATTGACGACAACGTATTTCATCCATGACGCCGGACGCGGCTGGTATTCCTCGCTGGCGGTGCCGTTCACTCTCGACACCGCGCCCGTGAAGCCGCTCGCCAAGTCGTTGGCAAAAGCGTTCCCACTCGTCACCTTCTCCTGCTGGTCCACCCGGCAAGTGCAAGGTGCGATGCACCATCTGCTCAGCCGCTTCGTGACCTTCGTGAACGTGGAGGCAGATGCGATGGAGAGCGTCCATGAGCATCTGCGCGACGCTGGCTGGGACGCATGGCTGAATCCGCGGGGCAAAGAGGCGGAGCGATTCACGGTGCGCGAACGCACGGTGGTGGTCCGCCGTGAGAGCCGCAAAAGCCCGTCGAAGGAACCGCTGGCACCCATCGAAAAGCTGCTGGTGGAGCTGTATTTTGAGGCGCGCGACCTGCGGCTGATGGCGCTGTCGGAGTTTCACACGATGCTGGCGAATCTGGCCGGAACGCGGCGTATCCGCATGGCCTTGCTCCTGAGCTACGCCGCCGAGCGGAAGCTGCCAGCAAAGGAGCTGTTCGGAGATGCCAACCAACTAATTCCGCCTTTTTTAAATAGGCGGCTTTAGTTGGTTCAACAGAAGCCAAAAGATGATCAACGACCTTTGTTTTACCGACGAATGGCAGACCCGCCAGCGGGCGGCACTCGGCGGCTGCGATCCCACGTTGCTGAGAGAAGACCATTCACGCCTTCGCCCTGCTGGATGCGCTCGCGACGCACGGGCTGGACTTCGTTTTCAAAGGCGGCACCAGCCTGCTGCTCCGCCTCCCGCACATCCGCCGCCTCTCGATTGATGCCGATATTCTCTGCCATGAGCCACCGGAGAAGCTCGACGCCCTGCTCGCCGAGGTGAGCCGGACGCGGCCCTTCACGGGAATGACCGAAGACGACCGCGGGGAGCATCGCGTGCCAGCACGGCGGCATTTCAAATTTTCCTACACGCCGCTGGATGCGAAGAATCCCGCGCCCTTCGTGCTGCTCGACGTGGTGCATGAGCGCAACGTGTATCCAGTCGTCGAGGCGGTGCCGTTGCGGACGGCTTTCGTGGAGGGCGACGGCACGTTGCTCGTTCCGACCATCGAGGGACTGCTTGGCGACAAGCTCACTGCTTTCGGCCCGAACACCACTGGCATTCCGCTGAACGAACGCTACACGATGCAGTTCATGAAGCAGGTGTTCGATGTGGGAGAGCTGTTCGATGCTGCTGGCGACATGGTCGCAGTTCGCGTCGCCTACGAACAGGTCTTCGCCGCCGAGAATGGTTATCGTGGCGGAAAATTCACGGCAGAGCAGGCGTTGCAGGACAGTTTCGACACCGCGCACCGCATCGCCCAGGTGGGCTTCTCCGTGGCTCCGAAAGATGGCCGCTGCGAACTCCTCGAAGCCGGACGCAAGCAGCTCGACTCGCACCTCGTCGGGACCAAGTTCAGACGCGACGAGATGAAGACCGCCGCCGCCAAAGCAGCCCTGCTCGCCACCGCCCTGCGTGCGGCAACGCCGCCTAATTTCGCCGCGCTCCGCTACGACGACACCAAGCTCGCCAGCCTGAAGGATGCGAAGTTCGACACTGCGTATTCCGCGCTGGGCAAACTCAAAGCCGCGCCCGAAGCCATGTGGCTTTGGAGCGAGGCACTGAAGCTCCGGGAGGTGATCGGATGAATGCCCCCGCCAACTTCCTCGAAGACCTCATCGACGCCTGCGTGCTGGAGTGGGAGGAAAGGATGAGGTATGACGGAAGAATGATGAAGTGGGGCCACTTGCCTGGGGCTTTTTCATCCTTCATAATTCACCCTTCAACCTTCTTGTCCCACCGCCTCCGCCGCCTCCGCCGCCTCCGCCGCCGACAGCCCCGACCTCCTCGCCGTCATCAAAGCCGAAGGTCGCGTATGAAGCACTCACCAGCCAAGAGGACACCATTATGATCACTAAAATCACCACCCAATACTTCAAGCAATTTGAAACGCAGGAGTTTCCGCTGGAGTCGCTCACCCTGCTGGCGGGTCCGAACAACAGCGGAAAATCGACCTTGTTGCAGGCTGACATGGTTTGGAATCTGGGCATGCAGAAGTGGTGGGAAAAGAAAGGCCCCGGAAGCGGATCGAAGGCTAAGGATCGTCCCGGCGCGCCGATCACCAGGTAGGAATTCACGGCTTTACCGCTGCCGTCCATGGATCAGCTTTGGACGGATACCCATGCCTCTCTCCGTAAAGATGAAGGCAAGCAGGGTGCGCCCCGGCCTTTGGTGATCACGTTACATGGACGCAGCAAAGACGGGAGCGAATGGAAGGTCGGCTTCGAGTTTCGCTACAGCGGTCCCGAGCAAATCCATGCGAAGCCAGTGGCCGCAGATCTGCCGCATTTGGACCGGGCACGTGAAGAAATCAGCGTGATCTATGTCCCGCCGTTTTCGGGTATCGGCGTCAATGAAACCCGGCACGACCGCCCCTATCAGGACATGCTGATTGGCCAGGGAAAAGCGGGCGATATTCTCCGCAATCTCTTGCTCGAAGTGGCTGGAAGTGGCGAAGGGAAAGACTGGCTAAGGCTTGCGAATATCGTCTCCGAAGTCTTTGGTTACCGCTTGCTCAAGCCAGCATATACGGGCGCGCCTTACATCACCTGCCAATATCTGAAAGGCATACCGACCGGTAACGGCTATGGAGGGTTCCCCCCCTTGGATGTCTCTACGACATCCTCCGCCGCTTGTGCCACGAGCGAAAGGGACAGTTGCTCATCGCCACTCACTCCGAGGTGTTGATCGACAACACCAGCCCCGAGCAAATTGTTTCCTTCTATAGCGAGCCACACCCACTCGCATCTGAGAGTGATCGCGATCAAGTGCGGGAGGCATTGAAACGGGTCACTTCGCTGGAACTTCTTCTCGCGGAAAACGCCAAAGGTATCGTTGCCGTCGCCCGTCGCTTTGGAAGTGATCAAGGCGACTCCCGCTTTAGCCAACCTACCACTCCTTCGGCGTCCCCGTCTCTCCGTGATGCCTCTGACCGAGAACGAATTCGAACTCATCCAAGCGCTCGCACAAACATGAAATCCACCGCCCGCTTCTCCGTCGATCCTCGCCTTTCCGCGCTCCTCGGAGAAAGCTATACCTCCAGCGAGCGCGCCCTTCGGGAACTGGTGGATAACGCTTGGGACGCCGAGGCGTTGGTGGTGAAGGTCACACTCCCGGACATTCTCAGGGAAGAACCAGTGGTCATCGAGGACGATGGCAACGGAATGAAGAATCAGGAGGTCCGGCAGGAATACCTCAAAATTGCCAGTCCCCGTTTCAGCCGCAAAGGGGAGCGGACTCCGAATTTGGACCGCAAGGTCAAGGGTCGGCGGGGAATCGGTAAGTTTTCCGGACTGACAATCGGTGACGACATGAAAATCGTGACTCGTACCCAAGGTGTTCAGACCACTCTAACAATTTTAAAGGAACTCCTTCTTCAGACCGGTAAAGACATTGAGGAGGTTGATCTACCTATCCACGAGGAACCGTGCGATCCGGCTGTACACGGAACCACAATAACTATTCGCAAACTCAACCCCCGCCTGAGCTTTCCCCAATCCGATAAGCTCCGCGAACAAGTCGCCTATGACTACGGTCGTGAATCCGGCTTCCAGGTCCAAATCAATGGCGAGCCTGTTTTCCGACACGATGTTCAGGGAGCGACCTTCACCAAAGAATACGACATGCCGGACGGCACCAAGGCCGAAGCCACCTGGACCGTCACGGATAGGCCCCTACCGGGACGCAAGGCAGGACTCATCCTGCGGTCTGGTGAGAAGTCCGTCGGCAAACCTCATCACTGGGGACTGGAACACGACGAACAACTGAGCAACCGCCTCCGTAACCGGGTGGTTGGCGAAATCAAAGTTGGCTCCGAGACCATTGAACTAACCGCCTCCGGCGGTGACGTCATCGAGAGTGACAAGGGCCTACAGCAATTGACGCAGGCCATTCAGGACGACGTGAAGGCGAGTCTCACGGAGATTCACGGCAAGGAAGTCGCTTTAGCAAAGGGGCGCTGGACTCAGGTGATGAAACGGCGCTTGGAAGCCGTCCCCGAGCACCGGCGCGCTATCGCTGAAGAGAAGCTGGAGAAGTTAATATCCCGAAGCTACCAGGAGGGAGCGAAGGAAGAACGCATCACCGTCCTCATCAATCTCGTTCTCGATGCTCTTGAAATGGACGAATACTGGACCGTTTGCCGGGAGATCGAAGAAGCGGAAAAGGCCGATGTCTTCATTTTCGCTCAAGCCCTAGACAAGTTCGGCATCAGCGACCTCGCCTTCATCGCCCACCAAGCCGAACGCCGGCGCGCCTTCCTCGATGGGCTGGACGACCTCGCTAAAGATCCAAAGACCACCGAGGCCCAGATGCACACCGCTCTGCAGCACAACCTCTGGATCTTCGGAAATGAGTACAGCCTGATGTCCAGCAACGGCCAGTTGCAATCCATCGTGCGCGACTTCGCCGACAAGGCCTACGCCGGAAAAGATGCGGCAGATCGCCCGGATCTCCTTCTCGCAGCCAACGTCGAGAACCGGCACCTACTGCTCGAATTCAAGCGCCCCTCGATTCCCGTCGGCAGGGATGCTGAACATCAGGCCGTGAAATACGCCGACACTTTGACCGGCCAACTCGGAGTTGAATTGGAAATCCTAGTTGTGGGCGGCACCGTGGACCCGAAGCTTCAATTACCTTATACCGGTAAGAGGACCCGCTTCCTGTCCTATCGTGCAGTAATCGCAAACGCTCGGACGCAGCTGGAGTGGCTCATCAAACAGTTGAACGAGAAACCATGATACGCGAATTCAGAACACCAGAAACCTACCAATCCGAATAGTTCACCAGCGCCAGGCGAAAAGGGACCTGCCAGAACATTTTGGCATTCCGGCCAGAGAGCAGAATCGGTGGCCGGGAAGGGGATTGGGGTGCAGGTGGTGGAGCTCTTCGGGCCGACCAATCCGGTGCGGACGGGGCCGGTTTTTGTGGTGAAGGTGGAGATTTTGCAGCCAGCGGGGTGTGCGGCGACTGGGGGGATGGCGATTGACGGGGTGGTGGTGGAGGCGGTGGTGAAGGCGATGGTGCGGAGTTTGTGAGGCGGGGGATGGCGAGATTCCTTGGACTGCGGCAGCCCTGCTGCCGCTTTGGGTCCAGCAGCCTGCTGCGGACCGGAGTGGGAGAGGATGGACCGTGGAGAGGAGGCGGCTGATCCGGGGAGGGGAGGTGGCTGATGGATGGGGGGACGCACGGGAATGCCCGGCAGCAGGCTGCCACGAGCGCAAAGCGGCAGCAGGCTGCACGCAGTCCAAGGAGGTCCGGCAGCCTGCTGCCCATGGCTTCCGAAACTCCCACTTCCTCAGAAGACATGGAACTTGTCATCTGGCTTGTCGCGCTCGGTCAGGAATCATGAAAACCCTCTTCTGAAATCAGACTTGTCTTGATCTAAAGTCCGATTGTGCAAAGTTAGGGCTATGAAAATCACCGTCGATCTACCCGAAGACGAACTCGCTGAGGTCTGTGAAATCACCGGAATATCCAAGAAAGGCCCTGCTATCCGCAAGTTGCTCACGGATGCCTTGCAAACCCAGCGCCGCGTTAGAATCGCGGGAAAATTTCTCTCAGGCGAATGGTCGACCGAGTTGAAAAACTTTGAGTCCTCCAAAGCGACCGACCGCGCCCGATCCCAGACCCTCTCTGAACAATGGCGCGATTGATCGAATCCTCACTCTGGGTTGACTTCACCCGCAGCAAGTCGCCGCTTGCTCTCAAAACAATGATCCATCCCTGGATCCTCGATCCGCTTGCCTGCCTCTGCGAACCCATCGCCTTTGAAGTCCTCCGCCACGCCTCCCCACAGGAGCAAAAATGGATTCATGCCCAGTTTGAAACTCTGCCGCTCCTTCCAACTCCCGAGCACCTTTGGCGCGATGCCACCCGCCTTGGGCAGCAGTGTCGGGCAGCCGGATTCAACGCCGGTTCGCTTGACCTCCTCATCGCCGCCCTCAGCATCCATCACGATGCGGAACTCATCACCTTCGATGCCGACTACCTGGCCATGGCCCGAGTTTCGAAACTCCGTGTCCAACACCTCTCCCGCAACGTATCCTGATAGCCGACGTTCGACCTTCAGGCTTTCCGCAATCTTCCCATGCCCCCGCCTTGAACGTCAGCAGCTCGAATGCCCGATCTCCGCGAATCCATCCAGTCCGCTCTCTAGGCCTTTACTGCAACTCCTCTCCGCGATACCGCAACGGCCCTGCTTGGCACCTTGGGCCATCAGAGTGATCGTACGCTCGACCTCGAAGGCTCGAAGCCCCAAGCATTTCTCGATCTCATCGCATCCAAGGGCGACACCGCGAAATGGTCCCGCTATTGGCCCTCAGTTTCGTGGGTCCCTTACAAGCTGGCGGGGGTGCTCTCAAAGTCGTTGGTGGCCTTGACGGCAGGGAGACGCAGCCGCTCCCTTGGCTGTAGGGGTGGCAGGAGGCCTGTCCCTCTGTTCGATTCCGTATTGCTGCGGGAGGGAATTCGGAGTGGGGGCGGGACGCGCGAAGCCCCGGCGTTTTGGCCGGGGCTTCTTGACAACAACAGAGGGGGGAATGACCTGACTGAAGCGTTAGACGGGACTCAGGAGAGTCCGCTGACGCCCGCGCCCCGTCAGGGGAAACGCGGACAGCCCGGGAACCACCCTGGGCTGGGGAGGGGTTTGACAGTGAAGAATCTGAGTTTGAAAAGGGTCGCGAACCTGAAGCTGGTTCGCGGTCGTCCGACCCGCCCACTCCGACCCAGCCTCGCTGACCGCTGGTCCGATGCGGAAAGCATCGGCGGTCAGGGAGAGGCTCGGAACGAGTGAATTGCTGCTGGACATCTTACGGGTTGGTTGACGAGCAGGACTGTAGAAATAATCAGCTAGCTAACAAGAATTAACATTATGGGAATGGGTAGCACAACGCCCAAAGGAGTTATAACTTGTTTATTATAGGTCGATTAGTTGATTTCGTGCCCCCGTTTAGAATCCGGTAAAATTTACCGGGATGAATTTAGGAAATCTTAACTATCTGGGCATTTTCGTTTGAGAAGCATGTCAGGTAGTCGCCAGCTGCTGCAGCAGACGGGGGTGGGAGGGGCGTCGTCGACGGGCGGCTGGATGAGTTGGATGAGGGGAGGTCTCCCCGAGGTGTTTCCGGAGGGGGAGCATTCCGGAGGGGTGGGGCGCCAGACGCTCGGGTTGGGGGAGGCGCTTTGTTCCAGGACGTTTTCCAATCGACAATTTCCAAATAAATTTCAAATCCAAGACCAAATCTCAACTGCTGAAGCTCGTTGCCACATTCGAAATCGCGAGTGACAAACACCGAGACCCGAGTGGCCTCGTTCTCCAGTTCGGCCCGCCGCAAACGGCGGGCGTTGCGCAGGATGGCGGTCAGTTCGTCGGGATTGAAGGGCTTGGTGAGGTAATCGATGGCTCCGCACTTCATGGCGCGGACGGCATCGACAACCTCGTTATCGGCGCTCAGCACCACCGCAGGAAGGCTCGGCCAATCCACGGCGAGGCGTTCCAGGCAGCCGAATCGGTCCAGGTTTGATTCCGCCAGGGGAGGGCGGGGCTTGACCCGTGTGGAGGAGAGGAGTTGGGCTGGGAAGGTGGAGGCATGTGACCGGGACGGTCATGCCACGGTTGGGGGGGCGGCTGGGCGGTTTCGTCTACGCTGGGAGCTTCGCGGGGACAGGTTGGAAACCGCCGCCACGGAAAAGGGCGCGGGGAGTTGCCCCGCGCCCTTGGTGACTTTGTTGCCGAGGGGTGTGATCAGTCCCAGCCGTGGGCGTCGCGGACTTTGATCATGGCGGCGAGGATGGTGTTCCAGGTCTTGGGATCCTCGAGCATGGCGTTGTCGAACATGCAGCCGTCCCAGCAGATGTGCTGCATGCCGCGTTTCGCAGCATCCTTGAGCCAGTAGCCGGAGCACTTGGTGATATCGAGTTTGCCGTTGGGGTCGTCGGCGGGGCAGTGGCGGCCGGTTTTGTCGTGGGAGCCGGTGCCGTGGACGGAGCCGTCGTTCTGGGCGACGTGGTAGTCGATGGTCCAGGGGCGGAGGGCATCGGTCATGGTGGTGTAGGCGGCCCAGAATTCGTCTTCGGAGTAGCCTTCCTTAAGGTTAAGGAGGGCGTTTTCGGGGGAGTTCACGCCGAGGAGGTAGAGATAGGTGTGGGCGAGGTCGGCTTGGAAGCCGAGGGTTTCGGGCATGCCGACCGTTTCGAGGAGGTTGAGCATGTCCTTCCAGGAGTGCATGGCCCCCCAGCAGACTTCGCCTTCCGCGCAGAGGCGTTCGCCGTGGTCGGCGGCGACCTTGGCGGCCTTCTTGAAGGTTTCGGCGATGCGGGCGGTGTTGGCGGCGGGGTCTTTGGCCCAATCGCCGACGCCGGAAGCGGAGTCGATGCGGATGGCCCCGTAGCTGCGGACGCCGTGCTCGTTGAAGACCTTGGCGATACGGCAGGCCTTCTCGACGGCGAGGATGAACTTGCCCTGTGCTTCGTCGTCGCCCATGGCGGCGTCCCCGACCGTGCCGGGCCAGATGGGGGCGACGAGGGAGCCGACTTTCAAGTTGTGGGAGGCGATGAGGTCGGCGATGCGCTTGAGTTCATCGACCGAGGCGTCGGGATCGGTGTGGGGGTGGAAGAGGAAGTAGTCGACCCCGTCGTATTTCTGGCCATCGACTTCGGCGGCGGCGGTGAGTTCGAGCATGCGCTCGAGGCTGATGGGGGGCTGGTCGGAGCCTTCTTCTTTCCCGACGAGGCCGGGCCACATGGCGTTGTGCAGAGCTGGTTTGGTTGGCATGAGTTGAGTAGTGGTTTGGTTGATTGGGTGTGGTTCAGGCTAGCGGGAGGGGGCGGAGGGACAAGGGGAAAGGACGGTTATGGGGACTGGCGGAGGCGGGCAAGGTCGGCGAGATCCTGAGGGCGACCGGTGGCCTCCTTGTTGGCTTCGAGGGCACCCTTGCCGATGACGGACACGGTCAGGCCATCGAGTTCTCCGTCAAGCCGCGAGTTCCAGGCTTCTTCCCAAGAGACTCCGGAGATTCCAGTGAGGAGATCGATGCGGTTGGGGGCCCGTCCGAGCTGGATGACTTGATCCGGTTCCAGAAAGTCGGAGGCGGTGAGGCCCACACTGCCAAAGCCGAAGTCTTCAAGAGCTTGGGTGAGGCGGTCGGCGTTCTCCGGGGAAATCAAGACGAACAGGTCGATGTCTTCCGTGAACCGAGGAGCTCCGTGGAAGGCGAGTGCGTAGCCACCGACGAGAAGGAACTCAACTTTCCGAGAGAGCAACAATTCGATAAACTCGCGGATATCCTTCGGCAGGGTCATTGGCTTGAGGGTAGAGGCTCCGGCCTCGTTTTTGAATTTCATCAAAGATCGCCAGAGCCTGTTCCCTGTCCTCAATGAGGGGTGGGATGCCCTCGGAGGAGAGGGGGCGCTTGGTGATGATTTTGTCCACGGGAAGAGGTTAACACGAGGGGCGTTCTTGTCGAGGATGGGCGGGTGATCACGGGGTGGATCTGGTCGCGGAGGTCGAACCCCGGACGGCGCGGAGGGACCGTCCCCTACCGGGGGAGCGGGAGAGGGAGTTCAAGCCTTCTTCGAGCGGCGGTACATGACGAGGGCGGTGAGGTAGAGGAGGGCGATGGGGGCGCCGGCGTAGAGGCTGTAGCGGGTGGTCCGGACGGAGTCCTCGGCGAGGTGCGCGAAGTCCTCGGAGCGGGTGCCGGGTTGGTCCATGAGCTTCATGGTGTTGCCGAGGCGGCCCAGGCTGGTGCCGAGGCCGAGGAGGATGGCGGTGACGAGGAGCAGTCCGCAAACGACGGCCGTGATCAGCCAGGGGCGTGATCCGGGGCGTTTTTGGGGCGTGGGAGCCTCAGGCATTCTTGTGCGCGCCCATGGCGGGGGCGTCGGGATTCACCTCGGGGCCGAAGTAGCGGAGCATGACCAGCGGTTCCGTGGCGGAGGTGTTTTCGTAGGTGACGCCGGCTTGGGCGGCGGACTCGGTGGCGAAGAACTCGTCCTGGGAAAGTTCGTTGAAGCGGAGGAGTTTGGGGCAGTTGAGGCGGAGCTTGTTGGCGTGGCCTTCGCCCTGCACGACGATGACGGAGTAGGCTCCATTGTCCTTGATGGTGGCTTTTGCGCCGGGATCGACGGTGAGTTCCTTGGCGGTGAAATACTGGAAGCCATCGACCTTGCCATAGACGATCCACTTGTCGTGGTAGCCTTCGCCTTGTTCGGCGGTGACGGGCTCGAGGTAGTGGTTGTCCTTGAAGTTGGGATCGACGTTCTTTTCCCAGTCGAGCTGATCGATGATGAAGTCGATGTCCTGGTGTTTGTCGGCGGGCATGTCCTTGACGAGGAGGGACCAGGGGACCTCGCGGCCTTCGACGAGGTTTTGATACATCCCGAAGACGTCGGAGCCCCACTGCGGCTCGTAGGTGCAGAGGGAGCCGGGGGCGTGGAGGATGCAGGGATCGATGAGCCAGCCGGTGCCGGGTTGGAGTTTGTAGGCCTTGGAAAGTTCGAGGATCTTGTTGTCGCCCTTTTGCCAGTTGGCGATGCAATCGTAAACCTGTTGGCGGGTCGTGCCGGGCTCGAAGCCCATGAAGGTGTAAGGGAAGTTGTTGCCGACGTTGTTGTGTTGCGGCGGGAAGTAGTAGGACTCGGGTTTGCCTTCCTGGCCGACGAGGGCGGCCTGCTCGCCGCTCTGGTGCATGTGGTGGGGGATGGGGCCCATGTTGTCGAAAAACTTCGAGTAAACCGGCCACTTGCCGTATTTGTCCCACATGGCGGAGCCGATGATGGTAGCCCCGCAGGCGTCGATGGCGTCGCGGAGGGTGAAGCGTTCCTTGCCGACCACGACGTAGGAGAGGCCTTCGTCCTCGGCACGGCCCTCGTTGGCGGTGACGGTGGTGGAGCCGAACCAGCGCTCGTCGATGCCGCCGCGGCTGAGGCCGTAGGCGTAGGTATCGTCGGGGTGCAGTTTGATGCGCAGACCGGGTTGGAGAAAGGAGCGGGGGACCCAGGTGGGGGAGAGGCGCAGCAGTCCGCCGGTGTCTTCAAGATGGGCCTCGGTGGCTTCCTTGATGTTGGCAGAGAGGGCGGTGAGTTCGTTGGTGGTACGCGGATGGCTCATGGGTTTGGTTTCAGTAGGGAAAATGTGGGAAATGTTGAAGTTGGGGGAGAAATAGGGAGATTTGGGGGGGGTGGCAAGGGGGTTTTTGGGGGGTTCTGGTGATGGGTTATTGGTTATTCGGTATTGGGGAAGAGGGGAAGGGGATTTGACCGCTGATTTCGCTGATGGTGCTGAATGGGGTGGAGCTGTATCTGGAAAGGGTCCGCTGAAGCGAAATGGACGTGCACATGTTGAATCGGAATCCATACGAAGACGAGGCTGAGATGGCGGGCGATTTGTCGTCGCCGGGACCGAGGCGTTTGCGGACGGTAATCATCTGGGGAGTAATCATCCCTGTGGTCATTGCCTACTTCGCGACGAAGGCATGGACGACGAGATCGGCGGTATTGTGGGGGGACGATGGAGAGGATGTGAAGTTTGCGGGGGATGCGGCGCGGGCCATGGCGGTGGCGTATGGAGGGGTGGCGGTGTTTTTGAACGGGAGGAGTTGCTGGGGGGCGCTGGGTTTTTATCGGACGCACCAGGTGATGTCGGTGCTTGGGTGCTTGGCGTTTGTGGGCGGGGTGTTTGGGGCCTTGGTGTGGGGGTTTGCCGGGGCGTGAGGGGAGGGGGGAGGGGAGCGACGGCAGCCGCAGGGGCGCTACGGTTTCGGGGAAGGCTTTTCGTTCTTCTTTTTCTTGTTCTCTTCGAGTTCCTTTTGGCGTTCGAGGTAGGAAACGCCGTCGGTGATCCACTTTTGGGGTTTGTCCTTTTGCAGGTAGTGGCCGAACCATTCGAGGATGCGGTAGTGGTAGTCGACCATATTTTCCTCCTTGCGGAGGCCATGGTTTTCGCCGGGATAGACGAGCATGATGAAGTCGTCCTTGGCAGCCCAGCGGGCGGCGTTGTACATCTGGACACCCTGGTCGAAATCGACTGCGCCGTCGTCGTCACCGAAGGCGATGAGGAGAGGGGTTTTGAGTTGGTCGAGGGAATGGATGGGGGAGTTGCGGATGTAGTTGTCGGGGTCGCGCCAGAAGGGGGTGTTCATGCGGCCCTGGGACTGGGTGAAAATGGCGGCGTTGGTTTCGCCGGAGTTCCAATAGACGCTGACCGACATGCTCATCATGTCGGTGAGGGGGGCTCCGGCCACGCCGGCCGCGAAAAGGTCGGTCTGGGTGACGATGAAGGCGGTTTGGTAGGCGCCCCAGGAGTGGCCGACGAGGCCGACGCGTTCTTTGTCGATCATGCCGGTCTTGAGGACCTCCTGCACGGCGGGGACGACGCATTCCACGGCGGAGAGGCCGGGTTCCTGGGGGCGGTAGATGATGTCGGGTTGGAAGACGAAGTAGCCTTCCGCGGAGAAGACGGCGGGGTTGTAGGGATGCGTTTCGCTGGGGGTCGGGTAGCGGTGGAGATCCTGGGAGCGCTTTTCGTAGATGTAAACGATCATGGGGTACTTCCGGCCCGGTTTGTAGTCGGCGGGGTAGGTGAGGGCGCCCTGGAGTTTCACACCGTTGACGTTGGTGTAGTTGATCAGTTCGGAGTGTCCCCAGAGGTAATTTTTCTGGAAGGCGTTGGTGTGGGTGATCCGGCGGGCTTTGGCTAGGGTGGGGCCGGCGAGGAAGAGGTCGGGGGAGTCCCTGTAGCTTTGTCGGGTGAAGAGGAAGGTGTCGGCGTCCCTGGCGCGTTCGAGGGAGGCGACCTGTTTGTCTTCCCAGAGGAGGACCTTCAGGGAGTCGGGCTTCTGTTTGCCTCCGCGCAGAGCGATGCGGCCGTAGCCGGACTTCTTGGTGAGGTCGCCGTAGAGGGCGACGTAGAGTGGTTTGTCGGGATCGAGGAGGCCGTCGTCCTTTTCGTGGTAGCTGGCCTGGGAGAGGCGGTGGCGGATTTGTTTCTCGCGGCCGTTGGTGAGTTTGATGGCGTTGGAGCCGTCGGGGGCGAGGGACCAGATGTCGTAGCGGTCGAAGAGGAGGACGCGGGAGCTGTCCGCAAACCACTCGGCATTTTCGTAGGGTGGTTTTTCGATGGCGAGGGTGTCGTCCTCCTGGTCCGTGAAGTCGGGGCCGAGTGTTTTGGTGAGGTTTCGTTGGTTGCCGTTTTTGGCGTCGTGGGACCAGATGTGGCCGTTGTGCTGGTAGAGGATGTAGCGGCCGTTGGGGCTGGTGTTGAGTTGGTATTTGGCGGCTTCGACGATGCGCTTGCGTTTGCCGCTTTTGGTATTGATGAGGTAGATGTCGTGGAGGTCGGGGCCGAACATGCCGGTGCGTTCGTGAGGGGTGCGGTCGCTGCCGACGGCGTGGGATCCGGTGCGGGGGAGGTGGACCCGTTCGGTGAGTTCGGTGGCGAGTTGGACGAATTTTCCCGAGTCCAGCCACCAGACGGCGCGGCGGTTGGGGTTCTTCAAGGCCCCCGCCATCTTCTTCTGCTTGGGCATGATGAGGGTGTCCTTGGAGTGCCAGACCTCCACGTTGGAGTCGGCGTCGAGGCTTTCGCGGAGGGTTTTCCGTTCCGGTGTCTTGGGGGCGGGTTTCTTGTCGGGTTGTTCCTTTTCGGGGGCGTCCTCTTTCCTGGCCTCCTCCTTCTCGGGTTCTGCCTTCGCTTCGGATTCCTCCCCGGGCTTCTCGTCGGTCTTTGGCTTCTCCCCGGAAGGCTTCTTCTCCCATTCCTTCAAGTCGCAGTAGAGGGCTTTGCCGTTTCTGGACCACTCTACGCCCACGGCGGTGAGATACATGTCGTCCGGAAACTTCTTACTCTTGGCGTGTTCGAAGAGGAGTTTGGCGGGGTCCGGCTGATCGAGATGGCGCCAGGCGAGGAGGACGTGGGAGACGTCCTCCTTGGCGGCGTGTTTCATTTCGCGCAGGGCGGCGAGGTCGAAGGAATCCTTTCGCCAGGTGAGGAGGGCGTAGTCCTCATCGCTGGTGTCCAGAACGCGAAGGACTCCGGTGGCGGGATCGAAGAGTTGGAGGGCATTGCTGATGCTGGGGGAATCGACGACCATGGCGAGGAGGGCGCCTTGTTCGCTCCAGCTGTGTTTGACGACATTGCCGAAGGTGGTGTCGGTTTGGTCGTGGAGGTTGCGGACGAGGAGGGCACCGGCCTGGTTGGGGGTTTCCTTTTTTGGGGGCGAGGAAGCCGGTTTGGGGGCGAGTTCGATGGTGGCAAACCGGCTGTCCGCGCTGAAGCGGAGGCTTTTGACATTCTCGAAGTTGGTGGTGGTGCCGTCGGGGAGGTGTCGGAGTTTGATCGTCGCTCCGGAGGGGGGCGGGGTCTTTTCGTCGGGTTTTTTGGTCTTCTTGAGTTCGGCGGGGGACTTGCCGATGGTGACCGCCAGCCATCGGCTGTCGTCGGAGAACTTGGGTTGCCCGCCGTATTTGTAGGTGGCGGCGGGCTCTTCGTTCCCCGCCTCGGTGTTGTGGAGGAAGAGGGAGCGTTCCTTGTCGACGCGTTGGACGGTGTAGAGGAGCCATTGACCGTTGGTGGAAAGTTGCTCTCCACCAAGTTGTTCCCACTGAGCGTAGTCGAGCGCGGTGACGGGTTGTTTGGTCGGAGTGCTTTTGGACCTGGCCTTTTTTCGGGCAGATTTCCGGGGCGCCTTCTTGGCGGGCGGTTCCGCTTCGGTTTCTTGGCGGGTGGTGGGGTGGGCCTTTGCGTTGGAGGCGAGGGGCGCGTCCTGGGCGAAGGTGTTGGCAGTGAAGCCGAGGGCGGCGGCGAGGAGAGGGATGGACGTTTTGAGGATTCTCATGAATCACGGGGGTAAGGGTGAGCGTCTCCCATACCTACGTTTTGAGGATCCACGAAGCCTACATTTCGGAAATCGACGTTGAAGGTCGAGGATTCTGAAGGGGGGTGGGCTGTGATCGGTAAGTTGTTCAAATCGGGATACTTGGGGGGCAGGGGGCCGTTTTCGACCTCGCTGGGTTGGCAGATACGGCAGGGGAGGGCTGCTAGGTACCGGGAGTATTTCCGAAGAGGTCGATGTGAAGGCGATTGCAGTATCGATAGCCGAACTGTTTGCAGAGGTCGATGAGGGTCTCGTCCCGCCCACGGATCGTGTTGGTCTCGACGCCTTCGGGCATGAGGAGGATCTTGGCGGGAGGGATCTTCTTGTCGAGGAGGCCGATGAGTGCGGCAAGCTCGGTGACATCCTCGGCGGTGGCGACGACGAATTTGAACTGGAAGGGGTAGTGGTCGGTCCAGCGATTGAGGGCATCAAGGTTGACGCGGGTGGCGTCGTGGCGGGCGATCCAGGCGTCGGTTATTTCTCCGGGGAGGGGGGTGGAGTTGGAAAGTTTGGGGCTGATGGAGGCGAGGTCGCAGGTGATGCCGCCGGGCGGGACGGTGCCGGCGGTTTCGATGGTGATGTGGTGGTCGTGGGATTTGAGTTGGGTAAGGAGTTCGGGCAGGCCCTTGGCGACCATGGGTTCGCCTCCGGTCACCACGACGTGTTCGGCGCCGTGCTGGTTGACCTCGGTGACGATGTCCTCGATGGACCTGTTGGTGCCGATGGGATCCCAAGAGGCGTATTTGGTGTCGCACCAGCGACAGCGAAGGTTGCATCCCGAGGTGCGGATGAAGACGGAGGGAAGGCCGGTGAGTTCGCCCTCGCCTTGGATTGAGTAGAATATTTCCGAGATGAGCATCGAGGGGGGACTTGGAGAGGGTGGACTCAGAGGGCAGCGGTTGGTTTTGCGGGGAGCGGCCCGGATTCGAGATAGTCGGTCGGGTCGGGGAGGCCGGCGAGCATGAAGGCTTCCCGTCTTTCGACACAGGTGCTGCATTTGCCACAGTGGATGTCGCCGCCCTTGTAGCAGGACCAGGTCTGCGCGAAGTCGACCCCCAGCTCGTGACCGCGGGCGGCGATGTCTTCCTTGCGCATGGCGATGAAGGGGCGGAGGAGTTCGACGGCGGGGTGGTCCCCGGCGTCCATGGGATCGGTGCCGAGGCGCATGGCCTCGCCGATGGCGGTCATAAATTTTTCGCGGCAATCGGGGTAAACAGCATGGTCTCCGGCGTGGGCTGCGATGAGGAGTCCGTTGGCTCCGTGGCTGTTGGCGAGGCCGGTGGCGACGGCGAGCATGATGCCATTGCGGAAGGGGACCACGGTGGCCTTCATGTTGGCTGCTTCGTAGTGTCCCTCGGGAATGTCTCCGCCCGATTGGAGGAGGTCGGATTTGAAGAGTTGGTTGATGAAGTCGAGTTTGATCGTTTGGTGGGGAACGCCGAGTGCCTTACAGTGATGTTTGGCAAAGGGGATCTCCTTGTGATTGTGTTTGGAACCGTAGTCGAAGCTCAGGCCGGCGAGGACGTCGCATTCTTGAGCGGCGTGGTAGAGAGCGACGACGGAATCCATTCCGCCGCTGATCAGAACAACGACTTGTTTGCGCTCCCCCATGCGGGAAAGGCTAGGAAGCCCGCCCCAAAACGTCGAGCGGGGAAGAGGCGTTCAGGATTTTTGTGAGTAACTCGCCTCGGCGGTGAGGCTGATGCCTCCGCGAGGAGAGAAGGAGCCGCGGACGTGCATGGTGCGCGGTTTGCATGCGGCGACGAGGTCGTCGAGGAGGCGATTGACGATTTCTTCGTTGAAGGCGGGAGAGTTTCGGTAGGAGGCCAGGTAAAGTTTGATGGACTTTGTCTCGAGGCAGGAGGCGTCGGGGACGTATTCGATTTGGATTCGCGCGGTGTCGGGCTGGCCGGTGACCGGGCAGAGGGAACTGAATTCGGGGCAGTCGAGGGTGATGGTGTAGTCGCGCTGAGGACTTTGGTTTGCGAAGACCTCGATGGTGGCGTCTTCGGGGGAGGCGGGGAGGGGGGTCTTGGAGGTGCCAAGTAGGCTGAGGCCGCGGTCTTTCTGAGGGTCGGTCATGGTAGGGTTGGGAGTCTTGAGTAGCGTGGCTTGGGACGGTCGGCAAGGTCGGTGGATGATATAGGGGAAGTCGAACGTTAGGGGAAACGGGTGGCGGCTGGGGGATTGCAAGATAAGACAACATAGTGGGGTCAGGTGATAATTCCTGCAATAAGCATCTTCTTCAGCCGCTTCAGCGCCCGGTCTCCGGCCGCAGTGCCGCCGCCGCCGCCAGCCTGCTCCCCGCCAGCCTGCTCCCTGCCAGCCTCGCGGCCCGCGCCGCCGGCTTCCTTGAACACCTCGCCGCCCGCGCCTATTCGCAAGGCTCCCTCGACGCCCACCATTGGGCGCTCAAGGGCTTTGTCGAATGGGCCGACAGTCAAGGGCTGGCCGATCCCACTGCCTTCACCCGCTCGACCATCGAGGAATACCAGCTCCACCTCCACCACTACCGCTCGCCGCGCACCGGGGAGCCGCTGGCCACCAACACCCAGCTCGCCCGACTGGGCTGCATTCGCCGCTTCTTCGCCTGGCTCTGCCGCTCCGGCATCATCCCCGCCAACCCCGCCGACCCCTTCGGCCTGCGGAACCGGACCATCCTCGAGGTCTTCTACGCCACCGGCATCCGGCGCAGCGAACTGACCAAGCTCGACCACGGCGACTACGATCCCCAAGCCGGCACCATCAGCATCCGCCAAGGCAAGGGTGGAAAGAGCCGCATGCTGCCGGTCGGCGAACGAGCCGGGGCCTGGCTCGACCGCTTCCTCGCCGAGTCCCGCCCACTCTTTGAACACCTGCCGCAGGAAACCGCTCTCTTCCTCAGCGGCTATGGCTCCCGCCTCTCTCCCGCCTACCTCACCAACTGGACCAAAAAACTCCTAATACGCTGCGGCATCGACAAGCCCGGTTCCTGCCATCTCTTTCGCCACAGTTGCGCCACGGACATGCACCGCGGCGGGGCGGACATTCGCTACGTGCAGGAATGGAGCGGAGCGACATAGACAGGAGCGCAGCGACGTGCCCCGAAGGGGTGCGACCGGCGGGGAGCATCAAATGCTGGGCCATGCCCGGATGGAAACGACCCAGATCTACACCCACGTCCACATCGACGCCTTGCAGGAGGTCCACGCCCGCACCCACCCACACGGTCGGCTCGATAAAACCCACGACCTCAACGGCCTCCTGACCGCCCCGGAGCTCACCGCCCCGCACAGCCCGGAGCCGGAATTGCCTTCCCGTGACGAGGAGGAGTCGCTACTAGCTGTGGCCAATATGGTAGCCACCGCACCCTCCACCGAAGTCCCGGCCGCGCCGTCGGTGGCTCCGGTCGGTGTGCGTCCGAACCTACCACCCAATGAGGATCCGCCCCTCGGCGGGTGCCCAACAACCGGCCCCAAACCACCGCCAAAGGGGAGCCGTCCAACTGCGACTCGCCTCCATTCGGGACTCAGAAACCTCCCAAAAAAACCGAAATCACGCGGTTTGGGGCCGGGTGTGACTGATTACGGATACAGGCACTACAATCCGGTGACGGGGAGGTGGCCGAGCAGGGACCCGATCGGGGAGTGGGGCGGGATGAACCTGTTTGGTTTCGTCTGGAACGATGGAATAAACATTTCTGACTACCTCGGGCTTTACGATTGGGTGCCACTGTATGATGCAATACGTGAGGGTGGCGAAGCCGCGTTAGAGGAAGCTCGAAAGAATTTGAAAGACCGCCAGAAGAAGTGGGACGAAGATCCACGAACCGAATCTGATAAAGGGAATAGACCAGGGCCAGGGAGCATCTGGGAATATTGTGGGCGCATCTGTCGGCATTGTGACGAGGAAACAAAAAATAACTTACTATCAAACCGGGCCAATCACGTCGCAACGATCATTTACCTGTCATGTGCAACTAGCACCACCATGCAAGGAAGGGGATAAAATGGTTGGCATTTACCATAATCATCCGCACGGCCAAGGGTTGAGTGGCGATGATGGGGATATGGGTATTGCTGACGGGGGTATAGATCACTATCCGTATAGCCCGAAAAAGGTTCCAGACAATCAGAAGATCCCGCCGGGACTTCCTATAGGCGTTACCACAAATGTCGAAGACCCCAAGACGGAAATCTACAATCCACGCTTGCCCCGGAAACACGGCGTGAATCCTTTTCGACATCAGAAGGAGGAAAGTGAATAATGAAACAGATTAGTCTGGGGTATCACCTGCGGCATGTCGCAACCATGTTGATAGCAATATCCGCAGTGACATTAAACGGAGATCCAACGGATGACCCGTTTAGGCCTGGCGCGTATCCAGCCTCCGTTCGGCGGCTATCTTGGGACGCGACCTCGGCCTTCCCAAATCCGAACTGGGGCGAAGGCGATTCAGTGGCCTGCCGGGAAAATTTCTGTAGAGGGTTGGCCCAATGGATACGGTGGCGAGGTTGAAACGCCTCCAGCGTTAGGGCCAGGAACGGAACAGGGGTCAGGAAAATCGGATTGAGTTTGGGCTTCCTAACAACGGGGCGAGAATTAGCGAAAATTAGGGGTCAGGCAACTCGTTCTGACATTGGGAGGCGATGGTTCCGTTGAAGCCGTGGCATGTGTACACACCTCCTCTTCAAGCGACCTTCCCGGCTCGGAGTCCGCGCGCGCTACCGCGCGCATCGGACAACCGAACCTTGGAAGGAACCGAGTTTCAAGTGCAACGTGTTGACGCTCGCCCTTGCTGAACGAACCCTATCGCCTTGTGCGGGTCCTGTCTTGAAGGCGCTGTTGATTGGCAGCAGCCTTCCAGCCTGCCCCGCCGTAGCCCGGAGGGCGAAGGAGGGACCGAATTGGCGATCGTGAGTGTGCAGTCCCCCCAGGAGAACTTGCCGGACTCGTGGAAGCCGCGCGAAAGCGAGGCGTTCCCAAGTCGGGCAAGGTCCTTGGTGAGGTAGGCCCCCGCATTCAGACGGGGGTCAAAGAGTTCGATCCGGGCCATCCCCCCACCCATTTCTTCCCAAAGGTTCATCAGGAAGAAGCAGGTGGAAATGAGGGACTTGCGGGTCGGGAGGCCTGCGAGCCCGCCCCCCGGAGTGCTGAGGCTCGACTCCGCCCGGCGGAGGCTGGCTTGACAGCGCGGGGGCTCCATGTCCACCCGCCCATTCCATTCAGCTCCCCACCCTCCCAGCCACACCGCCATCATTGCGCCCAACTCCTCTCCTCCACACGGGTCAAGCCCCGCCCTCCCCGGGGCGGAGTCCCGTCGTCGCCCTACGGCTATGCCGTGGCACGGCGAGCCTCCGCACTCCGGGGCAACAATCCGGGGGGCTCTCCGCGATGTGGTGAACGGGATCAGTCCGAATGGCGGGTCAGAATAGGGGTCCAAACTATTTGACATCGGCTTTCCTAACGAATCCAGACTCCCCACCAGTTCGTTCCTCCCTCCTTCGCCCTCTGGGCTACGGCGGACAAGCACACGTGGCTCGTTAGCCGTCTAAAAGCCTCCGCACCCCCAACCCGATCCTTGCGGCTCTCGCCGATTGAATATGCTCCGCGCCCCGTCCCACCACTTGCTGTGGCGCTCCAAATTGATGTCGTTGGATTTCACCAAATTGACATCCGGCGATTTTGGCGGGATTTCCACGTTGAGATCGAATATTGATGCCAATGGGATCGTCCTTAGGAGGCCTGCGACCGGGACGGTCACGCCACTGTTGGAAAGCCCCAATTGAATCGAGTTTTGATGCCAATGGGATCGTCCTTGGGAGGCCTGCGACCGGGACGGTCACGCCACTGTTAGAAAGCCCCAGTTGAATCGAGTTTTGATGCCAATGGGATCGTCCTTGGGAGGCCTGCGACCGGGACGGTCACGCCACTGTTGGAAAGCCCCAATTGAATCGAGTTTTGATGCCAATGGGATCGTCCTTGGGAGGCCTGCGACCGGGACGGTCACGCCACTGTTAGAAAGCCCCAGTTGAATCGAGTTTTGATGCCAATGGGATCGTCCTTGGGAGGCCTGCGACCGGGACGGTCACGCCACTGTTGGAAAGCCCCAATTGAATCGAGTTTTGATGCCAATGGGATCGTCCTTGGGAGGCCTGCGACCGGGACGGTCACGCCACTGTTAGAAAGCCCCAGTTGAGGGGGGTGGTGATTTGTTGTTTGGTGGTGGAGGTGAGGAGGACGGCGTCGTTGCCGTGGGGAGTGATGGTGGCGACGGCATCGAAGTCGGGGGGGACTTCGGCGACGGCCTGGATGAGGCGGAGGGAGGTTTCCTGATGAGGATGGAACTCGCGGGTGGTGGGGATGTTTTTGTCGGCGAGGCGGTCCTCGCGGGAGACGTCGATGCTGTCGCAGAAGTGGGAGCAGACCTCCTCGAGGCCGAGGCGTTTGGTGTGGCGGTTGTTCCAAGGGGTGCCTTCGCGGCCACCGTTGGAGATCCAGAAGAGGGTGGCGGGGAAATCGGCGGGGTTCTTCAGGCAGAACCAGACATAGCCATCGAGGACCACGGCGGTCCAGGCGAAGGGTTGGGTGTCGGAGGCGGGTTCGTTGACGAGCATGACGAGGTCGTCGAAGCCGGGGCGGGCGGGGTAGCGGGTGAGGTCGGTGGTGCCGCCGTTGGCGAGGGGGACGGCGGTGAGGTCGGTGAAGACGGCGTCGGGGGCGAGGGATTGGTGTTCGTGGTTGGCCGGGTCGGAGAAGAGGCCGGGGTAGGTGGAGGCCCAGCGGAAGGGGGAGACGGTGAGGCGGCCGGCGCCGTCGGGGAGGGTGGAGAGGTCGAGGATGGGGTGGGAGCCATAGGACCAGCGGCCGGAGAGGCCGGTGATGCGGTGGCTGAGGTAGAGGGCGCGGTGGTCGGGGTGGATGGTGAGGACTTTGGAGACCTGTGCGCCGGTGTCGGTGGTGCCGAGGGCAAAGGTGTTGGTGTGCTCGGCGGCCTGCCAGTCGGCATTGGCAGTGTCCCCGTGGGGCGGGCCGTCGGTTTGCGGGCCGAAGGGGAGGCAGAAGAAGTCGCCGCGGAGGTGGGTGAGGAGGACGGGAAGGTCGGCGTCAACCTCCTCGGGGGTCCAGGGGGCGAGGGCGTAGGGGGAGACGGTGCGGCCGCTGGGGAGGGTGAAGGTGGCGGTGAGGTGACCGCCGGTCTGGGTGAGGGCGAGGGAGGTGGGGCCTTCGGTGATGGTGAAGGAGGCGGCGCCGTGGATAAGGTCGGGCGGGGATGGAAGAGTGCTCATGGGAGAGGAGGGGGAATGTCCAATATCGCACAAGGAATGTCCAACTTCCAAGTGGGGGAGAGGGGGGGCGATTTTGTCTCAATCAGGGTTCTTTGATGCAGGGGGGCGAAGTTCTTCCCGGATCGGGGCCAAAGTTGCTGGGTCGTGGTGCGTGATCAAGAGGATGAGGCCGAGGAAAACAAGCAGCGCGGTGCCGGCGATGACGGAGTAACGAATTCTGAAACGCCGGAAGGATTTGGTTTGAGGCATTTGGGCGGATCTTCCGGTATTGGGGGGGAATGGGCGGTTGGGAAACCGCCGATGCGTTTGGGGAGGGTATGCGACCGGGACGGTCACGCCACTGGGGGGAGGGGGTCGCTTTGCGACTGGGGGCGGCTGGGCGGTTGGGAAACCGCCGCCACGTTTGGGGAGGGTATGCGACCGGGACGGTCACGCCACTGTGGGGAGGGGGTCGCTTTGCGACGGGGGGCGGCTGGGCGGTTGGGAGACCGCCGCCACGTTTGGGGAGGGCGTG
>Ga0209702_10003410_pt1 | contig 25134 bp, 19 predicted proteins | sample FRY01_FD_187210 | JGI IMG/M metagenome (GOLD analysis project Ga0209702, IMG submission 187210) | Freshwater microbial communities from Lake Fryxell liftoff mats and glacier meltwater in Antarctica - FRY-01 (SPAdes) (version 2) | ecosystem: Environmental > Aquatic > Freshwater > Ice > Glacier... | reverse complement strand
GCATACACCATCAAGGCCACCATGATCAAAGGCGGTTTGGATCGCGGGTCGCAAGTGTTCCTCGGTGTAATGCATTCAGAGGTTAAACGCACGATCTTTAACTTTTCTTAACCACCTGAATAGTTACGGTAATTGAATGAACGCCTCGCGGGTAAAGTGCTTGATGGTGCTGCCGGTGAACCGCTGCTCCAAGCCACCCGACTTGGCGAGTGACTCCAAGAGATAGGCCAGCAACTTCGGATTGAATGGAACATTGAAGCGAACTCGGTGAATTGCCTTCTGAAATTTCATCTCGGCGATTTGTCCATTCCAAACTGCCGCACGACCGGGTTCGCCTCCTTCGCAGACAAGAACATCGCCCTCACGCAGACTAAAGCGTTCAATTTGGGCGTCTTCGAAGTGCATCTCGAACACATCATCAGTATCAACAGTGCCCCACCTCACATTGATGTTCCGCAAATAGGGAAACTTGTGCCCCGTCTGATGCTTTGCCTTATCGAGCATCTTGCCAAGTTTCACCTCGGCAATTTCACCAAGAGGGACGTGTTTCCAAGCTGCGTTCATTTTACAACGGATTTCCCTCATGGAATTTCAGTCCGATTTCTAAAACCCGATTTTCACCTTTGAGGTCGTTTCGCACGTAAATAGCAGCGCCGAGAACATAGCCGAATGGATTCAATCCAAGTTTTGTTAGTAGAATAAGCTTTTCTTCATCATGTCGGCGGTCAGGGTTTGTCCAGCGCTTTACTTCAAGAACCATTAAATTGGTGTGTCCATCAAAGCCCCGACGGTGAATCAATACATCCGGCCTGATTTCAAAATCAACCAGATCATCGTGGCCTTTAACCGCCTGCGGTTTACGATCTGCCTGGACGAATGCCCCCACATCAGTCCGCAGCATGCGGATTTTCTTTTTGTTAAAGAGATGTTGGTTGTATTCGCAATCAACGACCAATGGACCGTCATCTGTAATGACTTCTACATCTGGTTGTCGAAGAGCGTCCTCCAGATAAAAAGCCAAGCGATGAGAGATTGTTTGCTCATGCGCCGCTCGGAATTCACTGACGGGATAGTCCCTGCCCAAATCAACACCGGAGAGCAGAGTTCTTCCGTCATTGCTGCTGTTGAAACGTTGCACCACTCCATTTAGCAGCAATACCAAATCTTCTTTTGTTGGTGGCTTGTTCATGCCGCAAGCGCCTCGTTAAGTTCTTCCAATAGCTTCGGCAACTGATCGCCGAAGAGCTGATACGCCCTGCCGAGTCCACCGTGCTGATTGAAGGGGACGGAATCGAAGTCTTCCGTCTCGATGCTGAGGGAGATGGCGATTTGATCGCGGATCAGGTGGAGCCAGGTGAGTTGATCGGGGGTGAAGGGAGTGGCAGAGCCGGGACGGCTCTGGTCTGGCTGATTCAGCGGAGTAGCAGACCCATCCCGGCTCTTCTCTGAAATGCTCAGCGGCGGGACGCCGCTGCCACTTTGGCTGCCACTCTTGCTGGCCAGCCACTGCTCAAAGCATTCATGCACCGAGTCAGCAAACGGCTTCAATTCGGGCTGCTGCTTCAGGGCGAAGCGGACGAGCGAGACGAGATCGGCGAAGCGTCCGGCCTGGGTGCGGCCTTTGACCTTGCTGGGATGGGCGGCGGCAAAGGCGTTCCACAGATTGTCCTCAGTCCAGGCGGCGTGGTTCTCGCGCAGCTTCTTCTCCAGTTCCTTGAGCATCTTTTCCGTGAGGCGCTGGGCATACGGTCGGCTGTAAAGGATGTGCAGGGCGGTGATCTCGGCCTCATGCTTCACAATGAAGTCGCGGAACGAGGTGGCCGCCTGCATGGCGCTCTGCACCGCCTGCGGGGCGGCTCCGGCTCGGATCAATTGATCCTGCGAGATGACGTCGATGATCTGATCGGCGACCTGATGCACGGTCTTCAAAAGATTACGCAGCTCGGGATTCGCCGCGAGCGGAGCGAGGGCGAGCTTGATCAAAGTGGCAGCGGCGTCCCGCCGCTGTTTCTCCGTGGGCTCGTGGTAAGATAGCGGCGGGACGCCGCTGCCACTTTGTGCGCCAGGGTGATCACGAATGTAGTCGCGAAATTTTTCCATGCTGGCCGGGCCACGCACGATGTGGTCGAAGGATTCCTTCTGCCAGACAGTGTTGTTCTCAAAGTGCAGAGCCGGGACGGCTCTGCCACTGTTGGCCTTGAGGATTTCATGCGCCGTGAAGGACTTCCATGAGTGCAGGATGCTGGACAACTCATGATCTCCCAACGGCGTGACCAGAACGTGAACATGGTTTGGGGCGACGACCAAGTCATCCAGCCGGTAGCGCTGGCCATCAAAATGGCGTAACGCGCCTTCCACCAAGGCCTTGATCTGCGGCAAAGCCAGAGCGCAGGAGCCGGAACCGGCATCAAGCCAGTGCTGCAGGCGCTGCGGGAACAACTGTAGTATTCGCGGCGGGAAGGCTCGTCGAGTGGTTCAGGGTGGCTGAGTATCCATTGGTCCCGTTCTTCACGCCATTGCCGCAGTTTTTCCTGCGGCAGGGAGTCTGCGAACCGAAACGTAACGAAGTAAGTGGTGCCCTGCTGCCGCCAATGCGGCAGGTCGCCCGAGAGAAAGTCCACCGGAGCAGCGGGATCGAAGTAACTCAGAGTGGCAGCAGTGGCAGCGGCGTCCCGCCGCTGTTCCTCAAGCATCAAGAGGCGGGACGCCTCTGCCACTTTATCGGCATCCAGCGCATCGAGTAGGCCACGGGCGATGTGGGAGAGTGTCTGGCCTTTGGCTACCTCGGTGACCTGCTGCATGACCTCGGCATCCATGCGCCGCTCCAGGCGGATAAGGCGGGTGGCAAGGGATTCGATGGCGGCGGTCTCGGTGGTGTTGAAGGCGGCGGCATCGAGCAGTTTTTCAAAACTGACGCTGGGCTTGGAGTCCAGCGGGCGGGTCTCGGTCTTGCAGCGCTCGCAGACGCCGACGGCATCGACGATGACGAAGCGGGTCTTGCGCTTCACACCGGGATTGACGTTTTCCATCTCGGTCTCGGACACGACACGCACGCCACGGCCCTTCATTTGGTCGAAGAAGTTCTTGGACGCGACATTGCGCATGAAGAAGACGATCTCCAGCGGCTTGATGTCGGTGCCGGTGGCGATCATATCGACGGTGACGGCGATGCGCGGGTTGTAGCTGTTGCGGAAGGCTTTGATCAGCTCCTTTGGCGCCTCGCCCGTGGTCTTGTAAGTGATCTTTTTGCAGAAGTCGTTGCCCTTTCCAAACACCTCGCGGCAGAGGCGCACGATGTCGTCGGCATGGGCGTCGTCCTTGGCAAAGATGAGCGTCTTCGGCAGGTCGGTGCGGCCCGGAAAGATCTCGGTGAACACTCGGTCGCGAAAGGTGCTAAGCACGGTGCGAATCTGATCCGGTGCGACGACGGTGCGATCTAGCTCAGAGGCTTCGTAGCTGAATTCCTCATCAAGCTGCTCCCAGCGCACGGCGCGGGTCTTGCGGTCGCGTTTGTCCACGTAGTAGCCGGACTCGACGCGTGAACCGGCGGTGCTGATCTGCGTTTTGATCTCATACACATCGCAGCCGACATTGACGCCATCTGCCACGGCCTTTTCATGGTTGTACTCCATGACGAGGTTCTTTTGGAAGAAGCCGAAGGTCTGCTTCGACGGTGTGGCGGTGAGGCCGATGAGCGAGGCATCGAAATACTCCAGCACCTGCCGCCAGAGATTGTAGATGGAGCGGTGGCACTCGTCGGTGACGATGAAGTCGAACTCCTTGATGGGGAACTCGGGATTGTAGCGGATAGGCTCGGGCTCTTTGAACAAGGGCCCTGCGGCATCGAGCGGCAGGTCATCGAGATCAGGCGCGGGTTCTTTCTCGCCCTTCAGCATGGAAAACACGCGCTGAATGGTGCCGATGACGACACGAGCGGAGCTATCGAGGTGATTCGAGGTGAGATGCTGGACGATGTATTCCTCGGTGAACTTGTACTGGTTCACGGGCGAGACGAACTGCTGGAACTCCTTGAGCGTCTGCTCGCCGAGATTGCCGCGATCCACCAGAAAGAGCACGCGCTTGGCCCCGCCATACTTCACGAGGCGGTAGATGAAGTTCACGGCATGAAGGTCTTGCCCGAGCCGGTGGCCATCTGGATGAGCGCCCGCAGCAAGCCTTCGGCGAAGGACGTCTCCAGATTCGTGATGGCCTTGATCTGCGCGAGCCAGAGGTTCGTGATGATCAGCGGCGGGAACTCGCGGAGCTTTTGCGCGAGCTGCTTTTCCTGCTGCACCCACTCCAGCAACGTCTCTGGGCGATGAAACGAGAACACGCGACGGCCGCGCGGTTCGGGATCGAGGCGATTGGTGAAGAAGGTTTCTTTGCCCGTCGATTCGTAGCAGAACGGCAGCGGCGAATGCCAGTAGGGAATGCCAAACGGAACGCCGGCGACGTATTTTGCCGACTGCTCCTCCACACCGGCAAGCGTGTGGCCTTCCGGTTTTGCCTCCAGGGTGCCAAGCGCCTTGCCATCAACAAAGAGCGTGTAATCGGGTTCACCAGTCTTGAAGCTCATTTCCTCAACGGCCACCCCGCGCTGAGCGGAGAGGTTCACCGCACCTTTGTGCTGCACCGCCCAGCCGGACGCCGCCAGCATGGCGTCGATGTTTTGGCGGGCGAGTTGTTCCGGGTCGAGGGCCATGCGGGGAATTTTCTGAACGCGAGCAGCCATCTAAACGGAGGGGCCTAGGGATGGCAAGGAGTTCCTGACTTGGAGAGGATGAGATTTGGAGACGTGGGGTGGATGCTCGATCCTGGATGCTGGATGGCCGCAAAGAGACGCAAAAGAGGCAAAAGGGGGAATGCTGGATGCTGGATCCAGTTTTTGCGCCTTCTGCGCGTTTTTGCGGCTAATCCCTCTGGAACGGGAGACGGCAGTGGGGCCGTCACTCCTTGTGGCTGATTTTCAATGGATTAGGCGGGCTGTGGGCGGCGGCTGACGAGGTGTACAAAGCATCTGACGGGGTGTACAAGACGTCTGACAGGGTGTACAGACGAGCTGACAAGGTCTATAAAGGGGCTGACGGGGTGTACAACCGGGCTGACAGCGGGTACAAAGCGGCTGACGCTGCCTGCAAGACCGCTGACAGTGGGTGCAACCCTGCTGACAGCGAACTCAATGCGGCTGACGCAGGATACAAAAGCCCTGACTGGGGATTTTCCCGGACGGGAGGCTCTTCTCCCGCGGCTGTCTGCTGCTGGCTGTTAGCCGAACAGCTCGGTGATGGGCTTGCCTTTGTCGGTGACGGTGAAGGGGCGCTTGTTGGCGGAGTAGAGCACCAGATCGAGCGGCAGGCCGAGGGCGTAGGCGATGGTGGCGTTGAGGTCGGGCGGGGTGACTTTGTTTTCGGTGACTTCGATGCCTTTGTCGGTCTTGCCATAGACTTGGCCACCCTGAATACCGCCGCCCCAGAGGACGGAGCTGAAGGCTTTCGGGTAGTGGTCGCGGCCGCTGTTTTGATTGATCTTCGGCGTGCGGCCGAATTCGGAGGTGAGGACGACGAGGGTGTCGTCGAGCAGGCCACGGCGTTCGAGATCGCCGAGCAGGGCACCGAGGGCTTGGTCGAGGTCGCCACAGCGCTCGGGCAGACGAGCGGTGATGTCCTGATGCATGTCCCAGCCTCCGAGATTCACCCCGACGAAGCGGACGCCGTGCTCGACGAGGCGACGGGCGAGCAGGCAACCTTGGGCGAAGGTGCTGCCGCCGTAGCTGCGGTGGGCCTCTGCGGATTCCTTGCTGAGGTCGAATGCGTCGAGGTCTTCGCTTTTCATGACCTGCAAGAAAGTGCCGCGTCAACGCTCAGGCCGCATGGCCGTCACGCGCCGCCAGCCTGAGGCATGAGTCACGCCACGGCCAACCGCCCCAAGCCCCGCCCGTGTCATGCCTCATGCTCCCACCGCCCGGCGCAAGCATCAACCCACCCACGCGGCCCGGGAAACGGGGTGCAATTGGCTAACAGTCAAAATCGCCAAGAACACAAGCAGCCGGGATCATCCTTGGCGGCGTGACCGGATGGCCTGCCAGCAGCCGCAGCGGCGGTCCGCTCCGTTTTTTCCTGCGCACAGCGTACGCTGGAAGCTGAAGGAGCACAGCCATGATGACGAGGGCGCTTGATTAGCGCGAATGACGGCGGCCTCGGCCACAAGCCAGATCTCCCAAACTAACGCCAGCAGCCTCACCAAGCCCAACCGAACGTCTGATGGCGGCAAGAGGCTGCTACTGGCTAAAATCAAGCGACATGTCATCCGTATCGGGAGCCGGTTTGGACTCCGGGCGACGGATGGCCTTGCTGCCTCGGAAGCTCTCCATGTGGGCGTGCTTGTACCCGGCGGGGTCGAGGGTCTGCCAGAGGCGGTCCCGCTTTTCGGCAGAGCAGCCGGGCAGGACAAACAGGGCGAGCAGCCATGCCAGCGACAGCAGACGGCGGGTGGTGGGATGTTGGAAGAGATGTTTCAAGGTGCTCTGGGGGTGAATTATTCCCCCCCCGTCATAAGCTCCTGCCGGGTAGTTGTGCAAACGATGCTTTTTCGAGCGGCGAGCGGCGACTAGGCATGTAGCACGGCGTGCAGGGTCTTGAGCAGGGACTCGGTGGTGTAGGGTTTCGGGATGAAGCTTTTGACTCCTGCCCCGGTCGCCTTGGCGACCATGTCTTTCACACCCAGGCCGCTGGCGGCGACGATGCGCACCTGCGGATTCATGCGCATGAGCACCTGGATGGTGGCCGGGCCGTCCATGATGGGCATCATCATGTCCGTCAGCACAATGTCGATCTGCTCCTTCTGCGCGGCGTAGAGGGTCGAGGCCTCGACGCCGTCAACGGCGGGTAGCACGCGGTAGCCGAATGACTCCAGAGTCTGCCCGGTGATGTGCCGGACCGCGTCCTCGTCATCAATGAGCAGCACGAGCTCGCCATTGCCACGCGGAAGTTCCGCAGGGGGAGGCAAGGCGGCACAGGTGCCAGCCAAAGTGGCCGACACCTGCGCTGGCAAACACACCTGAAATTTGGAGCCCTTGCCCAGCTCACTGTCCACGCGCACGAAGCCGTGATGGCTCTGGATGATGGCCATGGCGGAGGATAGGCCGAGGCCGGTGCCTTTGCCCAGCTCCTTGGTGGTGAAAAAGGGCTCGAACATGCGGTCGATCACCTCCGGCGGCATGCCGGTGCCAGTGTCCTCGACCTCGATGTTGAGATACGGCCCGGGCTTTGCCCCGGTGATCATCGTCGCGCATTGCTCATCCAGCATGAGGTTGCTGGCGGAGAGCTTCAGCATGCCGCCGTTGGGCATGGCATCACGGGCGTTGACGCAGAGATTGAGCAACACCTGATGGATCTGCGTGGGGTCGCCCTGCACTACCCACAAATCAGCAGGGATGTCACTGCGCACCAGGATGTTTTTGACGAAGGTCTCATTGGCGATTTTTTCGATTTCCTTGAGCAGATGTCCGGCCTGCACTTCCAGCCGCTGGCCCTCCACACCTCGGGCAAAGGAAAGCACCTGCCGCACCATGGCGGCCCCGCGTTTGGCACTGCCCTCGATGGTCGAAAGGATGCTCAGCCGCCGGGCATCCTGCTCCTGCAGTTTGAGCAGCTCGATGGACATCACGATGGGCGTCAGCGCGTTGTTGAGATCATGCGCGATGCCGCCGGCAAGGGTGCCGATGCTCTCCATGCGCTGAGCGCGCAGGAGCTGATCCTCCACTTTTTTGCGCTCGGTGATGTCAGTGTTGATGGCTAGGATGCTGCACGGTTGGCTGGCGGCGTCACGCAGGAGCGTCCAGCGGGCCTCGACGATGAGTTTTTTGCCGTTCTTGCCGGTTTGAACCAGCTCGCCGTCCCACTGACCGGTTTGAAGAGTCTTGTCAAAGGCCTGCTGAAAGTCCCCGTTGTTCTGCTCCTTGATCTCGGTGACTAGGCGACCGACCGCCTCGGCCGCCGTCCAGCCGTAGAGCCGTTCGGCGCTCTTGTTCCAATACTTGATGCGGTGATCGAGCCCACAGACCAGGATGGCATCCCGGGCCAGATCGAGCAACGAGGCCTGCTCGCGGGCGGCCCGTTGGGAGGCTTCCAGTTCCTGGGTGCGCAGGCGCACGCGCTCTTCGAGCTCCTCGAGGTGGGATTTGGACTCCACCAGCAGGCGTGATTTTTCCGTCAGTGAAATGGCGAGCTGCAACACCTCGATGATGTCGAAGGGCTTTTTCAGAATGAGCATGCGGTCGCGCGGCTTGATCTGCTCCTGCACGTCGCTCCAGGAGCAGTCGGCGTAAGCGGTGCAGATGACGATCTGCATGTCCGGGCAGACCTGCCAGATGCGCTGGGTCGTTTCGATCCCGTCCCAGCCGGGCGGCATGCGGACATCGACAAAGGCCATGGCATACGGATGGCCCTCCGCCTGGGCACGCATGACCATTTGCAGCCCTTCCTCGCCCTGGGAGGCAGCGTCGATCGTGAACGATTCCGATTTGCTGGTGGTGCCGAACAACGCGTTTTCAGCGGCCTGTAGGTCATCCATCACCGCATCGGCCGGTGCCAGGATTTTGCGGAAGTCGTCGTGGATGGCGCGGTTGTCATCAATGACGAGGATGCGTCGGTTGGAGGGTGTCGTGGCGGTGCTCATATCAGCGGGTGAAGGAGTTTTGCAGTGGCAGTGTCAGGGTGAAGACCGCGCCGTGGCCCGGTCCGTCACTATGGGCGGTCAGGGTGCCGCCCAGCTCCTTGGCCGCTAGGGCACCGCTGTGCAGGCCGAAGCCGTGGCCGTCTTTTTTGGTGGTGAAGCCGTGCTGGAAGATGCGGGACAGATTGCCCGGATCGATGCCCACCCCGGTGTCGCTGACCATGATCCGCACGCCCGCGTCGCCGTCCGGGTCCACGCTCACGGTCAGGCGTTTGTCGCCGATGCTGTCATCCAGGGCGTATTTGGCATTGCTCAGCAGGTTCACGAGGATTTGCAGCACCTTGTGGCGGTCTGTCACCACGGGTGGCACTGGGGAGATCTGCCGCACTAGGTTGACCTCATGACGACTGAAACCGGCGGTGTTGATGTGGATGGCGTCCTCGAGCATGTCCGTCACCGCGAGGGATTCCACCACGCCGGACCCACGGGCAAAGCGCTGCTGCATGGCCACGATCTCCTTGATGTGATCAATGTTCTTCCGCAGCCCCTCCATCTCCTGCAAAATGCCCTGCTGGGGTTCGGCGAGATGCGCGGCCAGCTTGACCAAGTAGTCGGGCAACACCTTGCCCTTGGGGTCCTGAGTGAGAAACGTGGGCAGGTCCGCCGCATGCTGCTGTAGAAGTTCGGCCACATTTTTGAGGCTGCCAATTCTGAACTCGCGGACCTTGGTGGTGGCCAGCTCTGCCGAGACGCTGACGCTGTTGAGCACGTTGCCGACGTTGTGCAGCACGCTGGTGGCCACCTCCGTCATGCCGGCGAGGCGGGAGGTTTCGAGCAACTGCGCCTGGGTGGTGCGCAGCTCAGCGGTGCGTTCCGTCACCTTCCGTTCGATCTCCACGTTACTGCCCTCCAGGCTGGCACGACGCAGGGAAATCTCGAACATCTCCCGCAGCATCCGGCGGATGGAGATCATCAGAAAGACATCTTCAAAGAGCACCCAGCCAGCGTGCTCGATCCAGCGCCAGGAGCTGGCGGTAAGCACGCCGAAAATGGACTGCGGCCAGAACAGCCCGCGCACCAGGTGATCCGCCGCCACGACCACCGTGGCCGTCACCAGCACACGCCAGTCGCGATAGAAAGCCAGAAAAGCCAGTGAACCGAAGACATGGAAGTGCGTCTCGATGCGTCCTCCGGTCAGGTGGATCAGCAGAGCCGAGCTCAGCATCTGGGCGACGGCGATAGCGTGCCGAGTGATCGTCCGTCCAGGATGCCGCAGGGCCAGCCAGATCGGGAAGCCGCTGATCGCCCCACCGAGGAACAACGCGGCCCACACATGCACATGGGTTTGGCTGGACGCGCCGACCCAGGTCTGCGGGGAAAGCCACAACGCGGCGGCGATACCCGCCAGCCATTGGATCGCCAGCAAGATGGCAAAGAGCTGGTCGGTGTGACGATGCAGCTCGTTTTCGGCAGTCTGGTAATGCTCCACCGCACGCTGATGCAGCGGAGAGCCCGGCGCGGGGATTTCGATGGCTAGGGATTGCATGATGGGCATTCTTTCTGGGTTGCAGGGGCAGTCAGCGCACAGCCGAAAACGGGAGTTGGCACCGGGCTGACCAGTTCGTGCCACAGCAGGGCCTCCAAGGCGCTGCGGCCGGGATTGTCCCCGGCATGGCCACGGGAGAGGGTGATGCCGCCGTGGAACAGCAGGTGGCCACTGGCATCATAGAGCAGTGTCTGGCCCGAGGTCTCGGCCTGGAACAACCGCGCCTCGACGCCGTCCTGATCTGCCCGTGCCTCGACGCCAGGAATGGCTTCAGCGGTGGTCCACAGGTCGGTTTTCTCCCAATTCTCCGCCACGCCTTCCGGCCGGATGAAGAGCACCTCGGCGCTCAACCGCCCCTGGCAGTGCGCCATGAGCTGTTCCAGCTCGCCCAGGGTCGCCCGGGAGCATGGGCAGCGCGGATGCAGAAACAGAACCAGCTTGGGCAAGCCAGATTCAAGCGGCACCCGGCTCGTGGTCGGCCATTGCTGCGGCGGAGAGCCCGCAGAACCGGCAGACAGGGAGTACTGAGTCAACAGCAAAGCCCCCGCGAGGACCACCATGAGCCAGACCGTGCCGGTGAGCACGACGGGCATCAATGAGGGGCTGGAAGGGGTTATCTGGTTCACCCTGTAAGCCTAAATCCCTCATTTTCAGGCTACAACTAAACGAATATTCATAATTATCAGATAATATTAGAATTATAGTATCGGTAGATACCGACAAATTTCCCGAACGCAGGCCCTATCCCGTCAACCACTACGGCTTCCCGCGCAGGACGGCGGGTCGTGATGCGTGGCATCTTTGCGGAAAGGCCGGAGGCGGCTGAGGTGCCGCCAAAGCCGTGAAATCTTGTGACAGCAAACCTCCCGGCGCTAGGATGCGCGATGCCCCTGTCCTGGAACGAAATCAAACACCGCGCCATCAAGTTCGGCAACGACTGGAAGAGCGAAACGCGCGAAGCCGCCGAGCGCCAGACATTCTGGAACGAGTTCTTCGACATCTTCGGCATCAAGCGCCGCACCGTCGCCAGCTTTGAGGAACCGGTGAAGAAACTCTCCGGCACCTGGGGAGCCATCGACGTCTTCTGGCCCGGTAAACTCCTCGGCGAGCACAAGAGCGCCGGGCAGGACCTCGACAAAGCACACGCCCAGGGCATGGGCTACATCCGTGGCCTACAGGACACCGGGCGCAGCAAGGAAATCCCACGCTACCTCATGGTGTCAGACTTCCGCAAGATCGCCCTGCATGATCTGGAAGGAGCGGGCGAGACCGTCACCTTTCCCGTCACCGATCTGCACAAGCACATCCGCCATTTCGCCTTCGTGGCAGGTTACAAGCAGCACCAGCTGGACCCCGAAGACCCAGCGAACATCGAAGCCGCCGAACTCATGGCCGAGCTGCATGACGCGCTGCTGGAAGGCCGCTATACCGGTCATGACTTGCGCGTCTTCCTCGTCCGCGTGCTGTTCTGCTTGTTTGCGGAAGACACCGGCATTTTCCCGCCGAGTGCCTTCAAGCTCTACATGCAGGAGAAAGCATTGGAAGACTTCACCCTCGTTGGTCTGCATCTTGAGCGGTTGTTCCAGGTTTTGGACAAGCCAATGGAATTGCGTCAGGCGAATGTCCCGGAAGCGTTGCGCGACATGCCCTATGTGAACGGGGATCTATTCACCGAGCGCTTGGAAGCAGCCGACTTCAGTTCAAAGGCACGCGATGCTCTGGCGAAGTGCTTCGATTTCGATTGGTCGCGCATCAGCCCCGCCGTCTTCGGTTCCTTGTTCCAGGGTGTCATGGATTCCAAAGAACGCCGTCAGATCGGCGCGCACTACACCAGCGAGGCGAACATCATGAAACTCGTGCGCAGCCTGTTCCTCGATGAAATGCGTGCCGAGTTCACTGCTGCGTCGAAGGACCGCTCCGGGCGCGGGCGTGGCCGTCTCATCGACTTGCAAAAGCGTCTCGCCGCCCTGCGTTTCCTCGATCCCGCCTGCGGTTGCGGCAACTTCCTCGTCATCACTTACCGCGAACTGCGCCGTCTGGAACTGGACATCCTCAAAGAACTGCACGGGGTGCAGAGCGAGTTCAGTCTCGATGACGTGAACAAGCTCTCCATGATCGACGTGGATCAGATGTACGGCATCGAGATCGAGGAATTCCCCGCCCGCATCGCCGAGGTAGCGCTCTGGCTCGCCGATCATCAGGCGAATGTCGAACTCAGTCAGGCCTTCAGTCAGTTTTATCTGCGCATCCCGCTGCGCAAGAGTCCGCACATCCATGTAGCGAACGCGTTGCGGGTAAACTGGCATGACGTGCTGCCATCTGACGAATGCAGCTACATCCTGGGGAATCCGCCCTTCGTGGGGCATCATTATCAAAATGCCCAGCAGAAAGAGGATCAGCAGGCTGTGATGGGAAACATCTCGGCTGCGGGTGTGATCGACTTTGTGGCCAACTGGCACCTCAAAGCAGCGAAGTATATCAAAGGAACAAAGATCAAGGTGGCCTTGGTCTCCACCAACTCGATCTGCCAAGGAGAGCAGGCCGGACTGTTGTGGTCGGAGATGTTCCAAAGCTACGGCGTGAAGATTCACTTCGCACATCGCACCTTTGCCTGGGAGAGCGAGGCACGTGGCAAGGCGCACGTTCACTGCATCATTGTCGGCTTCGCCGACTTTGACACGGATCGGAAAGAACTTTTCGATTACGAGTCTGATCCAGAGCACCCGACGACCACCACGGTACGCAACATCAGTCCCTACCTCGTGGAAGGTCCAGACCGGGCGGTTTCAAATCGTTCAGAGCCGTTGAGTGGTGTTCCCAAGATGTCTTGGGGTAACAAGCCCACGGATGGCGGTCATTTGATTCTTTCGCCTGAGGAACGTGATGATTTCCTGAAACAGGAACCTGGTGCCGCCAAGTTTATCCGCCCATTCATGAGCGGTGGTGATTTCATCAACGGCATCGACCGTTTCTGCCTCTGGCTTAAAGACGCTGCACCCAACGAACTGCGCACCCTGCCCATGGTGATGGCACGCGTCGATGCGGTGAAACAAATGCGATTGGCGAGCAAAGCCGAAAGCACGCGCAAGTATGCTGCCTATCCCACGCTCTTTCGGCAGATTGCCCAGCCGGACTCGGATTACCTCGCCGTGCCAGAGGTTTCATCGGAACGCCGTCCCATCATTCCCATCGCGTTCGTGTCGAAGGACATCATTTGCAGCAACAAGATTCAATTCGTGCCGAATGCCAGCGTCTGGCATTTCGGCATCCTGACTTCCACGATGCACATGGCCTGGATGCGCTTGGTCTGTGGACGACTAAAAAGCGATTACAGCTACTCGAACACGCTCGTCTATAACAACTTCCCCTGGCCGGAAGAGGTGAGCGAAGCGCAGCAAGCCGCCGTGCAGAAAGCGGCGCAAGCCGTGCTGGAGGCGCGGGCGCTGTTCCCGTCTTCGACACTGGCCGATCTCTACGACCCGACGACGATGCCGCCCGTTTTGGTGAAGGCCCATGCCGATCTCGACCGCACAGTGGACCGCTGCTACCGCAAGGAGCCGTTCGCCAATGACCGGGCGCGGGTGGAGCATCTCTTTGCACTCTATGAAAAGCTCAGCGCCCCGCTGGTGACCTATGAGAAGCCCAAGCGCCAGCGCATGAAGGACACCAGCACCGTCGAATCCCGTGCCGCCGCCGCGCACTACCACGGCCCGCTGGTGTTAAATGAAACACCACCACCGTATGGCGACACGTCTGGAACCGAGTCTTGAAACCGCACCATCCGATCAAGCGCAGGAAAGGGTCGGGAGGCGGTGGAGAGTGATGCGTTGATGGCTTCCATGCAGCCTATTGCATCCACCATGCAGTGTCCGCCGCGCCCGCCGTCCTGCTGACGCAAACTATCCCTGCAGCACCGCATGCAGCGCTTTGAGCAAGGTTTCCGCCGTGTAGGGCTTGGGAAGGAAGTGTTTCACCCCCGCGCCGGCGGCCTTGGCGACCGTGTCCGATTTCCGCCTGCTGCGCGGCGTAAAGGGACACCGCCTCGGCTGCATCCGCCGCCGTCAGCACTCGGTAACCAAAGGATTCCAGAGTCTCGCTGACGATCTGGCGCACGACCTCCCCGTCGTCGATGAACAGCACCAGTTCATCTTGATCACGCGGCATCTCGGCAGGCGCGCTGTCCGCAGCAGCAGGAACAAGGAGAAAATGGCAAATATTTCGACATGCTACTTCTGTCCGTAATACGCCCCCGGCCCATGTTTGCGCAGATGGTGCTTTTCCAGAATGTATTCAGGAATCGCGCGCATCGCGGCATTGAGCGAGAACGAGCCGAGGGCCATCTGGGCACACATTTCGAGGGCGATGCTGTTGTTGAGCGAATCCATCGCATTCTTGCCAAAAGTGAACGGCGCATGGTGCAATTGCAGCACAGCGGGCATTTCGACCGGACTGAGGTTCAACTCGCGCAGACGCTCGACGATGGCAACGCCAGTGAAGTGCTCGTAGTCCTGCGCCACTTCGTCCGGGGTCAGCGCCCGCACGATGGGGACGGTGCCGTGGAAGTGATCCGCATGCGTGGTGCCGAAGCAGGGCAGCTCCCGCCCGGCCTGGGAAAACATCGTCGCATGTAAGCTATGCGTGTGCGTGACGCCGCCGATGTCGGCAAACTCGCGGTAGAGGACCAGATGCGTCTTCGTGTCGGATGAGGGGCGCAGGTTGCCCTCCACGACCTTGCCGTCGAGGTCCAGCACGACGATGTCGGCGGGCTTCAGCGCGGCGTAATCGACGCCGCTGGGCTTGATCGCCCACAGGCCGGAGGCACGGTCAATTCCGCTCACATTGCCCCAAGTCAGGCGGACGAGACCGCTGGGTTCCAGGGCACGGTTGGCCTCGCAGACTTGTTCACGCAGTTCATTCAGGGTCATCCGCGCCATCAAAGCCGGTAAGTGGCGCATTTCCAGCAACATAAAGCGCCACGGGCGGCGTTAATAACCTAATCCTTTGCGGGTTGACGGCAGGAGCCGCCCCGTTGACCAGTACTCACTTCACATGCCTGACACCGCTGCCCCCCCCACCGTTCCTGACCAGGAAGCCATCGTCAAAGCCGCCTCATGGGTCGCGCCGCTACGCACCGAAATCGCCCGCGTGCTGGTCGGCCAGACCGCGCTGGTGGACCGCCTGCTGGTGGCTCTGCTGACGAACGGCCACGTCCTGCTGGAAGGCGTCCCCGGCATCGCCAAAACCTTGGCCGTGCGCACGCTCGCCGGCACGTTAAAAGCCAAGTTCCAGCGCATCCAGTTCACGCCTGACTTGCTGCCGGCGGATGTCGTCGGCACGATGGTTTATCATCCGAAGGACGGCTCGTTCTCGCCCCGCCTCGGCCCCATCTTTGCCAATCTAGTGCTGGCGGACGAAATCAACCGCGCTCCGGCCAAGGTGCAGAGCGCCCTGCTTGAGGCGATGCAGGAACGGCAGGTCACCCTGGGTGAGAACACCCACAAGCTGCCCGATCCCTTCATGGTGCTTGCCACGCAGAACCCGATCGACCAGGAAGGCACCTACACGCTGCCCGAAGCCCAGCTCGACCGCTTCCTGCTCAAAGTGCGCGTCACCTACCCGACGCCTGCGGAAGAGCGCCAGATCCTCGATGCCATGGCCACCTCGGCACCGATGCTCGATGTGAATCAGATCACCGACGTCGCCAACGTCAGCGCCAGCCGCAAGGTGGTGAACGAGCTGTTCATGGATGAAAAGATCCGTGACTACATCGTCGCCATCATCAATTCCACCCGTCATCCCGAGACGCTGGCCCCGCATTTAAAGCTGCTCATCCGCTGCGGCGCCTCCCCGCGTGGCACCATCAATCTCGCCCTCGCCGCCAAGGCGCTGGCCTTCCTCAACGGCCGCAACTACGTCATCCCGCAGGACGTGAAAGACCTCGCGCCGGACATCCTGCGCCACCGCATTCTGCTTTCTTACGAGGCGGAGGCCGAAGGCGTCACGACCGAGGACGTGGTGAAGACGCTCCTCGACAAGCTGCCAGTGCCATAAATCTGCCCACCGTGAACCGGGAACCCGCGCAGAACGACAACGACGCCAGGCTCACGCGCATCCTCAAGCGCGTGCGGCGCATTGAGCTGCTCACGCGCGGCATGGTGAAGGAGATGCTCGGCGGGCAGTACCACTCGCGTTTCAAGGGCCAGGGCATCGAGTTCGACGACTTTCGCGAGTACCAGCCCGGCGACGACGTGCGCTTCATCGACTGGAACGTCACCGCACGCATGAACGACCCGTTTGTGCGCAAATATGTCGAGGAACGCGAGCTGACGGTGATGATCTGCGTCGATGTCAGCGGCTCCGGGGACTACGGCAGCCAGGAAGACTCCAAACGCGAGCGTGCGGCAGAGATCGCCGCCGTGTTTGCCTTCAGCGCCGTGCAGAACCAGGACAAGGTGGGCCTCATCCTGTTTTCCAACGGCATTGAGCAGTTCCTGCCTGCCCGCAAAGGCGCACCGCACGCGCTGCGCATCCTGCGCGACATTTTGAACAACGAACCGCAGCAGCACGGCACGGACATCAAGCCAGCGCTCGATCTCGCGCTGGAGCGCATTCCGCACCGTGCGTTGCTGATCCTCATCTCGGACTTCATCACCCCCGATCACGCCTGGGAAAAAAGCCTGCGTGCCGTCGCGGCCAAGCATGACGTGGTGGCCGCGCAGATCATGGACCCGCGCGAAATGACGCTGCCGAACGCAGGCCGCGTCTGCCTCGAAGACCCAGAAACCGGCGAGCAAATCCTCATCAACACCTCCCACCCCGGCGTGCGTGAGCACTACGCGGAGCGGATGGCCGAACGGCAGGAAGAACTCGTGCATCTGCTGCGCCGCAGCGGCGTGGAGCGCATCACCGTGCAAACAGACGAGGATTATGTCCCCGCCTTGAAGGCCTACTTCCGCTCCCGCAAAAGGAGGAAGCGCGGATGAAGCCGCTGCTGCTCATGTACACGCTGCTAGCGCAAGCAGCCGGACCACCGCCGCTGCCGCACCCACAACTGCCACCGCCGGACAGCGTGGCCCTACCGCCGCCGTGGTGGATTCCCTGGGCCGCCGCCCTGCTGCTGGCGCTCTTGATCGCCCTCATCGTCTGGCTGCTGGTCAGGCCGAAGCAACTGCCCCAGGCGCCGCAGCGGCAGCCATGGAGCGCGGCGTTTCGCGCGTTGAACGACCTGCGCGCACGCATTCAGACCATTCCGCCGCAAGACATGAGCCACCGTGTCTCGCAGATCCTGCGGCGTTATTTGCAGGAGCGCTACGCCGTGCCCGCACCTGCACGCACGACCCATGAGATTTTCGACGGCCAGGTGGAACGGCTGCCCGGTCTGCCTGTGCCGCGCGCCCAGGGACTCTGGCGCGAGCGGTTTGAGCCTGTCGCACATCTCTGTGATGACATCTCGTTCATGCCGGCGCTGCGCACTCAGGAGGAATCGAACACGCTCATCGACCAGGCCATCGCCCGCATGGAGGAGGAGAAACCATGACCATCCCCGGCATTCCTGATTTTCAAATCCTGCACCCCACGTGGCTCCTGCTGCTGCCCTTGGTGCCGCTGCTGGCGCTGCTGCGCGGCGCACGCGGCAGACGTGCGGCGATCAAATTCCCCACCACCTTCCTGCTGCGCGATCTCGGCCGTCCAGCCCGCAACGGCTTCGGCGGTTTCGCCTTTGGTCTGATTCTGCTCAGCCTCGTCTTCGGCATCGCCGCGCTGTCACGGCCACAGAAGGTGCTATCGCACGAGGAGGAAGAATCCGAGGGCATCGCCATCATGCTGACGGTGGATGTGTCGCTCTCGATGCTGATCGAGGACTTCTACATCGGCGGCCAGCCGGTAAACCGCCTCACCGCCGCCAAACGCGTGATGACCGACTTCATCCGAGGCCGCAAGTCCGACCGCATCGGCATCGTGGCCTTTGCGGGTGAGACTTATCTCCCCTGCCCACTCACACTCGACCGCGACTGGCTCATCAACAATCTCGACCGTGTGCAGACGCAGCGTGTTGGCGACGGCACCGCCATCGGCTCCGGCATCGCCTCCGCCGCCAACCGCATGCGGCGTGAAAAATCCCCCAGCAAGGTCATCGTGCTGCTCACCGACGGCGCGAACAATTCCGGCCGCCTCAGCCCGCAGGACGCCGCGAAGCTCGCCGCCACGCTGGGCATCAAGGTTTATACCATCGCCATTGGCACGCCGGGCGTCCACAGCATCCCCGATCCCCGGCGCGGCACTTTCACGCCCGTCGGCCAGCAGTTGTTTGATGAAAAGACGCTCAAAGAGGTTGCTGGCATCGGCAGCGGCCAGTTTTACATGGCGCAGAATTTGAACTCGCTCACAGAGGTGTTCGCGACCATCGACCAGCTCGAAAAAACCAAGATCGAGCGGCGCAAGATCACCGAAACCGATGAGCTCTTCCCCTACCCGCTCGCCGTGGCCGCCATCGCGCTGTTTCTCGCCCTGCTGCTGTCCCTGACCATCCTGCATTCGGCCCCTGAGCCGGTCGCCACCTGACTTGCATGACTTTTGCCCACGACCATCTGCTCTGGTTCCTGCTGATCATTCCCACGTTGGTGGGATTGAAGCTGTGGGTGGACGCGCATGGCTCGCAGGCAGAGCGCCTGTTCACCGCCGCGCGGCTGCGGCCTGCGCTCGTCATTGGCCGCTCGCTCTGGCGTTCCTGGCTGGTTTACGCATTCTACCTGCTGGCCATGGCCTGCCTCGTCGTCGCTGTCGCCCAGCCGCGCTGGGGGGAGGAAAAACTCGAAATCCCCGACAAGGGCCGCAACATCTTCATCGCCATCGACACCTCGCGCTCCATGCTCGCGCGCGACGTGCCGCCGGACCGTCTCACCCGCGCGCGGTTGGCCGCGCATGACCTCATCATCGAGCTCGCGGGTGAGCGCATCGGCCTGCTGGCCTTCGCTGGCCGCGCCTACCTCCAGGCACCGCTGACCACCGACCATGATGCCATCATCGAGTCCCTGCTGGCCTTCGACCACACCATCATCGAGTGGGGCGGCAGCAGCCTCGGCGATCTGCTGGATGTGACACTGCGGGCGATCAAAACTTTGCCCAAGAGCAACTACGCCCTGGTAATTTTCAGCGATGGCGGTGACGCAGATGCCAACCTCGTCCCTTACATCCAGAAGCTCACCAGTGCGGGCGTCGTCATCCTCACCGTCGGCGTCGGCACGGAGGGCGGCACCTTGATCCCCAATCCTGAGATGGAGGGAGACTACATTCGCGATGACGCCGGCAACGTGATCCGCTCCAGGCTGGAAAAAGGCGTGCTGGAGCAGCTCGCCACCGCCACCGGCGGGCGTTTTCTCACTCTCGGCACCCAGCCGCTGAGCCGCCGCGCCATCCAGCCCGTGCTCGACCGCCTGACCGAGCAGCAGTCCGCCAACCGCCAGACCTCCCGGCCGATTGAGCGCTTTGCCTGGCCGCTCGGTCTGGGTATATTCTTCCTCATGCTTGCCTGGATCATCAGCGCCCTACCTCGTTCCGCCGCCCGCCCGCTCGTGCTCGCGCTGGCGGTCGCCGCCTTCACTCCTTCACCTTCCGCGCAGGCGGCAGGCATGCGCGAAACACTCGCCTCCATCTTCCAATCCCAAGGCCCCGCGCCTGCGGACGCTCTCGAAGCCCTGAACAAAGGCGACTTCAAACGCGCGAGCGACCTGTATGCCAAACTGCTGGAACAAAAGGGCTACGACACCGCCGCACGCGAGGAACTGCGTTATGGCCTCGCCGCCGCCGAGCACGAACTCACCAACTACGACGGCAGTGTGAAGAACTTCAGCGAGGTGCTGCACACGCAAGACACCTCCCTGCGCGCCCGCGCTCACCGTGGCATCGGCCACACGCTATATGACCAGGGCGCACGCGGCCTGCAGCAGCAGCCGAAGATCACCATCCAGCGCTGGACGGATTCACTGCGCCATCTCGAAGCCGCTCTCGAACTCGACCCCGACAACACCGAACTGCGTGAGAATCGCGATCATGTGGCCAAATATCTCGATGAACTGCGCAAAATCATGAAGCAGCAGGAAGAGCAGCAAAAAGGCGACAAGGGGGAGAAAGGCCAGAAGGGTCAAAAAGGCGAGAAAGGTCAAAAGGGCGAGGGCCAGGAAGGCGAAGAAGGCGAGGGCGGTAAGCAAGGCAGCGATCCCAATGGCAGCGGCGAACCCAAGGAATCTAAAGACAAAGGCAAAGGCGAAAAGAAAGAGGGCGATGACGGCATCGGCGGCAAAGACGCCCAGGAACTCCCCGAAGGCCGCCTCCAGGCCGCCGGCGACCCACAGGAGCAGGAAGGCAAAGACGGCCAGCAGGGCCAAAAACCTGGCGAGGACGAAGGCGGCGCTGACGAGAAAAAAACCGCCGAAAAAAAAGACCCAGGCAACACCCGCAATCCGCGCACCGGCTACACCCCCGGCGAGGCCGAGGGCCTGCTGCGCCAGTACATGGATGAGATCACCGGGCCGCTGACCAACCGCTACCACACGCCGCCGCCCAACAAAAAAGACTGGTAAGGCCGCTGCTGCGGCAATGACGAAACCAGAATGACGAATGACGAAACCAGCATGACTCAAAGCCCTCATTTCACTCTATCCACCGCACGGTGCGCACGCCTTGCGATCATTCGTCATTCCGCCCTCCTCCTCGCACTCCTAGTCACCGGTGCCACGGCCTCCGCCGCTACCGTCCGCGCCTACCTCCAGCCTGATCAGGCGCAAACCGGCCAGGTGGTCACTTACGTCATCACCGTGCAGAACGGCACCGTGCAAAGCGTGCCGCAACTGCGCCTACCCGTGCAGATCGGCATGAACTCCGGCATCTCCACCGCGCAGAACATCGAGATCCGCGGCGGACAGCGCGTTTTCTCCACCCAGCTCTCCTGGGGCGTGGCCGGGACGGAACCCGGTGAGTTTGTCATTCCGCCCCAGGAAGTACTGGTGGACGGGGCAATACTGAAGACCAACGAAGTCCGCCTCATCGTCAGCGAAACCCCGGCTGCCCCTGCCGCGCCGAATGCCGCCGAGGATGCCAATGTGCCGCTGCTGCAAATCGAAGTCGGCAAGACCGAAGTCTATCAGGGCGAGGTCGTGCCCATCAGCGCCAGACTCTTCGTGCCCCGCAGTGTGATGCTGCGCCGCGTCGGCCTCATCGAGGTGAACAAGAGCGATTTCGCCATCGCCCGCTTCCCGCAGCAGGCGGATCAAACGGAGACCGTCATCAACGGCGTCGGCTACATCGTCGTCACCTACCGCAGCACCCTCTCCGCGCTGCATGCGGGCGATCTCAAAGTCGGCCCGGCCAGCAGCGAGCTGTTGTTCGAGGTTTATGACCAGGGCTCCCAGCAGCAAATGCGCCAAGGCCTGCCGTTTGGCATGATCATGGGCAACGCCGTTGCGCGCAAGCAGGTCGTCACCAGCCAGGAGGTGAAAATCAAAGTGCTGCCGCTCCCCACCGAGGGCAAACCCGCGAATTTCAGCGGTGCCGTCGGCGACTTCAACATCACCGCCACCGCCACGCCGAATGAACTCGCCGTCGGCGATCCCCTAGCGGTGGACATCACCATTGACGGCTCGGGCAACTTCGACGCGCTCAATCCGCCCAGCCTCACGCCACCCGACGGCTGGAAGGCCTACCCACCGCGCCGCTACAATGTGGACGGCCCCATTGATCCCAACATCACGCCCACCGCGCAGCGCCGCATCGCTTACTCCATGGTTTTCGTGCCGGAAAAAGAGCATGCCGAACTGCCGCCCTTTGAACTGAGCTACTTCAGCGCCTCTGAAAAAAAATACGTCTCCGCCCGCACCGCGCCCATCCCGCTGCGCATCCTGCCCGGAGCCATCCCCGTCGCAGTCGCAGTCGCCGTGGCCGGGGGGGACAGCGCCGCCGCACCCACGCCGCCGCCCGTGCAGCAGCCCCGGCCGGAGATCAGCGACATCCTCACCACTCTGCCCGCGCAGGCGCACTGGCTGGCGACCACCGCCAGCAGCAGCACGCCGCTCACCACCAGCACACGCTTTTGGGCCGTGCAGTCGATTCCCGCCACGCTCGTCATCCTCGCCGCCTTCTTCACCTGGTTTCGCCGCTACCGCGCCGAGGCCACTAGCGGCCTACGCGGTGAGTTGCAGCAGTTGTGGCAGGGTTTGGAGCAGTCGGGCCTTGATGACCGCACCTTCCTGCAACGCGCCGCCCACTTCATCCACCGCAGCCATCCGGGAGAGGTGCAAGACGCAGAACTCCGGCAGGTTTTGCAGCGCTACGAAACCCAGAGCTTCACCGCCGCACCTGCGCCCGAACAGGCGCTCGGCACCAGCGCACGCAGCCACATTTTGAGCACACTCGCCCCGCTGCTCAAGAGCGCCGGCCTATTCATCGCCGCCTTGATCACGCTGACCGGCCACGCCGCCGCTGCGGACGCCGCTCCCGACGAAGTGTACCGCCAGGCCAGCGCCGCCTTGGCCCAAGGCAAGTTCACCCAGGCGCAGTACCTCGGCGAATCACTCACCAAGCAGGAACCGCCCGCCCTGAGCGCCGCCGTGTTCGCCCTCATCGGCCATGCCCGCTACCGGCAGGATGACATGGGCCGCGCTGGCCTGTGGTATCAGCGCGCGGAGTTGCTGGAGCCCGCCAATGCCGAGGTGCGGCAGAATTTGCGCCATCTCGACGAAAAGCTGCGCTTCTTCCGCTTCACCGCCGACTCCCCGCTGGCTGAATGGAGCCTGCTGCTGCCCAAAAGCACCTGGATCAGCGCCGCCTCCGCCGGTGTCTGGCTCATCCTGCTGGCGGTCCTGCGCTGCATCCTCACTCCCTCACGCAAGGGCCTCGGCGGCACCTGCGCCCTCGTCGTCAGCCTCCTTGGCCTGCTGCTGTTCATCCCCTCCGCCACCTTCGCCGCCATCCGTCCGGATCCCGGCCAGCGCGTGCAGGACATCGTCGTCGTCACCGCCAAGGAAAGGATCAGCGCCTACACCGCCGCCACCCTCACCTCCGGCAGCGTCATCGACCTCCCGCCCGCCAGCCAGGTGCGCCTCATCGAAAAACGCGGTGCCTGGAGCTACGTCGAAATCCCCAGCGGCACCGACCCCGTCCGTGGCTGGATCGAATCCGCCACCTACACCCCGCTGTGGCCGTGGAACATGGCCCTGCTGCCGTAATTGGCCGTGTGCAGGCGGCCCACCGCCGCATGGAGTGGCGGACGACTCGTCGGCACGCCCCACGTCACCCTCAGCGCCGCCCATTCAGGATCAGCTCATTCACCTTCGCGCGCAGCGCTTCGTAGTCGGCAAAGGTCGGCGGATCACTCGGCGCGGAGTCCAGCGTGTCCACTGCATTGGTGTTCGCACTCGTGCCGTCGATGGCGTTGCTCAGGTCCGCGTTCGTCACCTCGCCGGGCTGGCCGTCGCTGCCGGTCCCGCCGTCGTTCCCGCGTGGGATGCCGAACTGGAAACGCACGTTGCTGCCATCAAAGCTCACGTCCACCGTCGCGTTGTCGCCGGGGTTCAGTGTCGTCACCCCATCCACCACCGCTTGGGCAAAGGGCGGTCCCGGTTGGCCGTCATTGCCCGGCTGGCCGTCTCCACCCGGTTGGCCGTCAAAACCGCGTGGGATGTCGAAGATGAAGCGCACGTTGTTGCCATCAAAGCTGACCTGCGCCGCCGCCGCCATGCCGGGGTCCAGTGTGTTCGTGGCATCCACGAGGTAGCTCGTCACCGGCGTCGCACTCGCGCCATCGTTCCCGCGTGGGATGCCAAAGCTGAAGTGCAGCACGCTGCCGATGACGCTGAGGCTCACGTTGGCGGCATCGCCAGGGTTCAGCGTGTCCACCCCGTCCACCTGCACGGCGGTGACGGACTGCACCGCGTCGATGAGGTCTTTGAGGCCGGTGAGCTGGCCGCGCATCTGCACGGCGTCGATCTCGGTGTTTTCGATGGGAAGATTGGGGTCGAACATAGACTTTGAGAGGGGGTGATCTGGGTTCCGGGTTCGTAGTTCCGCCTTCAGGCGGTCCGGGTGCTGGGTTCGTAGTTCCGCCTTCAGGCGGTCCGGGTGCTGGGTTCGTAGTTCCGCCTTCAGGCGGTCCGGGTGCTGGGTTCGTAGTTCCGCCTTCAGGCGGTCCGGGTTCTGGATTCTGGATTCGTCCTCGTCCTCCTACTCGAACTCGTCCTCGATCATGGCGTTTCACCGAAGCCGTTAGTCTTCCAGAACGATGTTGCCGCATGCTTACCTTGGGCTTGGTCAGGATGAGTGTCAGCGCGTGCTATAGAATCGAGGACGAGTAGGAGTAGGAGGACGAGTAGGAATGAGCGGCGCAGCGTGCTCCCGCACCTGCGGTGCTACGGTGCCACCGTCACGCTTTGCACGGGGGTGAAATCACCCACTGGCGCGGCGTCATCATAATACTGGAGCTTGAACTCGCGCACTTCCGGCGTGCCGGCCACTAGCAGCGGGCGCTGGTCCAGGTAGGGGCTGCCCAGGTCGATGGCCAGCATCTCCCAGACGCCGTTGGGGCCGCGACGGGAAAAGACCACTACGCCCTGGCGGCCATTCTTTTTGAACTTCACCTTCACGCACTCGCAGCCGCCCGCGCGCTCCACTCCCAGCGTGAACGTGGGCAGCGGATGCGCCTCTGCATCCTCGCTCCCGACGATGCCGAGCATCAGCCCGATGGCTTCCGTGTATCCGGGGCGGGCCTTAATCGTCTGCACAAAGGCGAAGATGCGCAGCAGCGCGCCGGGCGCTACTGGCACGGTCGCGGGGATCGGTGGCACAGCGGCCGCATCACCCTGCGGCAGCGGTGGGGCGGTGAAGGCGAAGAGCAGCATGGGGGCCGCGCCGGTGCCGTTGTACAA
>Ga0209702_10003408_pt1 | contig 25143 bp, 28 predicted proteins | sample FRY01_FD_187210 | JGI IMG/M metagenome (GOLD analysis project Ga0209702, IMG submission 187210) | Freshwater microbial communities from Lake Fryxell liftoff mats and glacier meltwater in Antarctica - FRY-01 (SPAdes) (version 2) | ecosystem: Environmental > Aquatic > Freshwater > Ice > Glacier... | reverse complement strand
CCGATACCAAGTGAGGCCTGCTATGGTCATGCCCGTCAACGTTGCCCCCAACCCGCAGAGCGAGCGGGCTCAGACAACAGAAACGCCCTGCTCGGAGCCAAAAACGCGGTTCGGTGAATATCCCGGGTTGATGCAGTCGTCAAAGGCGAGGATTGTTCCGGCGACGGTAATCCTGTGATGTCCTGAAAAGGCAAGGATCGCATCCGACGAGGTCGGAAAGTCCACCGACCCGGTCGTGAACAGGGTGACACCCAAGGCAACATTGATATCATCGTTTCCGGAAAGAATATAAATCGCGTAGGGTGAAGTCTGCGATACGGCTTGAATAAGCATGTTTAAGTTCCTGTTGGTAAAGTACTGCAATTAAACCTTTATTAGCACGAAATGCAGCTTGAGTCACCTGCGTTCATCCTTTGAGCTGTCCATCACGACGAAGGTGGTCAGCGATCGGACCTGCGGCAGAACGCCCAGAATATCGGTGTGAAAATGCTTGCAGGCGACAAGATTTGCAGTCTCGATCCGCAAGAGATATTCGACCGTCCCGGTGATGTTGTGACACTCGCGCACCTGGGTTGCGCGGGCGATGGCGCGCTCGAACGCGTCCTGTGCGGCTTTGGTATGGGTATTCAACCTTACGGTGATGTAGGCGACAAATCCGACACCCACCTTCGCAGGGTCGATCACCGCGCGGTAGCCCTTGATTACCCCCGTCCGTTCAAGGTCCTGCACCCGGCGCAGACAGGCCGACGGCGACAGCCCGACCCGCGCCGCAAGATCGAGGTTCGACATCCGGCCATCGCGCTGCAACTCGCGCAATATCCGCTGGGTTATGTCGTCGATTCTGGTCATTTGTTGTGAAATCCGCCGTTCGGTTGCAAAGTTTGCAATCCCATGCCGCAGATTTCGGTCAAGAATTGCGCCATGACGCCAGAACTGTTCCTCGCCCTGATCGCCTTTGCCTTCGTCACCTCGGTGACGCCGGGGCCGAACAACATGATGCTGCTGGCGTCGGGTGCCAACTTCGGCTTTTCCCGGTCGGTGCCGCATATGCTGGGCATCTCATTGGGTCACGTGGCGATGACGCTGATCGTGGGTCTTGGGTTGGTGGGGGTGATGCTGGCAGTGCCTGCGGCGACGCTTGCGCTCAAGTTTCTCTCGGTTCTTTACATGCTGTATCTGGCGTGGAAGCTCGCCCATGCGGCGGCTCCGGGCGAGGCGGGGACCAAGGCGCAGCCGATGACGTTTTTGCAGGCGGCGGCGTTTCAGTGGGTCAACCCAAAAGCCTGGGCGATGTCGCTGGGGGCTGTGGCGGCCTATGCCCCCGATCAAAGCGTGGGGGCGGTGGCGCTGGTCGCCGCCGTATTTGCCGCCACCAACCTGCCGTCGGTATCGCTGTGGACGCTGGCTGGCGGTGCGCTGCGACGCTGGCTGACCTCGCCCGCCCGGCTGACCGCGTTCAACTGGACGATGGCGATGCTGCTGGTCGCATCGCTGATCCCGGTTCTGTTTTACTGAAACCCGGCCCTCAGTCGGCGAACTTCATCGGCAAGGCAAAGCTGGCGCTGTCATCGGCCACACCTTCGGGAGCGGCCGGAAACCGTGCCGTCTGCACGGCCCGGACGGCGGCCTTGTCCAGTGCGGCTACGCCCGACGACTGCACCACGGCCACGCCCAGCAACTGCCCGGCCCGGCTGACCGTCAACCGCACCGTCACTGTGCCCTGCGCGCCTTTTGCCGCCGCGGGATAAGCCTTGCGCGCCTCGATTCGTTTGCGGATAGTTGAGGCCCACCGCTGTGTGGCCTGTTTGGCTGCCGCAGTGCTGGCCTTGACCCCGTCGTTTCGGCTGGCCTTTGGCGTCTTGCCCGCATCCCCCGCGACCGACGCCGCAACCGAACTTTCGACGGCAGGCTTGGCGGGGGCAATGGTCGGCTTTTGCGCAGGCGCTTGCGGCTTGGCGACTGGCTGCGGCACAGGCTGCGGCACCGGTTGCGCAACCTGTGCCGCAGGCGGCGGCACATCATCCGCCACCACAGGCGCATCCGCCATCGCCGCACGGGCGGCCAGCCGGGGCGCCGCCTCGATCACCGGCGGCGCGTCCACCACAGCCTGACGCGGCTGCAACTCAGCATCGGGCGGCATCGGGGCATCGGGCGCGTCGCTGCTGATCTCGGGCGGCGGAGTCGGCAGGGCGGCTACCGCCTCAGGGGCCGCGAGTGTCAGCACGACCGGGGCCGCAACCTGGCCCCGACTTTCGCCGGGCGGTGGCATGGCCACCACCAGCACCGCCACGCCCGACAGAACCGCCGCCGCAGCCACGGCAGACCCGGCCCATGACAAAGCCAGACCCAAAGCCTTCGATTGCGGCACGGACATCGTCATGGCTCCAAACCCTGCGATCCCTGCTTCTCCAGCCCGACCAGTGCCACCTTGACATAGCCCGCGCTGCGCAGGGCATCCAGCACCCCCATCAATCGGCCATAGGCAAATCCCTGATCGGCGCGCAGATACACCACCGTGTCACGCGCACCCCCGGTCGCCGCATCCAGCGCCACCGCCAAATTGTCCAGTGTCACGGGGATGCTGCCCAGCGTAACCGCGCCGTCCACCGAAACCGACAGCCACAAAGGGTCTTCGGGGCGCAGCGACGGGGCCGCCTGCGAGGCGGGCAGATCGACCGGCACATCCACTGTCGAAAGCGGCGCCGCAACCATGAACACGATCAACAGCACCAGCATCACGTCGATAAAGGGAGTGACGTTGATTTCCGACAACTCATCCGGGTCGTCGTCACCCTCGCCCCCAAAACCGCCACCCCCAAAACCGCCACCAACCCGAAGCCCCATCGCCTAACCCTCCAAACGGTCGAGCGCGAGGCTTTGCAGCCGGTCGATGCCAGTCGCGAAATCGCCAAGCCGCTGCCGATAGGTCGCAAGCCTGCGGATCAGCAGGTTGTAAACCAGCACCGCCGGAATGGCGGCCACCAACCCGATTGCGGTCGCCAGCAGCGCCTCGGCAATGCCCGGGGCCACAACGACAAGGCTGGTGGTCTTGCTTTCGGCGATTGCGAGAAAGCTGTTCAGGATGCCGAACACGGTGCCGAACAGCCCGACAAAGGGGGCTATGGCCCCAATCGAGGCCAGCACTCCGGTGCCGATGCGCAACCGGCGCACCGCCTCGGCCTCCAGCCGCATCAGGCCCGCCCGCGTGCGGTCTTGTGCGCCGCGCCGCAGCGGGGCTTCGGCCTCGGCCAGCCGCAGTTCCGCCAGCGCAAGGCCCACCATGTCAGGAGCCGGACCGCGCGCGTTCATCAGTCCGACCGACAACTCTGTCAGCCCCGGCGCGGTTTGCAGCGCCCGCAGGGCTGCGGTCAGGCGACGGCGCGCTACGGCAAACTCCACCAGCTTCTGGATCAGCACCGTCACGACGACAAACACCGCAGCAGCCAGCACCACCATCACTGTCTGCACCACCCAATGCGCGCCCAACAGCAGCGGCAGCAGATCGGTCTGCGCCGCCGCATGGCCCAAGCCCGTCAGGGGGGCGGGAGGCACGGGAAGCGCTGGAACGGGAGGCGGGGCGAGAATCGGGTCCATGGCGGGGCTTTCACATCAACAGGGGGCACGGCCGTGCCCGGTCCAACCAGGCCCCGCCAATTCCCCACGCTCTGTTACACCACAAGTGCGGGCCGATGAAGCCTTTCGCGCCGCTCTTTCGCCCGTATCCGGCAAGGGGGATGTGGTGCCTTGGGCAGGGGGGCGGACAGGTGATTTGCACCAGAAGGGCCGCTGAATTGAGGTGCAGGGTATTGGCCGGTGCGCAAGTCACTTGGGACGGCGACAACGGCGGCATCCTTTGGGTCCGTCAGGTCGGCAAGCTTGCGGGCGGGGCATCGGTGATCAATCAGGTCTGGAACGCAGCAAAGGTTTGTCTGCGTGATAGGGCCACGAAACGGATCGTGACGTGGCCTTGCAGGTCTAGCGGTCCCAGAGGCCTTCGCGCTTCAGCATGTTGCGGATCGCCTGTTCGCGCCGGGGCAGGGCTGCGCGGTCGAACAGGGCGCGGGCGGCGGTGCCTTTGCCCTGATAGATCATGCGTTTGAACGGGTCATACTGCCGCAGCACGCGCTTGACCGCATTTTCGCACGCGACCTGTTCCAGCATCGCCACCACCGCATCGCTTTCGCGTGCATAAAGCAGAGGCAGAGTGCGATAGTGACAGGTGACATCTGCATCAAGCCCGGCCAGACCTGCACCGGGACGCCCGCCGCCAAAGGAATGAATGACCAGAGGCAGCGCCACCTGATCGAGCCATGGGTTCAGCTCCTGGCAGATCAGTTCTGCCGGTCGGTTGTCGCGGATGCTGGTGGCATAGGTCAGGAACCGCGCGCCAAAGGCTTGGGGGTCCTGATGAAAGAACCAGCCCGCGTTGAAATACAGATAGCGTTGCCAATAGTCGTCAGGCTGCGCCTGATCGAGGCTGGAGGCGAAATCGAGACCGAAGCGGTCATAAAGCGACTTCCAGACCTGGGCCTGCGTCGGGCCGTAAAGTTCGGTTTGCGGCCATGTCCCGGTCCTGCGCATCGAGGCTGAAGGGCGATTGAAATCGAAGGTCAGGCTGGACAGCGGGCCTGTTACCAGCGTGTCGGTGTCCACAAACAGGAAGGGGCGCGGGGGCAGGGCTGCCAGTGCCTCGATCTTGTTGCCGTAGGGATAGCGTGCGCCGAAAACCTTGTTCTCGAACGGGATGATCGTCGCGCCAAGGTCTTGCAACAGACTGCGGGCGGGTTCGGTCATCCGGGGGTCGTCGGGCCACAGCGGGCCGGGTTGCGGCTCTGCCAGCACAAGGCCGTCGAAATCGGGATTGCTGGCGCGCAAGCTGGCCGCGAGCAGGATCGCCTCGTATTGCAGGCGCCCGGATTGCCCAATGGCCACGAGGGTGAAGTCCGAAGGGGTCATGCAGCAGGGTCCAGATCAGGGTGGAAGAACCATAGGCCGGAAGCGGGGCCGGGTTAAAGGGAAAGGCGTGTGCCCTGCACCAGATCTTCAGGGGACGCGTGCCGAGGGCGGCCTTGGCATCCCCGTGTTTCGCGCAGAATTTCACCACGGCGGCCGAGGTGCGGTTGACCTTGCAGGCGATGCGTTCACAATGCATCGGAGTGTGCAAATTTGACGGGCAGGGCCTTTTTTATCCGACGACGGCGGCGAAGCGGTGGTGGGGTACGACCGCGAGGCGATCCTGACACCTTGAACCCGACCACAGCACCTTGAAGGGTGTCTGTCCTGCCTTGGGCGTCAAGGCTCGACGCGACGGCATGGCGTGCTAAGACTTTGTGATGTTCGTGATATCGCAAGCCACCGTTCAAAATCGCAGCGCGCTTGAAATGCGCGAAATCCCGAGGATTTTTTTGGGACGGGTGTTCATGTGGCCGCGCGCTGAGGGCGGCTGGCGGCTGAAGCTGCGGTTGATCTTCGAGATAGAGGGCCTGCGGTATTTTGCCGAACTGGCCCCGTTTGCGCTGTTGGCGCTGATCTGGCGCGAGCAGGCCATCGGGGTGGCGCAAGCCCCGGCGTTGATGTTGCTGATGATCTTTGTGATCGAGATGCGCGTTTTGCGGCCTACGGCACAGGCACGCGACCGGATGATGGATGCAGCGCAGCGTGACCGGTTGCTGGACCTGCTTGCGGTGCGCGGGCGGGCAATCCTGACCAAGATCGCGGCGGGGCGCCGAATGGCCGAGGGGACGCTGCATCTGGTGATCGAGCAGTCGGAACTGGCGCGGGTCGCGCCGTTGTCGCTGGTCAGCGTGCAGGGATCGCAAGGCCCGGAAATCATTGATCTGACGGCGGCCGAGCGAGCGTTGATCCGCGAGACGCTGTTTGCCGAGCCGTTGACCGAACGGGCGATGCACCGGCTGTCGCTGGCCCGTAACCAGAGCCTGCACAGCGTGGAACTGGAGGCGCGTTCGATCCCGGCACATGCGCGGATGGCGGCGCTGACAGAAGTTGCCTAGCGCCTAGCGGTCCAGCGACAGCACTTTGCCGAAAGGCGGCGTCGGGCCGGTTTGGATGGCAGCCCACAGCACGGAAATCCCGCGCGGGGCCGGGCCGAACGGTCCTTCCAAATCGGTCAGCACCACGATTGCGGCGGCACCCAGCGTCTGTGCAGCGGCCAGTGGCGGCGCGAAATCGGTGCCGCCGCCGCGTGGCCAGTCCAGCGTTTGCAGTTGCGTGGCCCACCTTGCCGGGTCCAGCAGAACCTGCCAGCGCACGCCGTCGTCAAAGGCCATCAGGGTGATTTCGGCGGCAACGCGGCGGGCGATGCCGCTGACCTCGGACATGAAGCGGTGCAGCAGCGGCTGCTCGACCGAGCCCGACGCATCGACGGCAATCACCAACCGGGGTGCGTCGATCTGACGCCTCAGGCCAGGGCGAAAGGCCGGGACCGGGCTGTTGGTGCTGCGGGCGAGGGCTTCGGCGGCGATCCAGTCGCGCGCGGGGCGGCGGTGGGTTTGTGCGACCCCCGGCAGCAGGGCGCGCATCAGCAGGCGGCGCAACACCTGCTCCCACGGGGTGCGTGGTTCGGGGATGTCAGCGATCAGGTGTCCCAGCAGGCCGATGCCCCGGCCTGCCAACCGCCCGGTTTCCAGCGCGCGTGACAGGTGTTGTCGCCACAGGGCCGCTTGATCCGCGCCGTCGGGATTGTCGCGGTCGGGCAGGTCGCGGATGAGGTCCGGGGTAAAGCCCGCCTCGGCAGCCAGCGCGCGGGCACGTTCGGCGGGGGTGGCGGTGCGGCCTGCCTGCGATTGCTCGCGCCCCTTGCCCGCACCCTGACCGGTCAGTTGCAGATAAAGTCGGTCCACGTCCCAGTCGGCCAGCGGGTTTGGGGTTGGCTGCGTGTTCAACGCGCGCGCCAGCAGATCGGTCAGCGTCACCGCCGGGCGCGGCAAGGCGTAGCTTGCGGCCAGCAACGCCTCGTTCACCAGGCCGTCGGCGGCAAGGCCGTAAATCGTCTCGTCGAACTCAGCCCCCAGCCGTGCGGCCATATCCCCCATCCGTGCGCCGTGGCGCAGGGCCACATGCAGGATGTGATGGGCTGCCACGCCCATCTGTTCGTGCAACGGCAGGGCTTCAAAGGCCGCACCGTACCAGATGACCGCCCCGTCGGTGCGCGCCAGATCGCCTGTCCAGCCGTCCGGTGCATCGCGGTGGACGCACCACAGACCCAACGCGCCCAATGCGGGATCTTCGGTTGCCAGCCGCACCAGTGCGGGGCGAGCCCGGTCGGAATGGACCCCGGCCACATGGTTTCTCGCGGTCACAACCCCGCCTCGGCGCGGGCGCGAGCATAGGCGCGCCAGTCGGGCGAGGCGGCAAAGGCCGCTTCCCAGCCGCGATCCAGCGCCTTTTGCAGCAAAAGTTCAAAGCCATGCGTGCAGAGTTCCGCCAGGGGCAGGGCGCGAAAGGCCGGTTCGTCGCGGTGGTTGTGGACCTGACCGATCCCGGCCATCAGCGCGATCACCGCTGGCAGAACGTCATCTTCGGCAGCCCCCACCAGCGCATAGGCAAGCGCCGTCATCCCGTGCAGCGAGGTTGGATAAAGCGCCCAGCGGTCGGTGGGGCTGGCCGCCAGCATCTCGTCCACCCGCAGACTGGCTGCGATGTCATCGAATACCAGCGCGAATTCTGCCGCCGCCGCTTCGCCCACCGTGCCTGCAATCATCACATCGCGCAGGCGACGGTCCTGCACTGACGTGACGATGTCGCTGACCCGTGCCCAACTGCGCGGAGTGCATGCGATGACCTGACCGCGCAGCAGGGCATCCGATGTCGTTTCCAGAAGATCGGGTCGCATCCGGAGGAAGGCAGGCACTGCCGCGTGCAATTTGCGGGGGAGGGCAAAGTTCTGCACCCAATCCTGCGCCGAGGCGCGCAGCGACAGATGGATCAGCCGGTCCGACAGCGCCGTGCCCATCTCATAGGCAATCGCGCCGTCTTCCGGGCCGTTTCCGGCGGCCACGATCAGGCAACTGTCGGGCAGGCGGTGCCGTCCGACCCGGCGTTCCTGCAACAAGCCGTAAACCGTCGGTTGCAGGGCAGGCGAGGCGGCGGTCAACTCGTCCAGAAACAGCACCGACGGGCGAGCGGGGTCGTCGGGCAGGTCTTCGGGGCGATACCAGATGGTGCGCTGCGCGGCATGGTCATAATAGGGCAGACCGCGCAGGTCTTGCGGCTCGATCGTGGTCAGGCGCAGATCGAACAGCAGCGCCCCAGTGCGGGTGGCAAGGTCTTGCACGATTTGGGTCTTGCCGATACCGGGGCGGCCGTGCAGCATCCACGAGGCGGTCAGCCCGCCCGCCTTTTGCGCCAGCCAGCCCTGCCAAAGCACCCGTGCCGCCTCGCCGGTCGTCACCGGCATCGTGTTGATTGACATGGTTCGGTCTCCTTGCGCTGGACATAGTCACGCTGCGCGCCCGGGCAAACAGATTTATCGTGGCAGTGGAAGTGGCAGTGGTGGGGGTGTGTCGGGCTTGCGGGATGTCTTGGCGGGTCGCGCACCTGACGGATGAAAAGCCTGACCAACTGGCGGATCGGGCAACCGCCATCCTGCGGGCCGATTTGCGCAAGGCATCGGGTAGGTTCGTTAGTGGTGGCCTGCCATGACGGGCCGTTATGCAACCGCATCAGCAGGCCGGGTTGCACTGCCTTGGGTTGAAAAACATCCCCTTTCGGGGTCCCTAACCTGCGTCAAGCCGAGCGCGGGTGTCGCGCGCTATGCAGTTGGCACAGCACCGATCAACGGATAATCCATGCCAGCGTCCGAGAAACCCGGCTTTCGCTTCCCGTCTGCCTTCACCATTCTGTTCGGATTGATCCTTCTGGTGGCGGCGCTGACCTGGATCATCCCTGCCGGAGAATACGCCCGCGTGACGTCAGAGGCGCTGGGCAAGGATGTGCCGGTTGCCGGCAGCTATGCGCCGACTGACCCCAACCCGCAGGGGGTGGTCGACGTTCTTCTGGCCCCGATTGCCGGGTTCTATGACCCGGAATCCTACACCGCCAATGCCATCGACGTGTCGCTGTTCGTGCTGGTGATTGGCGGGTTCATCGGCGTGGTGACAGCGACAGGTGCGATCGACGCGGGGATCAAGCGGGCGATGACCCGCGCAAAGGGCCGCGAGGCTTGGATGATCCCGTTCCTGATGGCCTTGTTTGCCCTTGGTGGCACGACTTACGGCATGGCCGAGGAAACGCTGGCGTTCTACGTCATTCTGACCCCGGTGATGATCGCGGCGGGCTATGACGCGCTGGTGGCGGTGGCGGTGATCCTGCTGGGGGCGGGTGTTGGGGTCCTTGGGTCAACGATCAACGCCTTTTCCACCGTGATCGCATCGGACGCGGCGGGGGTCAGCTTTGCCGATGGACTGGTGCTGCGGCTGATCATCCTGCTGGTCGCCTGGGCGGCAACCGTGGCCTTTGTCATGCGTTATGCAGCCAAGGTGAAGGCCGATCCGTCGAAGTCATTGGTGTTTGACAGAAAGGCCACGAACGAGGCGCATTTTCTGAAGGAGGCAACAGACGAGGCAACCTTCACCGGATTGCACAAGCTGGTCTTGGTGCTGTTTGGCCTGACCTTTGCCGTAATGATCTGGGGGGTGTCGTCGGGGGGGTGGTGGATGGCGCAGATGAGCGCATTGTTTCTGGCGGCGGCCATTGTGATCGGAGTGATCGCGAGGCTGGGCGAAAGCAAACTGGTCGAGGCTTTCGTTGGCGGTGCGCGTGACCTGTTGGGTGTTGCACTGATCATCGGACTGGCGCGCGGCGTGGTCGTGGTGATGGATGCCGGGCACATTACCGACACCGTTCTGCACGCGGCAGAAACCAGCGTGGCGGGTTTGCCGAAAACCGCCTTCATTCTGGTGATCTACTGGATCGAGGTGGGGCTGTCGTTCTTTGTCCCCTCCACCTCTGGTCTGGCGGTGCTGTCGATGCCGATCTTCGCCCCCGTCGCCGATTTCGCAGGCGTCAAACGCGAGTTGGTGGTGACCGCCTTTGCCACCGCAAGCGGCATGGTGAACCTGATCACCCCCACCTCTGCCGTCGTGATGGGGGGGCTGGCCATTGGCCGGGTGCCCTATGACCGGTGGCTGCGCTTTGTCTGGCCGCTGTTGGTGGTCCTGACAGTCATCGTCATGGCGGCCCTTGCGCTGTCCGTTTTCTTTGGAGCTTCCACATGAGCTTGACCTATGGTGTTCATTCCGAAGCAGGCACCCTGCGTCGCGTCTTGGTCCATCGGCCCGGATCGGAAATGGCGCGGCTGACGCCTGCCAATGCGGCCAGTCTGCTGTTTGACGACGTGCTGTGGGTGAAACAGGCGCGGGTTGACCACATGGCCTTTGTCGATGTGCTGCGCGAACGCGGCGTCGAGGTGGTGTTGCTGCGCGCGATGCTGGAAGAGGTGCTGGCGGTCCCTGCGGCCCGGCGCTGGCTGCTGGAGGCGCGGGTCAACGACAATTCGGTGGGGGTTGGGCTGTCGGACGACCTGCTGGCCTGCCTGATGGAGATGCCGCCCGAACCGCTGTCGAACATCCTGATTGGCGGAATGAGCCGGGCTGAATTGCCGATTGCCGAAGGCGGTGTCGTGGTGCCGATGCTTCGGGAGGAAGATTTCCTATTGGCTCCGATGCCCAACACCATCTTTACCCGCGACAGTTCGTGCTGGATCTACGGTGGCGTCACGTTGAACCCGATGTTCTGGCCCGCGCGGCGGCTGGAAACGCTGAACCTTGCCGCGATCTACCGCTTTCACCCCGATTTTGCGCAGGCCGAATTTCCGATCTGGTTTGGTGATCCGATGGTGGATCACGGCGCGGCAACGCTGGAAGGGGGCGATGTGATGCCCATCGGCAATGGCGTCGTGCTAATCGGCATGGGCGAACGCACCACGCCGCAGGCGGTGGGGCAGGTCGCCCGCGCGTTGTTTGCGGGCGGCGGGGCCGAACGCGTGATCGCCTGCCAGTTCCCGCGCGCGCGGTCATCAATGCATCTGGATACGGTCTTCACCTTTTGCGACCGCGATCTGGTGACGGTGTTCGCCGAGGTGACGGATGCCATCAAGACCTATTCGCTGCGCTCGGACGACAAAGGCGGGGTCACGGTCACGTCCGAATCCGCGCCGTTTCTTGACGTGGTGGCGCAATCGCTTGGCCTTGCAAAACTGCGCACGGTGCCCACAGGCGGCGATGCTTACGAATCGCAACGCGAACAATGGGATGACGCCAACAACCTGTTGTGCATCAGCCCTGGCGTCGTCGTGGGATACGAGCGCAACACCCATTCCAACACCCTTCTGCGCAAGGCAGGCGTCGAGGTCATCACCATTTCCGGCGCCGAGTTGGGCCGCGGGCGCGGTGGGTCACATTGCATGACCTGCCCGCTGATCCGTGATGCGCTGTGACCCGCCCGATTTCCCTGAAAGGACCACCCGATGCCGCAAAATCTGCACGGTCGCAGTTTCCTCAAACTGCTGGATTTTTCGCCCGACGAGTTACGCTTTCTGCTGCGCCTTGGTGCCAGCCTGAAAGAAGCCAAGGCGACGGGCACCGAAAAGCAGTTGCTGAAGGGCAAGAACATCGCCTTGATCTTCGAGAAGGACAGTACCCGCACCCGAAGCGCCTTTGAGGTCGCAGCCTTCGATCAGGGGGCGCATGTCACCTATCTGGGGCCTTCGGGCAGCCACATCGGCAGCAAGGAAACCATGAAGGACACGGCGCGCGTGTTGGGCCGGTTCTATGATGCCATCGAATATCGCGGCTTTGGTCAGGCCGACGCCGAAACGCTGGCCGAATTTGCCGGGGTGCCGGTTTACAACGGCTTGACCGATGATTTCCATCCGACGCAGATTCTTGCCGATCTGATGACGATGCGCGAATTCACCCACAAGCATCTGTCGGACATCGCGTTCTGCTTTGTCGGCGATACCGCCAGCAACATGGGATCGTCGCTGATGGTAGGGGCCGCGATGATCGGCATGGATATCCGGCTGTGCGGTCCGCAAAGCCTGTGGCCCGATCAGGCGCTGGTGGACCATTGCCAAAAACTGGCCGAAACCAGTGGTGCGCGGATCACCAGGACCGAGAAACTGGCCGAAGGGCTTGAAGGCTGTGACTTCGTCTACACTGATGTCTGGGTGTCGATGGGCGAGCCTGATGCCGTCTGGGCCGAACGGATCGCCCTTCTGTCGCCCTACACCGTCAGTCAGGATGTGATGGATCTGACCGGCAACCCGCATACCAAGTTCCTGCATTGCCTTCCCGCCTTTCACAACCGCGATACCAAAACGGGCGAGGCCACCTTCCAGACACACGGAATCGACTGCATGGAGGTGACGGACGAGGTGTTCGAATCCCCTGCCTCGAAGGTGTTCGATCAGGCTGAAAATCGGCTTCATTCGATCAAGGCCGTGCTTGTCGCGACGATAGGGGCCTGAGATGCGCATCGTGGTGGCCTTGGGCGGCAATGCCCTGTTAAAACGCGGCGAACCGATGACGGCCGAAGCGCAGCAAGCCAACGTGCGGATCGCGGCAACCGCGTTGGCTGATCTGGCGGGCGATCACCAGATCATCGTGGCGCATGGCAACGGCCCGCAGGTAGGGCTGATGGCGCTGCAAGCCGCCAGTTATGCCCCGCAAAACCCTTGGCCGCTGGATGTTCTGGGGGCCGAAACCGAAGGGATGATCGGCTACCTGATCGAGCAGGAGCTGATGAACGCGCTGCCCCCCGGCACCGATTGCGCCACGTTGCTGACGCGGGTGGAGGTCGATCCGCAAGACCCCGCCTTTGTCCAGCCAACCAAGCCGATCGGCCCGGTCTACACGCCAGAGGAAGGCCGTCTGATCCGGGCTGAACATCACTGGTCGATGGTCTCGGAAGGGCAGGGCGGGTTGCGCCGGGTCGTGCCGTCCCCGCTGCCGATCGCCATTCTGGGGATCACCCCGATCCGTCTGCTGGTCGAGGCCGGGATTTGCGTGATCTGCGCGGGTGGCGGCGGCATTCCGGTGGTGCGGGGGCCGGATGGCAAGATGGCGGGTGTCGAGGCGGTGATCGACAAGGACCGCACGGCGGCCTTGCTGGCCCGCGCGCTGGACGCGGACATCCTGCTAATGCTGACCGACGTGGAGGCGGTGTTTCGCGATTGGGGCCAACCGGAACAGGCGGTCATTTCCAGCATCACTCCCGACGCGCTGGACCAGATGAGCTTTGCTGTGGGGTCCATGGGGCCGAAAATCACCGCCGCGTGCGATTTTGTCCGGGCAGGCGGCACGATGGCGGGGATCGGGCGATTGCACGATGCCCGCGCCATTCTGGAAGGCCGGGCCGGAACGCGCGTGCGCAGCCCACACGACACGCAGGATCAGTCGCGCCGCACCGAAAGGAAATCCGCGCTTGTGACACAGCCCTGACCCCACGCATTTTCGGCAGTCAATTTTGGGGGTCGATGGGACACCGCCGAACAACAGGTGCCAGCGGCCCGCAGGACGTATCGCCCAAAAGGTGCAAAAAATCCGCATCGTGGCGGGCTCAGGGCGTGCATTGGTCGTCAGACCGGGGTCAAGGATTGGCACGCCTTGGTCAGCGGCAAAGGTATCACCGACCCGCCGCGAATAACGCCTTCAAGGTTGCCCGTTGCCACCATCGCCGTATGCCCGCGCCAATCTTGTCCTTTCACCCGGATCATTGTCATCAGGTGCGCTTTGGCGCAGGTCCGCCGGGATCGTCCCGGCAGGGACCGCGATCATCATGTCGGAACAGGTGTATTGCGGGATGGCGCGGAAGGCTTGCTGCGCCGTTGTGGCAGGTTGGTTTGGCCGCGCGGAGCTGGCCAACAGGCGTGACAGATCGGCCAATCGTACCGCAAACGGCCCGGTTTGACCCCTGATACGCTGTCAATGCCATATCTTTTGCGGCTTTGGTCTGCGGGGGCCGTCTTGGCAAAGTTTGCATGATTGATATGCATCAACGACAGTCGCAAGGCGACCGCGCAAGTTCGGGCCGAACCATGCAAGGAATGCCGCCGTGTTGCGCCCCCTTATCCTGATTGCCTGCCTGATGGCTGGCCCGGCCCTGGCCGAAACCAATGTTTTGACCATTGCCCAAGACCGCTACGAGGCTGGCGCCTCCGTGCGGTTCGCGGGACCCGAGGTGGCCGATCTGTTCATGGCCGGGAACCGCGTGGTGGTGGCGGCACCCGTAGGCGGGTCGGCGTATCTGGCCGGGCGGCGGGTCACGGTCGAGGATGCGGTGGTGGGCGATCTGTTCGCTGCGGGTTACGATGTATCGGTCGGCGGCACGGTCAGCGGCGATGCCTCGGTCACAGGCTTCGAGGTGATGCTGGGGGAGGTTGGCGGTAATCTGCGGGCGGTGGGCAGCGAGGTTCAGATCGCGTCGGTCGGGGGTTACGCGCTGGTCACCGGGGCCGATGTGGTGCTGCAGGGCGCGATTGCGGGGGACGCGGTGCTGGTGGCCGACCGGATCGACTTTGGGCCGGGCGCACGTGTGGCAGGGGCCTTGACGATCTATGCCGAGGACCCGGGCAGCATCACGGTGCCCGACTTTGTAGCGCCCGCAGCGCGGGTGAAGATCGAGACGCGCAGCAGTTATGACAAGGGCGCGTGGGAGCACCGGATGCCGGTCCGGGTATCGTTCTGGCAGGTCACCTCGGGGTTTTTGTTGGGCGTGCTGATCTCGGGTCTGATTGCGGCGCTGGTTATCGCGGTCGCCCCCAAGGCGGTGCAGGATTGGCGGCTGTTGGCGCTTGGCCATCCGGGCCGGGCGATCTGGACCGGGTTTCTGGTGACCTCTGCGCTGGCTGGATCGGGGTTCGTACTGACGATGACGATCGTGGGCGTGTTCCTGCTGCCGGTCATGCTGACCATCACGGCGCTGGCGATCTTTGCGGGCTATGCGCTGGGGTCCTATGTGCTGGGGGTCGGGCTGTGGTTGGCCGGTGGATGGCAGATGCCCGACGGCGTGCCGGGCAAATTCGGCCTCGCCTGTCTGGGCGCGCTGGTTGCAGGGGCGGCCTGGGCCGTTCCGGTGGCAGGCTGGTTCTTTGTGCTGGGGCTGACGATGCTGGGTATTGGCACGCTGGCGGCTTTCGTGCTGCCGGCCGGTTTGTTGCTGCGCCGCGCAGAGGTGAAAGCGTGACGGTAAACCGCCGGGGGCTGATGATCGGTGGTGCGGTGGCTTTGGGGCTGGGCGGCGCGGGCTGGGCGGGCAGCCGACGGATGGGGTCGGCGGACGACATGGCCGCCCATGCCGCAGCGGAACGGCGACAACTGTCCGCGACACCTGCGGGCAGCGATCTGATCCGGTTTGCCACACTTGCGGCCAACGGGCATAACACCCAGCCTTGGCGGTTTCGCGAAACCCAAAAGGGCATCGACATCCTGCCTGACTTCAGGCGACGCACCCCGGTGGTGGACCCCGACGATCACCATATATTCATCAGCCTGGGCTGTGCCGCCGAAAATCTGGCGCTGGCGGTGGCGGCGCGCGGGCGGGGGGGCGAGGTTGCGTTCGACCCCGCCGGTGACGGTACGGTGCGCGTGACCCGCAGCACAACCAGCGGGCCAAATACCGCCCTGTTTGACGCCATCCCGGCGCGGCAATCCACCCGGTCCGACTATGACGGAGCACCGGTCAGTCTGGCCGATCTGGGGCTGCTGGGCGCTGCGGCGGCCATGCCGGGTGTCGACCTCGTGCTGATCACGCAAGCGGCGCAGATCGCCCGTATACGCGATCTGGTGGTCGCGGCCAACACCGCCAGATCGCCGACCCGGCTTTCATGGCCGAATTGAAACACTGGCTGCGTTTCAGCCCGCGCAATGCGATCACCAAGGGTGACGGGCTTTACAGTGTTGCCAGCGGTAATCCGGCGCTGCCTGAATGGCTGGGACCGTATCTGTTCAACGCCGTGTTCAAGGCCAGCGCCGAGAATGAAAAATGCGCCCGCCAGATTGCGTCATCCTCGGGAATGGCGGTGTTTGCGGGGTCTGCCGCCGATCCGGCGCATTGGGTGCAGGTCGGGCGTGCGTGCCAGCGGTTTGCCTTGCAGGCGACGGCGCTGGGGCTGAAATGCGCCTTCCTGAACCAGCCGGTCGAGGTGCCGGATTTTCGCGCCGACCTTGCGAAGCTGGTGGGCATGCCCGGACGCAGGCCCGATATCGTGATGCGCTTTGGCCGGGCTGCCGCGATGCCCTATTCCGCCCGAAGACCCGTCAGCGCCGTGATGGCCTGAGGGGCAGCAGTTGCGGGGTTTGGGGCGTTGCGTGCCCTGCCGCAACCGCTGGCCCGGTTTGGTTGCAATTCGACACGACCTTTGCTTGGCAGCTACCTTCTGCTGGCATACGCGCGCGTCTGTATCGGTAGGGTTTGCATCGGTCGGGTTTGATGCACATCAGTGCGAGTGTCCCGCCAACTGGTCAGAGTTGCGTCAGGTATCGTGCAGGTCGTGTGGGCTTTCGCATCGCAAGGAGACCAATACCCCATCGGGATGTCACAGGGCGGGTCCATGCCGTGCGCGGCGCGGTTGTCGATGTGCGCTATGTCGCGGGTGTGTTGCCTGAACTGGATGCGCGCTGAAGGTGGACTGGGATCGCCCTGATCCCTAGATGCTGGAGGTGCAGGGCCATCTTGACCTGACCACAGTGCGTGCGGTCGCGTTGCAGGCCACGTCCGGGCTTTCGCGCGGTGTCGGGGTGCGGTCCTCAGGCGCGCCGATCATGGTCCCCGTGGGGCGGTCAGTTCTGGGCAGGCTTCTGGGTGTCACGGGCGAGGTCCGGGATCTGGGTGAGGCACTTGCCGACGATGTGCCCCGCCGGTCCATCCATGCCGTCCCGCCTGCCTTGGCTGCGCAAAGCTCTGCCACGGAAGTGTTTCAAACCGGGATCAAGGTGATCGACCTGCTGACCCCAATGGCGAAGCTTGGCAAGGCCGCGATGTTCGATGGTGCGGGTGTGGGAAAGACGGTTCTGGTGATGGAGTTGATCCATGCGATGGTCGAGAAACACGAGGGTATTTCGGTCTTTGCGGGGATTGGCGAGAGGTCGCGCGAGGGTCACGAGTTGCTGACCGAGATGCAGGACTCGGGCGTGCTGCCCCACACCGTGCTGGTCTATGGCCAGATGAACGAACTTCCGGGCGCGCGGTGGCGGGCGCCGCTGACGGCGTTGACGATTTCGGAATATTTCCGCGACACCCGGCATCAGAACGTGCGGCTGTTGATGGACAACGTGTTCCGCTTTGTTCAGGCGGGGGCAGAGGTTTCGAGCCTTCTGGGCCGATTGCCGTCGCGGGTGGGCTATCAGCCGACACTGGCGACCGAGGTGGCAAAGCTGGAAGAGCGCATAGCCTCGGTGGCGGGGGCCGCGGTGACGTCGATCCAGGCGGTTTATGTGCCCGCTGACGATTTCACCGACCCGGCGGTGACGACGATTTCGGGTCATATGGATTGCGTGATCGTGCTGGCGCGGGCGCTGGCGGGGCAGGGGTTCTCTCCGGCGATCAATCCACTGGCGTCGTCCTCGACGTTGCTCGACCCGGCTATGGTGGGCGACGATCACTACCGGATCGCGGCCGAGGTTCGCGAGATGCTGGCGCGGTTTGCCGATTTGCAATTCATCATATCGCTGCTGGGGATCGACGAGTTGGGCACAGCCGACAGGCGTATCGTGTCCCGTGCCCGGCGATTGCAGCGGTTTCTGACCCAGCCCTTCGCGGTAACCGAGGCCTTTACGGCACACCGGGCCAACCCGTTGCCCGCGCCGATACGCTGGCAGGCTGTCGCGCCATTCTGGATGGTGCCGCAGATGACTGGGCCGAAGCGTCGCTTTACATGGTCGGCACCCTGGCCGATGCCCGCGCCAAGGAAACGGCCCAAACCGAGGACGCGACATGACTGGGCTTATGGGTCTGCGCATCATGACGCCTTTGGCCATCGTCGTCGATGAACCTGCCACAAATTTTCGCGCCCTTGATGCCAGAGGCAGTTTCGGCATCTTTACGGGGCACGCCGATTTCCTGACGCGGCTTGCGGTGTCTGTGGTCACATGGACCGCACCCGAAGGCGCAGAACATTTTGCGGGTGCGCGGCGGTGCGCTGACCGTGCGAGGTGGCAAGATCGCCATTGCCTCGCGCGAGGCCGTCCTGAGCGACGATTTGACCAAACTCGACCGCGAGGTTCTGACCCGGTTCCGTGCCGAACAAGACGAAGAGCGGGTAGAGCATGTGGAAACCACGCGCCTGCAACTGGCGGCGATGCGGCAGATGCTGTCCCGGCTTCAGCCGAAACACAGGGGGGCGGGCCCGTGACCGACCCGGACGAAAAAGACCCGCTGGTCCGCGAGGTGCGAATGCAACAGGCCCGGCGCGCGGCGTGGCTGGACGGTGGCGAGGCGTCGGGTGGCCGGCGCTTGGCGCAGATCGGCGTTCTGGGCTGGATCATCGTGGCGCCGATGCTGGGCGGACTTTTTCTGGGGCGCTGGCTGGAAGGGCGGTTCGACAGTGGTCTGTTCTGGACGGACCCCCTGCTGATGGTGGGCCTTGGCCTTGGCGATTGGTTAGCATGGCGAGGGATGGGCAAGGCATGACCGGGTTCGTCCTTCTTGCGGTCTGGCTGGCGGGTGGCGTCATGGTTGGTCTGATTTATTTCCGCATGGTGCGGCACAGCGCCGATCTGATGCTGTCGGGGCGGCGTGGTTGCCCGTGGTTCGGTATTGCGCTGGTATTGGTGCGGATGGCGGGCCTTGGCGGCGTGTTGATCATTGCGGCCATGCAGGGAACGGGGCCGCTGCTGGCGGCAAGCCTTGGCCTGCTGATCGGCCGCGGGGTGGTGATGCGGGACGGACGGAGGGTTCTCTGATGGAAAGCCCGCTGACATCTTTGCCGTTGTTCATGATTGGCCCGGTGCCGATCATGCCCGCTGTGGTCGTCACTTGGGTCATCATGACGGTGCTGGTGCTGGGGGCCGTGATCCTTGCCCGGCGTCTGACATTGGTCCCATCGCCTTCGCAGGCGGCGGTTGAACTGCTGGTCAGCACGGTGGATGGCCAGATCAACGACATGACCGGGGCCGCGCCTGGGCCTTACCGCGCCATCGTCGGATCGCCGGCCGCCCTTATCGTGCCGATCCCGCTGATGGCGCTCGACCTGCTGACGGGGGCTGTGCAGGCCTACATCTTTGCCATCCTTTCCATTGTTTTCACCGCCAGCGCTGTCGAAAAGGGCGCGCCTCGCAGCAAGGCGTCCTGAATGGATTATATCGGTATTGCCAACATCTTCTGCGCCGCGTTTGCGGTCGCGTTCGGGGCGCTCCGCCCTGCGCTGGCCGAAGGCCGCGCTGTCGCCGCCGCGATGGGTGCCATCGCCCGCCAGCCAGAGGCTGCCAACACCATATCGCGGACCCTGTTCGTTGACCTTCCGATGATCGAGACGACTGCGATCTACTGTCTTGTCAACGCACTTCTGCTGCTGTTCGCCAACCCGCTGCTGCCATGAGCTTTGATTTCCGGACCCTTGGATTTCAGGCGGTCAGTGTCCTTGTCCTGATCTGGCTGTTGCAGCGGTTCTTCTGGAAACCGGTGGCCGCGACGATTTCCGAACGGCAGGCAAAGGCCGCGACCGTTCTGCAAGACGCCGTGGCAAAGCGCACCGAGGCGGTGGCGGCTTTGGCAAAGGTCGACAGCACCCGCGAAGGGTTCGCGACCGAACGCGAGACGATCCTTGCCGATGCCCGCAAAAACGCCGACGCCGCGCGGGACGCCCTGCTGGGTCAGGCCCGCGCCGAAGCTTGCACCTTGCAGGAAACCGCCAAGGCCACACGGGTTCGCGAAGCGGCAACGCTGAAAAAAGCTGCGCTGGAGGATGCAAAGGGGCTGGCGCTGACCATCGCGGGTCAGCTTGCCGCACGGCTGGACGGTGCGGCAACGGATGCGGCCTTTCTGGGTTGGTTGATTGAAGGACCGGAAATTCTGCCCGCGTCAGACCGAAAGGCGCTCGTTGAAAGCGGGACGCTCGATCTGGTCAGTGCTGTGCAGTTGGATGCCAAGGGGCAAGACCACATCACGAAAGCTGTCTCCAAGGCGCTTTGGTGCGCGCGCATTTCTGACGTTCCGCACGGACCCCGCTTTGATCGCGGGGTATGAGTTGCACAGCCCGCACTTCACGTTGCGCAACTCTTGGGCTGCCGACCTTGCCCGGATCGCCGCCGCCTTTGCCGATGACGCGCCCCCGGACGATGACGCAGCACAGACCGATGACGTCGCACAGACCGCTGACGCCGCGCAGACCGATGGCGCGCTGACCGATGCCGCATGACGCGACATGGTTGACACGCGCCGCTGCCCGCGTGCGGTCCACACCGCTTGGCCCACATGCCGAGCAACGGGGCCAAGTCGAGGAGTTTGCGGACGGGTGGCGATGATCTCGGGTCTGCCGGACGTGCGGCTGGACGAATTGCTGCGCTTTGATCGCGGGCAGTTCGGCTTTGCGCAGGTGCTGGAGCCGGATCGGATCGGCTGCGTGCTGCTGGACGCGGCGCACAATCTTGAGGCGGGCGACAAGGTGCGCAGCACCGGCGATGTGGTGCGGGTGCCGGTGGGGCCGGGGTTGTTGGGGCGGGGGTTGTTGGAGCGGATCGTCGATCCCCTTGGCCGCAAGCTGGATGCCAAGGGGCCGATTGTGGCATACCTCACGCTGCCGATCGAACGCGACGCGCCCGCAATCATCGAACGCGATCTGGTGACCGAACCGGTGCAGACCGGGTTGCTGGTGGTCGATACGCTGTTCGCCTTGGGCCGTGGCCAGCGCGAACTGATCGTGCGCGATCCCATGACCGGCAAGACGACACTCGCCATCGACACCATCATTGCGCAAAAGCATAGCGACATGATTTGCGTCTATGTCGCCGTGGGGCAGAAGATGTCTGCCGTGCGCCGGGCATTGAATGCGCTGCAGACCCATGCAGCCTTCGACCGCTGCATCATGGTGGTAGGCAGGCCCCGCCACGCCGCCGGGCCTGCAATGGATCGCCCCCTATGCCGGCATGACCATGACCGAACATTTCCGCAACAAGGGGCAACACGCGTTGATCGTGATCGACGATCTTTCGAAACACGCAGCCGCCCACCGCGAGATTGCGCTGCTGACCCGCCAGTCGCCGGGGCGCGGGGCCTATCCGGGCGATGTGTTCTACATCCACGCGAGGCTACTGGAGCGCGCAGCCAAGTTGTCACAGGCAAAGGGTGGCGGATCGCTGACCGCCCTGCCGATTGCCCAGACCGAGGCCGGAAACTTGTCGGCCTATATCCCAACCAACCTGATTTCCATCACCGACGGGCAGATCGTGCTGGATGCAAAGCTGTTTCACGAGGGCCAGAAACCAGCGGTCGATGTCGATGTTTCGGTCTACCGGGTCGGCGGCAAGACGCAAGCGCCCGCCTTGCGCGATGCGGCGAAATCGTTGCGGCTGGACTATGCGCAGTTTCTGAAGATGGAGATTTTCACCCACTTCGGCGGCACCGTGGAACCGCGTGTTCAGGCGCAACTGACCCGTGGGCAACGCTTGCGCGCGGCGTTGCGCCAGCCGCAAGCGCGCCGATGCGTTTGGCGGATGAGGTGGCGACGGTTCTGGCGGTGCAAGCCGGGCTGCTTGACCCCTTTGACGCCCGCGCAGATGGACGCGTTCCGCGCAGCACTGGGACCCGCCGTGCAGACGGGCGCGCCACATATGTCTGGTGAAGAAGATCAGGCGGCGCTGATGGAAGTTTTGCGCAAACTGGCCGCGTCGGTGGCAAGTGCCGATGGCTGACGCCGATCTTGGGGCCCGGATTGACGGCATCCGCCAATTGGGCAGCGTTGTGCGCGCCATGATGGGCATCGCAGGCGCGCGCGCGCACCGCGCGGGCACAGATTGCGGCGGTGGACGGCTTTGCGGATACGCTGAAAGACGCGTGGCGTCAGACGATGACGGGCCTGCCAGAGGTCACAGTTGACCCGCAGGTTCGCCCCGCGCGGATCATGTTCTGCGCCGAACAGGGGTTTGTGGGGGCATTCTCGGAACGGCTGGTGGACGCGGTGGCAGATGATCTTGCCGGCGCTGATCTGTTCCTGATCGGCAGTCGGGGCGCGGCTATTGCCGCCGCGCGCGGCCTTGCACCGGTCTGGTCCACCACCATGCCATCTCGGTCGGCCAGCCTGCCGAAATTCGCGAACCGGATTCTTGGGCAGGTTTACGTCGGGGGCGTGGCAAGCGGTTGAGGTGGTCCATTCGGTCTAGGCGCAGGGTCAGGTTCTGGTCACACGCCGCATGCTGTTCCCGCATCAAACCCCATCCGATGCGTCGCCTGCCACAGCCGTACCGCTGACGAAATCTGCCCCCCCCCGGAACTGGCGGCATCGCTTGGTCTGCACCTGATCCATGCCGAACTGACACGCGCCGCGCTGCATGCCTTTGTGGCCGAGAACGACGCGCGCATGACGGCGATGTCTGCCGCCTCGAACCAGATTGGCGACGAGTTGGGTGTCCTCGAGGCTTTGGCACGGCGGGACCGTCAGGAAACCTTAACGGCAGAGATCATCGAGATACCCTCCGGGGCGCAGGTGGGGGCGGCGAGGTAGCACTTCATGTCGTTCCTCGATGTCTGCGCCGCATTGGTCAGCCATCTCAGACGTCCAGTGTCCTGCGGATCGCTGCCAGCTCTGCCTTGCGTTCGGCGCTGGCCATTGGGTAGTGCAGGTCCAGACTGTCGAACGTGTCGAGCAAGATCTGCGACACGATCAGCCGCGCGGTCTTCTTGTGATCCGCTGGCACCACATACCACGGCGAGTTGGCTGTGCTGGTGGCTCCAATGCAGGCTTCGTATGCGGTCTGGTAATCATCCCAGTACCTGCGAGCGGTCATGTCGGAGGCGGTGAATTTCCAGTTCTTGGTCGGGTCGTCGATCCGGTCCAGAAATCGCTTGCGCTGTTCGTCCTTGGACAAATGCAGGAAAATCTTGACGACGCAGGTTCCGTTGGCGTGCAGGTGGCTTTCATGATTGACGATCGACAGATACCGCCGCTTCCAGAAATCATCGGCATCAATCATCGGCTCGGCCAGCGCTTGGCCTGCAAAAGCTCGGGATGGACGCGGACGATCAACACTTCCTCATAGTAGGATCGGTTGAAGATGCCGATGCGGCCGCGTTCGGGCAGGTCGTGCGTGGTGCGCCACAGGAAATCATGCTGCGATTCGGTGGCAGAGGGGTGTTGATAGCTGAACACCTGGCAGCCTTGCGGGTTGACGCCCGACAGCACATGCCGGATCGCCCCATCCTTGCCCGCCGCATCCATCGCCTGAAAGATCAGCAGGATCGCCTGGCGATTGCAGGCATATTGCAAGCGCTGCTGGTCATCCAGACGCTTGACGTGATGCGCGAACAGCTTTTTGTAGTCGTGCTTGGAGTCGCAGGGCGGATCAATCCGCGTCGCGCGCTTTGCCAGCGAAAAGTCTTGGCCTGGCGCCACAATGAAATCGGTGCCCTTCATAGTGCCACCCTGCGCAGGCGCAGCGCGTTGGTGATGACCGACACGGACGACAGGCTCATCGCCGCCGCCGCGATCATCGGCGACAGCAAAAGACCTGTGACGGGATAAAGCAGCCCCGCCGCGATCGGGATGCCAAGCGCATTGTAGGCGAAGGCGAAGAACAGGTTCTGCTTGATGTTGCGCAGCGTGGCGCGGGCCAGTTTGCGCGCCCGCACAATGCCCATCAGATCGCCGCCCAGCAGGGTTATTCCGGCACTTTCCATCGCAACATCCGCCCCGGTCCCCATGGCGATGCCGACATCGGCGGCAGCAAGGGCGGGTGCGTCATTCACGCCGTCGCCTGCCATCGCGATCTTGTGACCTTCTTTTCGCAAATCGTCGATCAGCGCCTTCTTGTCTTCCGGCAGGACACCCGCGCGCACTTCGTCGATGCCCAGCGTCGCCGCCACCGCCTGCGCTGTGCGTTCATTGTCACCCGTTGCCATGATAACCCGCAGACCTTGCGCATGAAGTTCCTTGATCGCCTGCGCGGTCGAGTCCTTGATCGGATCGGCCACCGCCACGATACCCGCGAGTGCCCCATCGACCGCAATGAACATCGCCGTCTTGCCCTCGGCGCGCAGGGCATCGGCCTTTTCCTCGGCCTGCGTCGTCTCAAGGCCCATCTCCTGCATCATCGCGGTATTGCCAAGCGCAACAGCGCGTCCGCCGACGGTGCCGCGCACGCCCTTGCCAGTAACAGCCTCGAAATCCGCAGCGTCTTGCCGCGCGGCGCCTTGCTCCTCGGCCCCTTCGACAATGGCTTCGGCGAGGGGATGCTCCGAGCCGCGCTCAAGCGCTGCGGCCAGCGAAAGGATTTCCGCCTCGGTGACATCGCCAAGAGATACCGTATCGGTCAGCTTTGGCTTGCCCATGGTCAGGGTGCCGGTCTTGTCGACGATCAGAGTATCGACGCCCGCCATGCGTTCCAGCGCCTCGGCATCCTTGACCAGCACGCCCGCCTGCGCGCCGCGCCCCGCCGCCGTGGTGATTGAGATCGGGGTGGCGAGGCCAAGGGCGCAGGGGCAGGCGATGATCAGCACCGAGACTGCGGAGGCGATTGCGAAGACCAGCACCGGTTCAGGCCCGAAGATCATCCACATGCCAAAGGCAAAAATCGCCACCCCAACCACGGTTGGCACAAAGACCGCCGCCACGCGGTCGGCCATGCCCTGGATCGGCGCGCGCGAGCGGCGCGCATTCGACACCATGGCCACGATCTGCGCCAGCACCGTATCGGCACCGACCTTGCCCGCCTCGATCACCAAAGAGCCGTTCTTGTTGATCGTGGCCCCGGTCACCGCATCGCCCGGACCCTTTTCCACCGGCATCGACTCGCCGGTCAGCATGCTTTCGTCCAAGGAGGATCGCCCGTCGATCACAACGCCATCTACCGGCACAGCGTCACCGGGGCGCACGCGCAGCCGGTCGCCTTCCATGATGTTGTCCAGTGGTGCATCATATTCCGTGCCGTCGGGCAAAATCCGCCGCGCAGTCTTGGGGGCGAGGTCCAGCAGCGC
>Ga0209702_10003407_pt1 | contig 25152 bp, 23 predicted proteins | sample FRY01_FD_187210 | JGI IMG/M metagenome (GOLD analysis project Ga0209702, IMG submission 187210) | Freshwater microbial communities from Lake Fryxell liftoff mats and glacier meltwater in Antarctica - FRY-01 (SPAdes) (version 2) | ecosystem: Environmental > Aquatic > Freshwater > Ice > Glacier... | reverse complement strand
TCAACCGTCTTGAGTATGCCCTACCCAAAATTCTTGAAAATTTATCTGTACAGGGTTTCCAATTTAAAACACTTTGAAAAAGAGATTAGATCCGTCTAAAGCAAGAATGTTTTTTAACAAGGCATTGAACAAAAATCTAACATAACATTGAGTAATATAAAGAAAAAATTGAGTCAACTTGATTTCGAGATAATTATATTTTATGATAGGTTTATACAACTAAGATTTAATTATTTAACCATTGAAAAAGGAATACAGCATTCAGTCTAGATGAAAAATTTAAAAATAGCGATTAGTGGTTATGGTAGTATTTCAGCTTTAGGGATAAAAAGTGAATCTATTTGGAATAGATACCGGGATAGTCAGCATTGCTTTCATCAGAAAAATTTTAATGGCAATCAGGAATGGATAGCTCCACTCTCTTCGGAGGCTAAAGAATTAATTTCATCTCTAATTAAAGATAAGAAATATCAGCAGCTCGATCCAAGCGTACTTTATGCAATTGCAGCTTCAAGAATTGCTGTAAAACAAGCTAGATGGGACAAAAGTGAAGATTTTGGCATTAATATAGGATCATCCAGAGGGGCAACTTCAAGCTTTGAAAAATACCATGGCGATTTTATTGAGAACGGAAAGCAAAAAGTAAATCCTCAAACCTCTCCAAGCACTACCCTCGGGAATATTTCAAGTTGGGTGGCTTGCGACCAAAATATAAGTGGACCTGTAATTTCTCATTCTGCTACTTGTTCTACAGCTTTACAATCTATAGCCAATGCAGCTGCCTGGATTAAAGCAGGTTTTTGTACTCGCTTTCTTGCCGGAGGCAGTGAAGCGCCATTAACGCCTTTTACAATTGCACAAATGAAGGCCCTCAAAATATATTCTACGCTAGATAGTGATTATCCCTGCCTTAGTATGGATCTAAAAAAAGTGCAAAATACCCTGATTCTAGGAGAAGGCGCGGCCTGTTTTTGTTTAGAGCTTAATTCTGACAAGGCCATTGCTTATATCACCGGCATAGGCTTTGGCACGGAAATTATTGGGCATGGAGCCTCATTATCTGAAAATGCCCTGTGTCTACAAAAATCAATGAATATGGCTCTGGAAGGTCATGATCTGGATAGTGTTGATGTAGTAATCATGCATTCGCCGGGCACTATTTTGGGCGACAGTTCCGAAATGAAAGCCATTGAAACTATTTTTGGACAAGATAAGCCTATGTTAACAGTGAACAAGTGGAAAATCGGGCACACCTTCGGTGCCTCCGGTGCTCTGAGTCTAGAAATGGCGCTTTTAATGATGATACATAATCAGTTTATTCAGGTGCCATATCTACCTCAACAAAAGGTACAGAAATCGATACAAAAAGTCCTCATTAATGCGGCAGGATTCGGTGGTACTGCTTTCAGCCTCTTGGTTGAAAATAATCCTCAAAACTGATCGGGATCATTTTTATATTTTGTTAAGAATCTAATTTAAATCCATGTTAATTTACAGCACTTTATTGTAAAATTATATTAAGAATTAGAGTTAGGAACTCTATCAGCTTTAAATATTAACGTGAGTTTGATATAAAATCTTGTTAAGGTAAGTTAGGATTGAATATTTTTCTGGTTTTAGAAAGCAAGGTCATTGCTTCTTCGGTCGCGGCAGTCCAGTATTCAGCCGTAATTTTTGCTGCAGATTTACAAGATATCATAAAATTCAATTGCAAAAAGTTACAGCTGCCACCCGGGTTTATTTCAAATGGCCTTGGTACTTTTGTCGGGCTGCCCTTCCCTATGAAATACCGCTTTGGGTAAAATAAACCTTACCGAAGGAGGTAGCTTCCGGCTGCTGGTAATTTAAAACGGAAGGCTATTTCTTGCCGGAACTACTCTGTAGGAAAGGACTGAACTGACCTATACTTCACAAGTTTTGCTTTCAAAAATAAAATTAATTGGCTCCAGAGCCCTGTATGAACAATTTTAACCTCATTAGTTTAACCTTCCTTATATCTAACTCAGGTTATTAGGTAAATGTAGGAGTAGAAGATAAATTTATCTTTTATTAAATTTGAATAAATAGGCAAGAGATTTGAAGAATTAAGCCTTATCATTCGATGGTAAACAAATATTAAGGAAGTGTGACAGAAGTAACAATTGAATTCCCTAAATATTGGGATATTTGATTATCAATTAAACCTTAAAGAACGAAATCATGAGCTATTATTTTTCAAAAACCTTAAACACAGATTTTGAAACTGCGATCTCCAGAGTAACTGAAGGACTGAAGAATGAAGGCTTCGGGATTCTTACTGAAATTGATGTTAAAGATACCTTCAAAAAAAAGCTGGACATAGATTTTCGTAAATATCGTATTCTGGGTGCCTGCAATCCGGCGTTCGCATTTGAGGCCATTAAAATGGAGGATAAGGTAGGCACCATGCTGCCATGCAATGTAATTGTTGAGGAACACGAGGATGGCAAAGTTGAAATTTCGGCAGTAGATCCTATTGCTTCCATGATGGGAATTAAAAATGATTCTCTTAGAGAAGTAGCCGGCTCTGTTAGTGATAAATTACGCAGAGTAATTGAAAAACTCTAAGAAATTTTCCTAATAAAAGAATCATGAAACATTAAATAGAGACTCATTGGTTTGGTAAAATGCAATTCAATGCAATAGATAAAGGGCGTACCGTTATTATAGATGTTCCTAAACGAGTTGGAGGTGAAGATAGTTGTTATCAAATTTTCAATAACAAAATTAAAGAGGCAACAGCCATGGTATAATTCACCTGAGCAAATATCAAACTACGATATTCTTTTTAGAATCTATTAAGCTAAATCCTTTTTGCCTTAGTATAATTTTTACAATTCTATAGCCTGACCTATTCCATTTTCAGGTCGTTTTTATGTAACTTCGCTCGAAGTTATAATTGAAAATAATTTAAAATCAGGTAAATACCATGGCATTTGATTTAGACATGATCAAAAAGGTTTATGACAACTACGGTCCGCGTATTACGGCTGCTCGTAAAGTTGTTGGTAAGCCACTTACATTAACAGAGAAAATTTTATATGCTCACCTATGGGATGGAAATGCAACTGAGGCGCACGAAAGAGGTGTAACTTATGTTGATTTTGCACCAGACCGTGTTGCAATGCAAGACGCTACTGCTCAAATGGCATTATTGCAGTTTATGCAGGCCGGCAGACCAACAGTAGCAGTTCCTTCAACTGTACACTGCGACCACTTAATTCAGGCCAAAATCGGAGCTATAGAAGATTTGGCAACTGCCAATACACAGAATAAAGAAGTATTTGATTTCCTTGCTTCGGTATCGGATAAATATGGCATCGGATTTTGGAAACCAGGTGCGGGTATAATCCACCAAGTAGTGTTAGAAAATTACGCATTCCCTGGAGGAATGATGATCGGAACTGACTCACATACTCCAAATGCAGGTGGATTAGGAATGATCGCCATTGGTGTTGGTGGTGCTGATGCTTGCGATGTCATGGCAGGTCTGGCTTGGGAATTAAAGTTCCCTAAGTTGATTGGTGTGAAACTAACAGGGAAACTTTCAGGATGGACTTCTGCAAAAGATGTGATCCTTAAAGTTGCCGGCATCCTCACTGTAAAAGGTGGTACCGGAGCGATTGTTGAATACTTCGGCGAAGGTGCACGATCACTTTCTGCAACCGGAAAAGGAACGATTTGTAATATGGGTGCTGAAATCGGTGCAACAACTTCAGTATTTGGATATGATGAAAAAATTGCTATATACTTAAAAGGTACTGAAAGAGAAGAAATTGCAAAACTTGCTGATCAGGTTAAAGAACACTTAACCGGTGATGAAGAAGTATATTCTAATCCTGAAAAATACTTCGATCAGGTAATTGAAATTGACCTTTCGACTTTAGAGCCACATGTAAACGGACCTTTCACACCGGATATGGCTTGGCCTATTTCTAAATTCGCTGCTGCTGTTAAAGAAAACGGATGGCCGCAAACCCTAGAGGTTGGTTTGATTGGTTCATGTACCAACTCTTCTTACGAAGATATTTCTAGAGCGGCATCTGTGGCTGAGCAGGCGGTTAATAAGAAATTGGTTGCTAAAGCTGAATTCACTATTACTCCTGGATCTGAGCTAGTACGCTTTACGGTAGAACGCGACGGATACTTGGATACCTTTGAAAAAATGGGCGGAGTAGTTCTGGCAAATGCCTGCGGACCATGTATCGGACAATGGGCACGTCACAGCGACGACCCAACCCGTAAAAACTCGATCATCACTTCATTCAACAGAAACTTCAAGTCGCGTAACGATGGTAATCCAAATACACATGCCTTTGTAGCTTCGCCAGAAATTGTCACAGCGATGACTATTGCCGGCGATCTTTCTTTCAATCCACTGACCGACACCCTGACTAACGCAGATGGTGTAAAGGTTAGGTTAGAAGAGCCGCAAGGTCTTGAAATGCCAATAAAGGGTTATGAAGTAGAGGATGCAGGATTTCAAGCTCCAGCAAAAGACGGAACTAAGGTAAATGTGATCGTAGATCCAAATTCTTCACGTCTTCAATTACTTGATCCGTTCAAAGCATGGGAAGAAACAGATATTAAAGGATTAAAACTTCTGATCAAAGCAAAAGGAAAATGTACTACTGACCATATTTCAATGGCAGGTCCATGGCTTAAATTCAGAGGTCACCTTGATAATATCTCTAATAACATGCTTATTGGAGCAACTAACTTCTTCAATGATAAAGCAGATACAGTTAAAAATCAGCTTAATGGAGAGTACGGAGCAGTACCTGCTACTGCTCGTGCCTACAAAGCTCAGGGTATAGGAAGTATTGTTGTGGGTGATGAGAACTACGGTGAAGGATCATCTCGTGAACATGCAGCTATGGAGCCTAGACACTTGGGTGTTCGGGCAATTCTAGTTAAATCTTTCGCACGTATTCATGAAACTAACCTCAAAAAACAGGGAATGCTTGGTTTAACCTTTGCGGATAACAATGATTATGATAAAATTCGTGAAGATGATACCATTGACATTACAGGCTTAAATGATTTTACTCCTGGTAAACCATTGAGCATTGTTCTTCATCATATCGACGGTACTTCAGATACATTTAATGTAAATCACACTTACAATCAACAGCAAATTGAGTGGTTTAAAGCTGGTGGTGCATTAAATATTATCAGAATGAATCAAAACGGTTAAAAAAATAACCCCGTCAATATTTAAAATCTTAAAGCCAAAAGTTCAATGCTTTTGGCTTTTTGCTTTCAGTCAAAATTGTTTTTCAAAAATTTAATTATGTCAAAAGTAATTCTCATTACGGGGGCTTCCACCGGCATCGGACTTGAAACTGCTGTTCAACTTGCGGAGCAGGGTCATAGAGTTTACGCTTCAATGCGTAAGCTAAGTAAAAGATCATTGCTTGATCAGGAAGCTGAGAGAAGAAAGGTTAAACTTAATATCATTCAACTGGATGTTCAGGATGAAAAAAGCATTTACGCATGTATTGATGAGATTATTTATTCAGAAAAAAGGATTGATGTACTGATCAATAATGCCGGTGCCGGATTTATCAAACCTATGGAACAGGCTAGCATGGAAGAGATCCAGCAGGTGATGGATGTGAATTTTTATGGACCAATCCGTTGTTGCAAGGCTGTGATGCCATGTATGCGCAAACAAAAAAGCGGACGTATCATCAATATTTCATCAGTCGGCGGAATTGTTGGCTCGCCTCTCAATGAGATCTATTGTGCCGCAAAATTTGCGCTTGAAGGTTTAACCGAGAGTCTGGCAACATACCTTGAGCCCTATTTCGGAATCAATATCTCATTGATTGAACCGGGAGGGACAATAAGCGAGTTCGGAAACAGCCTAACAGAGTATTTCGAGTCGACAGGTGGTATTTTGAATGATGATTATAAAGACTTAATGAAAACCTATATGGGATATCGCGCAACTTTTACGGAAGAGTTTAAGGAAAGAGCATTTCAAAAGCCTGCAGATATTGCTGCTGTGATCATTAGGTGCATAAATGACCCGAACCCTAAAGTCCGCTACCTAACTTCTGAAAGCACATTAGCCTTCACCAAATTAAAAACAAGTTTGGATCCTGACGGTGAATTGATGAAAGTTCAGGTAAGAAAAGGGATATTGAATAAGTGATATCCAGAACGGTACTTGTATTTTTCTAATTGAAGATTTTTTGAAGCTCAATTGTTGAAATCCGATTTGCAAATTTTCTGACTCCAAAGGAGTCAAATGTTTATAGAACTATGTAATAATGAAATGCCTACCCTGAAGGGCGTCGCATGTGAAAATTTAAAACACATACGATCACCTTCGGGATCGGTAACCGCAATTATTGGTTTTTCTATAAACATACGACCGCCTTCGGGGTCGACCAACTGATCATTCATTTATGCTCTATCATGCTGATTGCAATCGGACTTAGAATTTTTCATCCGATCCCAAAGGGATCACATATTTATGGAATTATGTAACAAGGAAATCCCGCCTCCCCGGGTGAGCACATATGTTTAATTTTGGCATATAAGGGCAACTCCAGTCGAAAAACAAAAAAAATATCCGGACTCAAGTAAAAGTTAAATAAACTAATTTCAGGAAAGAGCCCTCCTATGAACATATTTGGAGGGCATTTTCGTATTTTTGTAATAGGCTACATCAGAAAATTGAGATATATTTCACTGTTTTTCTTTCTTTTTATTTTCGTTTTTACTGCATTTGCACAACCTGCAAACGACAGTTATGACAAGGCTTTTCCATTAACTGATCCTTCAAAATGCTCAGCAGACGCAGGATATTCAAATATTAATGCAACAGATGAGGGAACATTCGGTACTGCACCTCAATGGCCTGCAGGCCAAACCGGGAGAGATGTTTGGTTCAGATTTACTGCCAGCGCCTATGACGTAAATATAACCGTTACAGGAGCCAGTACCGGAGGAGGGACAACTGGTGGAACATTACGAAATCCGCTCATCGCTCTATATACGATCGAAACTCTAGGTAACTCGATTTCCTTTTCCGCGCAGGTCGGTTCTTTGGCAACAACAGGTACAGGCATTTCTACCTATTATAAAGGTGCGCTCATCGTCGGTAAAATTTATTATATCCGGGTTAGTGCCAGGAATAATGCTACAGGAACATTTAAACTTTGTCTTAACAATTATTTCGCTCCCCTAAAAGCAGGGCAGGATTTTAGTACTTCATCCATATTATGCGATAAAAAAAGCTTTACAGAAAGCAATGTTTCAGGATCAGGCACAAATAACAGAGAAACTGCAGGTTCTTGCCTTGGTAATGAATCTAATTCCGTTTGGTATAAATGGACAGCCGCGAGTAATGGGACCTTGACAATGGACATTACGCCTACTGTGAATTCAGATGATATTGACTGGGTTTTATATGATCTGGGACCTTCCGGAAACTTCAGTACCAAAACTTTGTTACGCTGTGCTGTAGGACATGGAGTGAATAATAGTGCCTGTCCGAATGAACCTTTATATTTTAAAACAGGCATGAACATGACTTCAACAGATATTACTGAAGAATCGGGCTGCGGACGTGGAGGGCAAGATGGATATCTTAAGTTCATAGATATGAAGCAGGGACATACTTATGCACTGTTGGTTGATAATTTCTCGAATGGGAATAATGGTTTTAAATTAGAATTTGGAGGTACCGGCGAATTTGTCGGCCCTGAAGCCAAAATAACCTTAACTAAAAATCTTCCCTGCAGTCCAAATCAGAGTTTCACTTTTAATAGTACAGGATCGAAAAATTTTACTAAAGCAGAATGGAACTTTGGCGAGGGTGCCAGTAATGCTACGGCTAATACCGCAGGGCCGCATATCGTAACTTATTCCAGTCCCGGGTTTAAAACAGTAGTATTGCAGGTATTTAATGATATTGGTTGTGCTGTAAGTATCACAGAATCTTTTCTTGTTGGCTTTAAACCTGCACTTCCACTAATCAACGGTTTGAAGCCAAGGTATTGTATTGGCGAAACTATTGATCTGAGTACACCCATACTAATTGGCGCTACCTATTCATGGACCGGTCCGAAAGGATTTACCTCAAGTGCCGCTGAAATTAAAGTCCCGGTTGATGATAACACAAGGGCTGGCACCTATACTGTGACTGTTAGCTTGAATGGTTGTACCAGCGACCCTGCAACAGTTAACATTGCAGCAATCGGACAAACACCAACAGCCTCATTTGTCATAACGAGAAATAATGCCTGTACAGTATTTCAATCATTTACCTTTAGCAATACTTCCAAGGACTTTCAGAAACTCAAATGGGATTTTGGACTGGGTTCTAATATCCCTCCCGGTAGAAGTACTCCGGTAAATACAATTATATATTCGAGTCCGGGAACAAAAACCATTCGTCTCGAAGCCGAAGGAAGTTCAGGCTGTATAAGCGTTTTCACGGAAGAAATCATTGTGGCTATAAGTCCGGTGAAACCTGTAATAATTGCGAACAAACCCGATTTCTGTTTGAACGATGTGATTAGACTTAGTACCACTGCCCAAAGCGATGTGATTTACAATTGGGTAGGTCCGAATAATTTCAGTTCAAATCTGCAATCACCTGAAATACCTGTTACGAGTGTAGCCGTAGCCGGCACCTATACCCTTACTTTAAGTAGGGGGAATTGCAGTACAGAAACGGTAAGTATTGTGGTGCCACCAATCTATAAAAATCCTGTGGCGGCATTCCGTTCAGAGCCAAAAGCACCAATAAAACTTTCATTTCCAATCCGGGTTAAGTTTTTCAATGAATCGACAGATGCCGATGCCTTTTTATGGGATTTTGGAGACGGAAAAACTTCTACAGACAAGGACCCTGAACATACCTACCTTGGTATAGGAAATTTCGATGTTACCCTGACAGTGTTTAAAAGTTCAGTTTGCAGCGCATCAGTGGCACAAGGCCAGTTCATGATCAGTGCAAATAATATCTTGTTCATTCCAAATACATTTACGCCGAATAATGACGCATTGAATGATGAGTTTGTGATCAGCATGACTAATATCAACACTTACAGAATACAAATTTTCAACCGATTTGGTGTTTCTATATTCGTTTCGGATGACCTTTTTAATCCCTGGAAAGGGAACTTTAATAATGAGCCTTTACCTGTTGGAACCTATTATTATTTGATTAATGCCATTGATTTTAATGGAAATATCATCAAAAAAACAGGGCCGGTAACTATATTACGTTAGTGTATCATGATCGCTTCATCACCAATAAAAAACGATAAATAAAAGATGAAACCATCATGATTTTGCCAAAACCCGTAGGGGAATGATCATTAAATCATGATAGCTTCATCACCGATAAAAAACAATAAATAAAAGATGAAACCATCATGATTTTGCCAAAACCCGTAGGGGAATGATCATCAAATCATGATAGCTTCATCACCGATAAAAAACAATAAATAAAAGATGAAAATCACCCTATTAACAATCGGCAAAACAGAAGACAAATACCTGATTGAAGGCATCGAAATCTATCTGAAACGTCTAAAACATTATATCCCTTTCCGGATAATTGAAATCCCAGAATTAAAAAATACCAAAAGCCTGTCGCAGGAACAGCAAAAAATTCGGGAAGGAGAGTTGATCTTTAAAATTATTCAGACTACCGACCAAGTTATTCTATTGGATGAAAATGGCAAAGAGTTCACATCAAGAGGCTTTTCTGTATATTTAAATAAAAAAATGGTGGCTGGACTTCAGCATCTAGTCTTTATTGTAGGAGGTCCGTATGGGTTTAGTAATGAAATTTATGAAAGGAGCAACGATAAGGTTTCACTTTCAAAAATGACTCTCTCACATCAAATGATTCGTTTGTTTTTTGCTGAACAACTATATCGCACCTGTACAATTTTGAAGGGAGAACCCTATCATCATGATTAACAATGAGAATTATGACAGATTATAAAAGAAAATACAGATTCCGATCAGGCAATCAATCAAAAGAGAACAGGCTTTTCTGGATTATGATCCTGATTGCCTTAGCGATAGGATTTGTGATGGTGCGCTACTTTTGAGTAAGGTTTGATTGGGAAAGAGGCATTAGGAAATTGATACTAATACCTCCTCACTAAAATCAGATAACTATAACTATAACTGATAACTGATAACACATAATTCTTCCCTATTTCGATTTCTGAGATAAGCGGGTAGCGCTTTTTCCGGCAGCCTTTGTGACTTTAGGTTTCTCTTTAATAGGCTCAGGTTTTTTAACTACCGACGCTTCATTAGCTGCACCCGAGGATCCTTCTGCTATTGGTTCAGGTGCCGCTTCAATAAATAAAGGTAAATCCTTAATAATACTGAACCAATTGATTATTTTCTTCATATCAGAAGCATAAACACGTTCCTGATCGTAATCAGGAGCTACTTCAGTAAAGAAAGTACGCAAAGAATTTCCATCTGCTGTTTTTGCATCAGGTACGCTTTTACTGTCTTTCATTTTCAGAAAAATATCGCTCAATTTCAAATCAGCCGTATCACCAAAAACGGTAATATCTTCCAAAGAGGCCATCTTTACAGTACTCATGTTAACGACAATCTTATTCTTCAGCTCATCCAATGTTTCAAGGATAAAACCCGATTTATTCTGTCCAATCAGTTTAAACAATCCCGGCTTACCGGATACGGATACTAATCCTCTTAAATTCATTTTTTAGTATTTAGTAATTAGTATTGAGTATTGAGACAAAGACAATCTGCCTTTCAACAATACTGCTACTAATTATATATCATTAATATTTGATGTTTGTTACGAAAAGGTCCTATACTCTATAAATTCCTTTTCAAATTATATAGCACTCAATACTCTGTGCTTAATACTCAATACTTAATACTCAATACTCAATACTACTCTTCAACAATTTCTATTCCTAAAATTTTATCACCCTGGCTGATATTGTCAACAACGTCTACATTTTCAACTACTTTACCAAAGCAGGTATGATTGCGATCAAGGTGAGAGGTGTTTGTACGGCTATGGCAAACGAAAAACTGTGAACCACCTGTATTTCGGCCAGCATGAGCCATTGAAAGAACACCTCTATCATGGTATTGGTTTTCCCCATCAAGTTCACAATCAATGCTATATCCCGGACCACCGGCACCGGTTCCTGTTGGATCGCCACCTTGGATCACAAAATCATTAATCACTCTGTGAAATGTCACACCATCATAATATCCTTCCTTTGCCAATTTCAAGAAATTTGCAACCGTATTTGGTGCATCTTTATCATAAAATTGAACGGTCATATCACCTTTCTCGGTTTTAATAATTGCTTTGCTCATATTTGTTTACTTAACATCTGTAGACAAAGGTAATTATTTCAGCCAATTGATGAAATTCTTCAATTATCTTCTTCTTTTTATACCTTTAAGTACTGTTAAATACTGATAATCCTCATGTTAAAAGCCAAATTGACTCTTCTTTTCCTACTTCTAACTATAGTTTGTAGAGCTGCATCTATTCTAATACCAATGGATGAGGATCAAAAAAATCATCTGAAAGCTTACGGAATCACCTACTGGGCAATTAAAAACGGACTAGAAACCGACTGGCTTTTGAATTATAGAGGTGGAAGTTTTCTGATGAAATATACTCAGTCCATGGAATCAGAATGCAAAATTAGAGGGGTTTCTTATGAGGTAATTGCGGATGGAAAAGTCAATGCGATTTTGAATGAAGTTACTGACCCTTCGGTGAATATGGAGATGGTTAAACTTGAAAAAGCTCCCAAAATTGCCGTTTATTCCCCAAAAAACAAGTTACCCTGGGACGATGCTGTAACCATGGTACTCAGTTATGCTGAAATACCGTATGATATTTTATATGACGATGAGGTTTTAAAAGGCGAACTCCCAAAATACGACTGGCTTCACCTCCACCATGAAGATTTTACAGGCCAGTATAACCGGTTCTGGAGCGCATTTAGAAATGCTTCATGGTATATTGAAGATGTAAAATTACAGGAAGCTACAGCGAAGAAAAATGGCTTCAATAAAGTTTCTGAAATGAAACTGGAGGTAGCCAGAAGTATCCGCAATTTCTGCTCGGGCGGAGGTTTTATGTTTGCGATGTGCTCAGGTCCCGAAACTATTGATATTGCACTGGCCGCAAATGGCACAGATATAGTAGAGCGTGTTTTTGATGGCGATTCTGCTGATCCGAAAGCCCAGTCAAAACTTGATTTTAATCAAACATTTGCATTTCAGAATTTTAAACTGGATATGAACCCGGCAATCAATGAATTTTCGAATATTGATGCAACTCCTATCCGTTCTCAAACGTTAAATCGCACCAATGACTTTTTTACCTTGTTTGATTTCTCAGCCAAATGGGATATTGTTCCGGCTATGCTTACCCAAAACCACGATAAAGTGGTAAAAGGATTCATGGGACAGACAACCGCATTCAGGAAAAGTATCATCAAACCGAATGTGCTTGTGATGGGTGAAACCAAGTCAAGCGATGAAGCACGCTACATACACGGAGAATTAGGAAAAGGCCAGTGGACCTTCTATGGAGGGCATGATCCTGAAGATTACCAGCATATGGTTGGAGACCCTCCAACCGACTTAAATCTCCATCCCAACTCGCCCGGCTATAGACTGATTTTGAACAACGTGTTGTTCCCGGCTGCAAAAAAGAAGAAACAGAAAACTTGATTAGTGGAGAGTTGAGAGTGGAGAATTGAAAATGAACAATTATCTGCCAATAAATCTAAATTTCAAATGTACTAATCCGTCATGTCGACGAGTGAGCTATATTTTTGAACGTATTGGTATTGTTTCGCGAGGAGAGATCTATTGCAATTAGAGGATCTAGTGTCCGATAAAGATTTTACATTTCGACCCCGAAGGTGGTCGTATATTTATAGAGGATCAGATTTCGCTGAAAAATCGACCCCGAATGTGGTCGTATGTGGGAACTTCGAATACATACGACCACCTTCGGGGTCGGAAAAAGGTTAGACAGAACTTACTATAAACATGTGACCACCTTCGGGGTCAAAGTAATGATATTTTATGCTGGGGCTTGCTTTTTGAGAATTGGATAGAATTATTCCTCCGAAGGAGTATAAGCATGTTTTATCAGTAAACACAATTTTAACCAGACTTAATGGTTGAAAGTTGAGAATGGAGCCATAATATTCAATACTGATAACAGACAACAGGCATTTTAAATTGAATCGTTGATATCCCCCCTCTCCAAAGTACTTTTTTGGAGAAGGGGGTGCTTATGTCTAGAGCGGAAGGGGGGAGGAAATTGCTAATTTCCTCCCCCCTTCCTTACCCCCTCTCCGAGTCCTTTGGGCCAGAGGGGGACAGCAAGGTGCCTAGGGATTTGCTATTAATTGAGAATTAGTCGTTTTGGACGGATATTAGACAATTGAAGTAGAATGTCATCCCGATCCGCCCCTTAGCGGAGAGGGAACTTAGCAACAATGAATGATATTTAACAATTGAAACTGATTTAATATAGCAATAAGTTCCCTCCTGTGTCGGCCTGCCTGCCGGTAGGCAGGGATGACACACAGTTCATGGGAAATTTGGAATTAATAGCAAAATTTCATGTTTAGCTATAAATTACTGACAACAGACAACAAACTAACCCCTAACCAACTAACTATCTAACCTCTAACCAACTAACCCCTAACCATCTAACCCCTAATTGTAAAACTTCCAACTAACTCCAAACTTTAACAATTTATCCTGCATTGGGTAGGATCTTACGGTATAATATCCTCTTGAAAGCCAGCCCTGGTTAACATAGTCGTATTTCAGAAACAGATTAGCACGCTTTAGAGTTGCTCGTACCCAAACATCCAGCACTGGATAGCTAGAGTATTCAAGAGCAGCATTATCGTTATAAAACTGGCCTACATTAATCGCATAGGCTGGAGCTTTGAATGGGGTATTAAATCGAACGTCGAAACCAACATTGGTATAAAGTACTTTAAAAAGTCTGCTTGCATAATAAAAACTATTGTAGGTATAGATTTCCGGTGTTCGAATAATATCTTGAAAATCAGTCTTCTGGTAGACAATATGGTTATCTAGGTTAAACTTCCCGAACTTAAAATCCTTCGAAAGACTAATCTTCAGGAGGTTTATATTAGTACCAAACTGGTCTGGTGTTATTTGTTTTGCATTTGCAGTTTCTTTAAAATAGAGATAATTGCTGACTAGAAAATACTCGGCTTTTGCTACCAGTTTATATTTCAGATTCTCATATAGAAAGGAGAGGTTACTGATTTTGGACTTATCAAAATTTCTGTCCCAGCTATGATACTGATAATCGACACGCTCATACATCTGTTCAGGAGATTTATTCTGAACATATGCCCCAAGCACAATCCTACCAATCGATTTACTCAATAAAAAGCTGGTTTTGGCTTCATAGAAAAAGTCACCTGCATTATTTCCTTGCACGATCTGGTTCAAATCAGCATCAATATTTACCTTATCACTGAAACGATACCCTAAACCAGCCTTGAGCATCGTATTCGAAAAATTCGTTTCATATGCTAATTGCTCATAATGATATAAATCATTTTGAATACCAAGATCGAGTTTAAGTTCATTCTTAATAAAACTTAGGGCCTTACCCCTCAAGTAGAAACTATAAGCAAATTCATTCCGGAGATTTGATACTTTGGTAGAGTCATTGGTTAAAGTGAAAGATTGGGAAGGAAGTGTAGGAAAAGCTCCATAAACATCCTCTTCATTCCGAAAAAACTTGTATTGATCACGGGTATAAGTTAAGGTATGAGAAACACGCTGTGTGGGTAAGATCCGTTCTGAAGAATCAGGCCCTTGAAGGCTATCCATTCTGCCGATATAATATAATTGCTTCAGAAAGAATTGTGTTTGTCTCCATGTTTGCATCGGGCGGTCGACCCCTGTAGCTTTTAAAAATACAGGCTCTGCTTTTTTATCAAGAGAGTTGGTTTTAAAAATGGTGTCATTTCTTGTGGATCCGTTCTCACCTGCTTTTAAGGTATTAAAAATAACATCGCCAATAATATTGTAACGTTTCTTGGGCGATTCATACCAGGCAAACAGTGTTGCATTCAAATGATCTGCCCTTTGATTCACATAAAAGCCATCCCCTGTAAGTCGGTTATACTGTGCGCCAACATTCAAATTGGGCTTTATGTTCTGCGAGTGCGTAACTTTAAATGTCTGTTCATTTATCCTTCCATTCACATAGTACAATTCGGTGTATGGTGATTTGGCACGATAAAATTTGAGTGAATCCTGTGTTAAACGGTAAAGGTCAAGACTGTGGAAACCCGCATCGAAACCGATAGTCCTGGTTGGGCTGAAGAGCATTTCACGATATGCAATTCCATTATTCCCAAGTCCGATAGTAGGCCGTTTTGGCTGATATAATGGGCTGTAATTTTGAAAATTATGCATCGTTGTATCAATCCCTCTGGTCTGAGTACCTTCTTTCAGTAATCTTAGATTGGTGTAACGAATATCTTTGGCATAGAAATAAACTGAATCCGCATCACTGGTTTTATTAAGTGAAGTGTCCCGCTCCCCTGTCTCACGAGTACTACCTGCAGAACCACCGGAACCCTGCGCCCTGATTGTTCTTTGAGCAAATGCATCTGAAACAAACAGATACAGCAATAAAAACAATCCTAGGACTAAGCGCTTGATCATTAAAGTTCCAGAATGAGGTCTTTTAATATTTTAGTCATTTTGGGTTCAGCTTCTTCCGCGGTTTTTATGATTTCTTCTAATGATACTGCTTTCAAAGTATCCGGAAATCCCTCATCAGTCAGCACCGAAATAGCAAAAACAGGTAGTGCCATGTGATTGGCAACAATGACTTCGGGCACAGTACTCATGCCCACAGCATCAGCGCCTATCAAACGTAGAAAACGATATTCAGCCCTAGTCTCAAGATTCGGGCCATTTACTGAAACGTAAACACCAGAATGGCAGCGAATATTATTTTTAATAGCAATTTCCAAGCCCTTTTCGATCATTGATCTATCATAAGGTTCACTCATATCCGGAAAACGTGGACCGAGATTTTCAGCATTTCTGCCGCGCAAAGGATTATCACTCTGCATATTGATATGATCATGAATAATCATCAAATCTCCCTTGCGGTATTCAGGGTTCAACGCACCACTTGCATTCGAAACGAACAAGTTCTTTATCCCAAGCATTCTCATTACCCGAACAGGAAAAGTGATTTGTTTCATATCATAACCTTCGTAATAATGGAGACGGCCCTGCATGGCGACTACCTTTTTTCCTCCAAGCATCCCAAAAATCAGCTTACCGGAATGGAACTCGAGCGTAGAAATCGGAAAATCCGGAATATTAGAGTACATCAAACTATGTTGAATCTCAATATCCTGTACCAATCCACCCAAACCGGTACCTAAAATAATACCAATTTCAGGTTCAAATTCAGCAATTCTTTTTTTAATGTATTCAGTTGTTGCCTGCAGATTTTGATGCATAATCTTCTATTAATTTATTAAATCTTGTCTTTTCCGGTTCCTTAAACTCTGCTTCAACAGGCAGATAATATATAGCTAAGGCTTTTAATTGTTCTCTAATACCTGAACCATCTAATCGCTGAGCATCTTTTTCTGTGGTGATGATCAAATTATCATCTCCGCTAAGCTTATTGAATGCATTTACAAGTTTAGTGATATTTTTGTCGCTGAACTGATGATGATCTGGATATTGATGATGAATCAGTTCAGAACCATAAGAGGAAAGTTCTGTAAGCAATGGAGCTGCATTGGCAATTCCTGTCAATAAAACGACTTTACTTTTTTCATTTAGGGACTTTAGACTGCGTTCAATAGTTATTCCATTTAATGACTTTAAATTCCCATACTTCAGAAATGAAAAGAATACGTTATTAGTACGCAATCTGCTAATTATTGAATTTTGCTGATCCATGTCCAATTTTTCAGGACACTTTGTGACTACGACTATATCGGCACGGTCAATGCCCCACACAGGCTCCCTAAGGTCACCGGTGGGTAGCAGCCATTGCTGTTTAAACAAAGTACTGTATTCAAAAAGCAGAATACTTAATCCCGGTTTCACGGCACGGTGTTGAAAAGCATCGTCCAAAATGATCAGTTCATGGTCCTGTGCTAAGCGGAGAATTCCTTCGGCTCGTTTCTCACACACAGCCACGGTAATATCATGGAACTTACGTTTAAACTGAAGTGGTTCATCACCGGACTCTGAGCTTGAAGAATCTGCCTCTATAGATCTAAAACCTGAAGTTGAGCGGCCATATCCCCTACTCAGTGTCGCTAACTTATACTTATCTTTTAATAAATGGATCAGGTATTCGGCCATCGGACTTTTACCGGAGCCACCAACAGACAGATTTCCGATGGAGATAACAGGCAGATTAAAACTCTGCGACTTGAGCAGGCCGAGATCATAAGCCAGATTACGCAGAACCACCACGAAGCCGTAGCCGATAGAAAAAGGGAATAAGAGCAGTCGAAGTATTTTCATTTTCTGATGCTGACAAAAATACAATTTGATTTCAAGCTTATATTTATTGATATTGATTAAATGAAGAAAGTGTATGCGTAAAAGCAAACAACCCGAACTGAATTACATCACATTTTAATATTTTTAAAATTAGAAACAAAATATCCTCCCATGAGAATGAATAAATTAAGTTGCCTACTTGTTTTACTTTTACTAAGTACATGGAACGTTGAGGCACAAGTTAAAGTCGATAAGCGTTTAAACAAGGAATTGCAAAATTTGGTTCAGGGTTTTGGAGGTACTGTTGGCATATTTGTTCAGAACCTGAAAACCGGCCGATATGCAGAAATTCAGGCCGATACCATTTTTCCCACTGCGAGCATGATCAAAGTCCCAATTATGTGCGGAATATTTGATAAAATCGAAAAAGGGGAGCTTTCCTATCATCAGGAATTAATTTACCGGGATAGTCTTTTCTATGCCGGAGAAGATATTCTGGGATCATTTAAAGACGGTGAAAAGATTAAACTCAGCAAGGTTCAGATGCTCAGCATCACTACCAGCGACAATACAGGCAGCCTTTGGCTTCAGAAACTAGTAGGTGGAGAACACATAAACACTTGGCTTGCTGCCAATGGTTTTGAGCATACTCGCATGAATTCGAGAACGGCCGGCAGGCAAGGCGACTTGAAAAAATACGGCTGGGGTCAAACAAGCCCACGGGAGATGGCAATAATGTTGAAAATGATTCATCAGGGAAAAGCGGTAAGTCCGGCTGCCAGTGAACGCATGTACCGCAATCTGGTAAGAATCTATTGGGATGCTGAAGCACTTTCACAGATTCCACCTTACATCCAAGCCGCATCCAAACAAGGTGCTGTCGACCAATCACGTTCAGAGGTCGTTCTGGTCAATGCGCCGCATGGTGATTATTTGTTTTGCATTGCCACTAAAAATCAAAAAGATACGAGTTGGAACATTGATAACGAGGGTTATCGTTTAATCAGAAGCCTTTCGAAGCTTTTATGGAATTATTATGAGCCTAAATCTGAGTGGAAGCCGGCAGAAGGAATGGAAAAGTACGGGGATTAGAATGTTTATTTGGACAGGGATATTAGGACAATTTCATTTTTAATAAATAGGTATTGTGAACAGAACCCTTCCTTCTGATCTCGTAAAAAAAAATATTGAAAAAAGGATATTGATTTGGAAAGCAATAACTGTAATTCTTTGGCTCCGGCAGCCGGGCTCTGCGCTGTAGTTTTGGCTATCAGATCCCAGTTAAATAAGAAAGTTATGAGTAGCCAAAAGCTGTCGCTCCGATCCCGTTTAGATGGCAGGAGCTGTGCTTGTGGTAATGTTGGTTGAATATAGCTAAGGTCAAACGCCTCGGCAATAAAAAAAGGCGAGTTGCCCCGCCTTAAATGTTTTCACAACGGAATAATCCTTATTGTGATTTGCTTTCAAGATCAAAGTAAAAGTATTGACCTTATATTTCCAAATATAAAAAACAGCAATTATGAAGAAGGTTCTAGAACTTGACTTGGGAACGAATTCAATTGGGTGGGCACTGATCGAACAGGATTAGGAGAATAAAAAAGGAAATATATTAGCTGCAGGTAGCCGCATAATACCCGTGTCTCAGGATACTTTAGGAAAATTTGATAGTGGGCAATCTATTTCACAAACCGCTGAAAGAACAGGTTTTCGTGGAATCGGAAAGGATTAACAAATACAGAAATAATAAATAGCTACAAAATTTTCGGTTTAAAATCCGGCATATATTACAGTATAACTATTTTATATGTATTCGCATTCATTATAAAGTAACCATACCTTGATTCTAATATCCATAAATTTTCACTTTGGTATCGTCAAGTTGCTTTCTGAAAATTCGATTACGGATAGCTCTTTCTTCAAGCAAATCTACTTGTCTTTTCAAAATAGCCTCAAGTTTTGATTTCAAATTGAAATAGAGGTCTGTGTACTTAAAAGGGTCTTTTTCGTCAAAATAAACAACTAGGTCAATATCTGATGATTCATTAAAATCTTCTCTCGTTACCGATCCAAAAGCAAATAGAGACTTCACCTTACTTGTTTTGCAAAGTTCTTGAATCAATTCTATTTGAGATTTGTCGATTTTCATACTCAAATGTAGCTTTTTACTACTATTTCGCCAAATTGGTATTGGCCATAACGGCAGTTGTTTAAAACTTCGTTCGGCATCTTACCGGTGTATTCCCCCAGATCCGGAATACGGCCAATCCAGTTTTTAAACGTTTTTCAGGACACACCGTATTCTGGTTGTGGTAAATATCAGTAAGCAAATCACAACAGGAAGCGTGTGGATATTGAGCATAAGGCTGTTTTTGATAGCAAGCCCTCCTTCCGGAATATTCATACTTTGGAGAGGCGTATGTATTAAGAGTGCAATTCAGGGATTTTTTTGCAATTCATGGCTTAATTTTAACAAAAAAACTGGTGTATGAAAACTCCTCGATTGTTCATCTATACCTCCGACCTCATGATGATTAATGGCAAGAGCGAAAAAACATGCAGGCGGCTTTTGCAGAAAATGAAAGAACATTTCGGAGTGGAAAAACGGCAAGATCTAACCTATTTTCAGGTTTGTGAATTTCTTGGAATTCCGGTCGACCAGTTCCTTCCATATATCAGTATGTTTCCTTTTCTTATTATGCCCTAAAACGTAATCATTGCGATTTATAAAGGCGAACAGTCATCCCTCCCAGCGCAATGCAACTGGAAGTCCAGGAACTTTTCTCTGAAGCAGTTCTTTATGCAAAATCAGTGATTGCTGATGAAGCAAAAAAGGCCATTTACAAGACCAAAGCGAAAGCCAATCAATCAGCGTATAATCTTGCCCTATCTGATTTTTGCAGAGCACCCGAAATTAAAAAGTATAATATTTCGGAGTATGCAGGTCAGGTGGGTAATGAAATCAGTATCCGTGTCTTGGACGATTTTAAAGTAGATTGGGTTAAGCTACTTATTAAAGATAGTGCAGACAGCACAATTGAAGAAGGTTTAGCTGTGCTTTCGGCCAATAAAGCAGACTGGATTTATACGGCTACTGCCATCAATCCAAGCCTTGCAGGCAGCAAACTCATCATCAGTGCTGCGGATCTGCCAGGCAATATCAGTACGCTAGAAGTGATTCTTTAGAATTTGTTCCCAACAATGGCAAAATTTGCCTTGAAAGAGACCTCCGGGTCTCTTTCTTTGTTTAAAAGTTCCCGCTAGCCTAAAATCCAATAGATTTACTTATTCTATAAATATGTTTTATATTTGTATAACATAAATATGTTATATGGCAACTTTTACAAGCTCCCTTCCCGAAGAGCTCCTTCGTCTACTAGAAGAAAAAGCAAAAGAACTTTCATTGCCCAAAAATAAGCTGATCGAACAAGCACTCCGGCTTTACCTCGATCATCTTAATCGGGCTGCTTATATACGTTCGTATAAGGAAATGGCTGTAGATGCCGATTTACTGATAATAGCCGAAGAAGGCATTTCGGATTATTTCAAGCAACTGGAAGATGAAGCAGGGTGAGCTTTGGTATGCCGATCTTAATCCTGTTAAAGGGAGCGAACAATCGGGAACTCGCCCGGTGGTGATTGTGAGTGGAAATCTTGCAAACACCTATTTAAAGACAGTGATATGCTGCCCTCTTACTACTAAGATCAAACGATATAAAGGCAATGTAATACTGATACCCGATGCATCGAATAAGCTGCCTGAACTGTCGGAAATACTCACCTTTCATATTCGCTCTGTTGCTAAAGAGCACCTAGTTCGTAAAATAGGGATAATATCCGCTGTTGAACTGGAGCAAATCAAAAACGGCTTTGACGATATCTGGAGATATTAGTGCTTTGTTCTATTTTGTTATAAAAAGCATTATTTCAAAGAATGAAAGCAAATCACACTTAATAATTATATTTGTGAAAGCGTATTGAAATGCGCTGCGTTGCTAACGCAGTTCACCATTTTTTAACGCTTTTTTTGTTAACCGGGTTAGCTATTGAAAAGCTATACCAACCTAAACAGATTCCTCTTCGTGCCTCATTCGGAATGACGATAATACTAGGTTCGAAATTCGCGCCTACAAAGACAAAATATAATTGACAATATTCCAACCACGCATGTCTTTGCGAGGGGTAATTTATTTCATACAAATCAATATATTGACAGTGAACAAAAAGCTTTTCTTGCAATGAGAATTGCTTGGAGATGATGGTATTTTTAACCTTTAATATACATCTTCAATAACATATTTCGTTTCGTTAAATTGAAACGAGCTTCCTTTTTTAAGTCCTTTCATACTTGCATAAATAGGCGCTTTAGTGGAAATGCCAAAAAATATTTCACCATCTACTTCAACTTTTTCGCTGGATACACCAATGAAAAATGTTAACTGATCAGTAACAATAACAGAACCGGGTTCAACTTGGGTACTTTCTACAGTCACGTCTATGGAATTCAGGTATACTAATTCCTCCTGAGCAAAAACAAGTTCATTTTCAAGAGCGTTTAGTAAATCAACCTTGCCTGCTTTGCGGTCTTCAGACTGACTGGCGCTTGCATTCTGACTGAAGGTATCATTGTACATTTCAACCTCCTGCTGTTTAAAACTATCAATCAATTCTTGCTGTTTTTGGACACAGGCTTGTTTTATATCTGTTTTAGCTATTTTACTTTTCGTAATGAGTTAGTATTTATTTGCCTATGGAATTGAAAAAACTCTTGATGAGTTACTAAGCATGAAAATCATATATTTGATTTTCATGCTTAGTAAATACCGCAGGCATCGGTTAGTCGCCAATAATTACCTTTATTGCTTTCTCTCTAGCAGCATTACCAAACACTTCGTATGCATCCATAATCTTGTCGAAAGTAAAACGGTGTGTAATCAGCTTTTCCGGCTGTATCTTATTACTTTGCACTGTTTTTAACAGCATGGGCGTGGTGTTCGTATTTACTAGTCCGGTGGTAATAGTAATATTTTGCATCCACAATTTCTGCAGCTGCAGATCCACACTCTGCCCATGTACACCTACATTGGCGATATGACCTCCAGGACGTACAATACTCTGGCAAATGTCAAAGGTCTCTGGCACTCCTACCGCTTCAATGGCTACATCAACACCGTCTTTGGTTTCCTTTGCGATTAATTTAGCTACATCCCCCTTAAGTGGATTGATTGTATGTGTAGCGCCAAAGGTCTTAGCCACTTCAAGACGATTTTCATCCATATCAACCATAATTATCTTTGAAGGTGAATAAAACTGCGCTGTGAGCAATACAGACATCCCAATCGGACCTGCACCTACAATAGCGATTGTATCACCAGGCTTTACTGCGCCATTTAATACACCTATTTCATGACCTGTTGGCAAAATATCACTAAGCATAACCAGTGCTTCTTCATTGGCATCCTCAGGTATAAGGTACAGACTATTGTCGGCATGCGGTATTCGCACATACTCGGCCTGTGTACCATCAATTAAGTGTCCAAGTATCCAACCACCATCTTCACAATGAGAATACATCTGTTTTTTACAATATTCACATCTACCACATGAAGTAATGCAAGATATCAGTACATGATCCCCCTTTTTAAAATTGTGAACAGCACTTCCTGTTTCTTCTATAATACCAACACCTTCGTGCCCCAATATCCTTCCTTTGGTAACAGCAGGCACATCACCTTTCAGGATATGCAAATCTGTACCACAGATTGTAGTTTTTAATACTTTAACTACCGCATCAGTTGGAACTTTAATTCCAGGTTTTGGAACATTGATCCACTTCTTTTCACCCGGGCCATCATATACCAAGCCCTTCATCATTTTTACACTTTCCGTTGCCATTATAACCTCAATTACATTCGTGCTCATAGTTTTTGATATTAACGATACATATATTGTGCCACATAAAGCTCGCCAATTACCTCAAAGTAAATAATGAGGAAAATCATGCTTTTACCTGACTTTAATCAGTTCTTTAACTTCTGAATCCGGATCTGTTAAAATGCACGTTAAAAGGATTTTGTAGGGTACCTGCGCCTGTGAACGAGCCTATTTTGAATTATGCTCGTGGAAGCAGGGAGCGTAAATTATTAAAGTAAACTCTTGCCTAGCTCGTATATTCAGATTGAAAACAGATGTTATTCTGTGAATACCACAAAGCTGTGAACACTGATATAAAAATTTAGTTAATCTCAATGACTGAAAAGGAATTATTAAATAAGATTATAGAAGGGGACCGAAAGGCCTTCACAGGATTTTATGACAAATTTCAATCACAGGTATTTCGCACGGCAATTGGGTACTTTCATAATCATTATGATGCAGAAGAAGTCGTGCAGGATGTCTTTGTGGAAGTACACCGCTCGGCTAGCAAGTTCGATAACAAGTCCAGCCTTAGCACCTGGCTCTATAGAATCACTGTAAATAAAAGTATTGATAAACTACGATTTCAAAAGTCCGTAAAGAGATTCTCATTCTTGTCATCCATATTCTCAGATGAGGAAAACAGGTTTAGGGAAGATATCCCTGACAGTACAAACCATGGAATTCAAGCCGATAATAAAGAATCTGAAAAAATAATACATCAAGCCATGAATAGGCTGCCAGAAACGCAAAGGACTGCTTTTGTATTAACTCAAGTTGAAGATCTTAGCGGAAAAGAGGCAGCAGAAATAATGAAAACTACAAGCAAAGCAGTAGAATCACTCATCCAGAGAGCCAAGGCTAATTTGAGAAAAGAACTAGGAAAAATATACGATAACCGAAGGAAATAATAATTTTTAACGTCTAATGAAAATGAAGAATGAAAAAGAGATTTGGGTAGAAAACATGATAAGGCATGCTTCAAAGCCCTCTTCCACTTCAAATGCTCAAGAATCGGTGCTTAATAAAATCTACAATGTTTTGGACAAAGCCGAAAATGGAAATAATATCATCTCATTTAAGCAATTCAAACTCGCTGGCCTTGTAGCAATGTTAATACTTGCACTAAACATCGGTATTATTGGGTTTACCATGATCCAAAAGAACAACAAAATAGAAAATACAACAACATACGGATTAAACACCTATAATCTAGATCTATACTAATGAAAAAAGAGAAATTCCTATGGATCTTGGTAATTGTTCTGATTGCATTAAATGCAGCTACTCTTTTTTTCATCGTAAGGGGACCTCGCCCGGATCATGAAAACAGATTTGATCGTAAAGTTGTTGATGAACTTGAATTGAACGACAAGCAGATAAAGCAATTTAACGCTATGAAGAGAGAACACCATCAAGAGATCATGCGACTGGATGCTGAGATGCGATCCGTTTATGAAAGATACTTCTATCTGCTCACCGATACAATCAATACCTCAGAGAAAGATTCTCTTGAGACTATTCTGAGTAATAAACATAAAGAAAAAATCCAAATTACTTACCACCATTTTGAAGACCTAAAAAGTATATGCACTGAAAAACAAAAAGAGAAGTTTAAAAAATTTGTGCCGCTGTTAATGCAAGTAATAACCCCGCAAA
>Ga0209702_10003400_pt1 | contig 25197 bp, 32 predicted proteins | sample FRY01_FD_187210 | JGI IMG/M metagenome (GOLD analysis project Ga0209702, IMG submission 187210) | Freshwater microbial communities from Lake Fryxell liftoff mats and glacier meltwater in Antarctica - FRY-01 (SPAdes) (version 2) | ecosystem: Environmental > Aquatic > Freshwater > Ice > Glacier... | reverse complement strand
ACGAGCAACGATTATCAAAAAAGCAGCAGATGATGTTTTAGAAGCGATGGGTGTTGAAGATCCATTATTAGATATTGCAAAACAGCTAGAAAAAGTAGCGTTAGAAGATGAATACTTCAAAACAAGAAATTTATATCCAAATATTGATTTCTATTCTGGAATTATTTATCGAGCATTAGGAATTCCAACAGAAATGTTCACGGTCATGTTTGCTATTGGTCGTTTACCAGGTTGGATTGCTCAATGGAAAGAAATGAGAGAAAATAAAGAACCAATTGGAAGACCTCGTCAAATTTATGTAGGTTCGCCATTAAGAGAATTTAAGACGGTAGAAAACCGTTAATAAAAAAGATTTTTCTAAAAGCCTTCTGAAAAGAGGGCTTTTTCTATCTTTGCCAAAAGCCAAAAACCAAGCTAATGTTGTCACTACATATTCAAAATGAAACAGCCAGATTGAGAGCAGTTGTTCTTGGAACAGCGGTAAATAACGGGCCTACACCAACCAAAGAAGAAGCGTATGACCCAAAATCATTAGAACATATTTTAGCTGGAACTTATCCAGTAGAAAAAGATATGGTTGCAGAAATGGAAGCGTTCAATCAAGTATTTAAAAAATATAATGTCGAAGTTTTTCGTCCAGATATTATTCCTAATTACAACCAAATTTTTACGCGTGATATTGGTTTTGTCATTGAAGATATTTTTATAAAAGCAAATATTCTTCCTGAAAGAGAGAAAGAATTGGATGCTATCCAATATGTCATCGACCATATCGATCCAAAAAAAGTAGTTCGTCCGCCCGAAGAAGTGCATATTGAAGGTGGTGATGTGATGTTGTGGAACGATTACATTTTTGTCGGAACCTACAAAGGTTCTGATTATAAAGACTACATTACCGCCCGAACAAATATGGCTGGGGTAGCGTATATTCGAGCGTTGTTTCCTAACAAAAAAGTGAAGGAATTTGATTTAGTGAAATCTAAAATTGAAGCACGCGACAATGCCTTACATTTAGATTGTTGTTTTCAACCCGTTGGGAAGAATAAAGGAATTATTTATAAAAGTGGTTTTCGTGAAGAAGCGGATTATGTTTATTTAGTCAATCTTTTCGGAAAAGAAAATTTATTTCACATCACGCGAGATGAAATGTATCACATGAATTCCAATGTGTTTTCTATCGCTCCCGATGTGGTGGTTTCTGAAAAGAATTTTACCCGATTGAACAATTGGCTTCGTGAAAATGATTTTACTGTAGAAGAAATTCCGTATGCAGAAATTGCCAAACAAGAAGGACTTTTGCGATGTTCCACCTTGCCGTTGATAAGAGAATAATTTTTCAAAAAACTGTTATTTATTCGTATATTTGAGACTTAAAACGTACTAAAATGAGCACAGAAACTTCAAAAAAAGAGATTATAGATTGGATTTCTACCTTAGAAGATGAATCCGTTTTATTAACATTAGAAGGCATAAAAAGAAATGCAACGTTTAATTTTGACGAAGAGGTCAAAAAAGGAATTCCTTTGGAAGAATTCCGGGATGAAATGATAAAAAGAGTTAGAAACTATCCATGGAAAAAAAATGGTACAGTTTCAGAATAATGTTCTTAATTTTTTTGACGATTTAATTTATGCCCTATTTGAAAACGAGTATTTTGGATATGTCGAAAGTTCAAAAGAGTATGTCAACAAGATTGTAGATTTTATTTATTCAAATATCGATACCTTTCCCCCAAAAACAACTCCAGCTGAACTTCAAAAATTTGGTTCTACCTCTATTTTTTACAAAATTAATCCGCGGACAACGTGGTATATATTTTTTGAAAAACAAAACAATATTTATTTAATCACTAAAATAATTAATAACCATTGCAAAGAAGCGAAATGGTTATAAAATAATGATAAAACAATGAACCAAACCACCAATTCCATCCTTATGATTCGCCCGGTTGCTTTCCGGATGAACGAGCAAACTGCTGTAAACAACTACTATCAAAAAGTAGTAGAAAACACTACTCCAGGTACTGTAAATGCCAAAGCTCAAAAGGAATTTGATGCTTATGTCGAAAAATTACGAAAAGTAGGGGTTAATGTTATCGTGGTGGATGACACACTTGAGCCTGATACGCCAGACAGTGTTTTTCCAAACAATTGGATTTCATTTCATGAAAATGGCGACGTAACCTTATATCCAATGTTTGCAGAAAACCGCAGGTTAGAACGCCGAGAAGATATTTTGGAGCGATTAGAACAAGAAGGTTTTGTAATCAACGAAATCATGGATTATACTTCTGCCGAAGAGGATGGTTTTTTTCTTGAAGGAACTGGAAGTATTTTACTAGACCGCGATAATGCCAAAGCCTATTGTGCTCTTTCGCCGCGTGCCGATGAAGAATTATTCATTGAATTTTGTGAAGATTATGATTTGGCTCCTGTTATTTTTGAAGCTTTTCATACCGTGAATGGCGAACGAAAATTAATTTACCATACCAACGTCATGATGTGTTTGGCTGAAACTTTTGCGGTAATTTGTGCGGAATGCATCGATGACAAAAAAGAGCGAAAAATGGTTTTAGACAACCTAAAAGCCGATGATAAAGATGTCATTTTAATTACTGAAGACCAAATGAATAATTTTGCGGGCAATATGTTGCAAGTAAAAGGTAAAGATGATAAACGCTATTTGGTTATGAGTAATTCTGCTCATCAAAGTTTGACCAAAGCTCAAATTCAAAAAATCGAACAGCATTGTGAAATCATCAGTTCAAGTTTGGATACGATCGAAGCTTGCGGTGGTGGAAGTGCTCGCTGCATGATGGCTGAGGTGTTTTTGCCTAGAGAGTAAGCTTTTTAAATTTCAACGTAAAAATCCCAAATCTAACTCCACCTTTGGGGCTACAAGGCTTCCAAATTTCAAATAGGAGAAGGAAAATTCAAATAATTAAAATCCCAAATTCGAAGCGTAAAGGCTCGAATTTGGGATTTTTTTAAGGAAATAGCTTTAGTTTTTTACAAAACCATCAATTATTTTATCTGTTTCTGCCTTTGAAGTGTCCGACTTTAAGTCAAATAAATGCATAAACAAAGGTCGTTTGTCAACCACGCTTTCTAAATTTAAGTCTTTTTTGCGGTCAAAAATAGTTTGCCATTTGTCTCGAACATTTTTCCACATCGCTGCGTTTTCTTTCCAATATTTTTGAGCTGCAAGACATTTGTCATCTGCCACTTTTCGGTAGTAATCGGTTCCTTTTTCTTTGGCAATCCTCTTGTCATTTCCGTTGGCGTCACGAGCTATTTTAACATTATCTTGGTCGTGAATCCATCCGTCCTTTGTGATTTCGTGCACATTTGTTCGCTGTAAGACATTATAATCTTTTCTGACTGTCTGTTCGCGTCTTGGAAGTGGCGCGTCTGTTGTGTTTTCCCAGAAATGACGACTATCTACGTGCACCCAACTCGCTGTACCTTCATAACGCGGACTGTCATCAACTTGATAAATGCGCTGGGTCCATTGCCCTTTTACGTCCTGTTTGGCAAGTGTGTTGTGTTTCCAAGTTTTATTTTGGTAAAATTGGTAAAAAGAAGTGTTTTCAAATTCCCAATCTTGCCGCCAGTGCTTGACTAACATGGTGTCTGCAACAATTAAAATGTGTTGCAAAACTAACTTGTTCGGTTGGTCTTCTACAAGTTCTATCCATTCCAATCCATAATCGTATTTTGTTTTGGACGGCACATAAGTTTCCTCTTTATTATACTGAAAAGTTTCTGCAAAATTGAATTCTACTTCATAACAGCCACACATCGATTTGATGGCTTTTACATCTTCTTTCAATTTGTTTTGTGCATTCGCAGCACTAAAAATACCTAACAAAAGGACTGTTGTAATTAATTTGTTCATCGTTCAAAGTTTTAAAATTGATTCAGCAAAAATACTATTATTATTTAGATTAAGTAAAAATAATACATATATTTGCAAAATAATTTTATTAAGAACAAATCTAAATAATGAAAATAAGGTTTATAACAGTTGGGCTGACATTGATTTCGCTTGGCGTATTTGCTCAAGAACAACAACAGGATTCGATAGCTATTTCACTTTTGGAGGTTGTAATTACGGGACAGTTTGAAGCGCAGTCACTCAAAAAGTCCTTGCACAATGTTCGCATAATTACTAAAGAAGACATCAAAAGATTAGCCGCCAATAATTTGGGCGATGTATTAAATCAATATTTGAATATTTCGATTAGAACAAGTGGCAGTGACGGTCGCTCCTCTGTTTCGATGTTTGGACTGGACGCTCAATATTTCAAAATTTTAGTAGATAATATCCCGCTAGTGAGTGATACAGGTTTAGGAAACAACATCGATTTGACCCAAGTTAATTTGGATGATATTGAACAAATCGAGATTATCGAAGGTTCGATGGGTGTAACGCACGGGGCAAATGCTGTTTCTGGAATATTGAATATCATTACTAAAAAACGCGCTGCATACAAGTGGGAAATTGCCACTACACTTCAAGAAGAAACAGTTTCTGATGAATTTGCATTGTTTGATAAAGGACGGCATATTCAATCCTTGAAAATCTCAAATAACATTTCAAAAGAAATTTTTGCATCAGTAGGTGTAAATAGAAATGATTTTGCAGGATTTTTTGACCAGCGGCAAGGTAAAGACTATCTGCCCAATGACGGTTTACGGGGCTATTCTTGGTTGCCAAAAGAGCAACTGACTTCAAATGCCCTTATTGGTTTCAGCAAACCCAATTATAAAGTGTTTTACAAGTTTGATTATTTTGGAGAAAACGTTGGGTTTTACAATCCAATAGTCATTCCACAGGATAATTTTCCGTTTCCAAATACTAATTTTTCACAAGACAGAAGGTATCTTTCAAAGCGATTTTATCATCATCTTAATTCGTATGGAACGCTATTTTCAACCATTAAATACAACGTTTCTCTTTCGCATCAAAAGCAATTGCGGGACATTGAAAAGTTTAATTATGGTTTAGAAGTCCAAGAAGAATCCCGCAATAATCGAGAAACCTTTCAATCCAAAGAAGTGCTTTATTCAACGGGAACAGTTAGTAAATTCTTCTTTACTAAGCTACTCAATTTCCAACTGGGATATGAATTTGTGAATGAAAAGGGATTTTATGATGCTTCGGCGGGGACGTTTAGAACAGAGCAACAACAAGAAAACGATATTCGCAAGCGTTTTGAAAATTATGATTTATTTACCGTAACTGAATTAAATATAAACGAGCGTTTTTCTATTAGACCAGGGTTTCGTTATTCTTTTCAATCACAATTTGACAATCAATTTGCTGCATCACTTGCTTTCAGATATAATTTTAATAAAGGAATTGAAGCAAGAGCTTCAGTAGGACGTTCGTACAGAACTCCAAATTTTGATGAATTGTATACTTTTTTTGTGGATTCTAATCATAATTTACAAGGCAATCCCGATTTAGCGCCAGAAACAAGCTGGTCTTATGAAACAAGTTTAAAAAAAGCGACTTATTTTGCTTCGGGATTGCAATTGTCTAACAATCTATCTATAGCTTATCTGAAAGTCAAAGACCGAATTAATCTGGTTTTAGAACAATTTCAACCTACTCAAAATTATAGATACCTCAATATTGATAATTATCAAATGTGGAATTTGGCGACTTCACATCAAGCGACTTATAAAAATTGGAATGCAAGTTTGGGAATGGCAATGGTCGGTATATCGCAAAAAATAGATTTAGCCGCTTTAGATGTTACTTCGAACGACGATTATTTATACTCTTTTCAATTGAATACGTCGGTTTCCTACAAATTACCAAATTGGAACACACTGTTTTCCGCCTATTATAAATTCAACGGAAAAGACCGTCAGTATATTTCGTCAAGCGATGCAGACGGAAATGCAGCATTTGTTTTGTCGGAAATAGACTCCTACGGTTGGATGGATGCATCAGTTCGACAATCTTTTTTTAAAAATCGATTTGAAGTAACGCTTGGCATCCGAAACATTTTGGATGTAACCAATTTGCAAGCTTCACAATCCGGAAGTACCGGAATTCACACTGCCGGCTCTAACATTTTATTGGGCTACGGACGCTCGTATTTTCTCAAACTCACGTATAACCTTAATTTTATTTAATATTTACAATCATGAAAAACAATTTAATTTTATTTCTTTCAGCAATTACAATTGCTTTTACATCGTGCAGCGACGATGATAGTTCAGAAGCGGCTACAAACGCAGTAGCCTTTTCAGTAACTTCTGCCAATTTAACAGAAACAACGACACCTGTTCAAATCTTGTTTTCTGAACCCACAAAAACAGCAGGATCATTGACGATTTCCTATACAACAGTAGGAGTAGTTTACGGGACTGATTTTAGTACAAGTCCGGAATCTAATGCAAATATAATTGCGATTCCTTTCGACGCAAATGTATCTTCGGCTAGTTTTACTTTTACTAAATTGGTAGAAGCCATTGAGGGTCAAGTTAAAAATGTTGTTTTTACAATTAGTGCGGTATCAATCAATGCAACTGTTTCAGGAAATGCATCCACACAGTTAAATTTTAACGAAACGGCTTCTTTGGGTTCTGCATTGGCTCCGATGACTGGAGGTCCAAATCAGGAAAACCAAGTTTATGTAGATTTGAGTAGCGGAATAATGACGTCAGTCCCGCGTGTCTCTTGGGATTTAGGATTTCATTCAGGTTCAGAATTTAGAGTGGTTTTGAATAACACTGTAAAAATGTCGGTTAAAGAATTGGAAACCACCAATATTGATGAAGTGCAAGCAGCAGATTTATCCATGATTATTGGTCAAGGTTCAGGTTCTATAAACCAAGTTGATGCTCCACAGGGGTTGATTAGTGGTACAGCTATCAAAGCGATTTCTGATAATAATGATAATAACAAGGTATATTTATTGAATTTAGGAAGTAATCCTTTGACTGTGGCACCAGCGGTAGGAACTGAAGGTACTGCTTCTGGAACGGATAGAGGTTGGAAAAAAATACGAATTTTAAAAAGCGGAAATGGTTATAAAATTCAATATGCCGACTTAAATGCTACAACACACCAAGAGGTAATTATTATTAAAAATTCTGATTATAATTTCACGTTCTTTAGTTTTACGACAAATGCTACGCTATTGGTAGAGCCACAAAAAAATCAATGGGACATCAATTTTACAACCTTCACAAATATTATAAATATGGGAACTGTCGCTCCTTATCATTTTGCTGATTTTGTACTTACTAACCTAAAAGGAAACGCAAAGGCCTATCAGGTCATGACTTCTGAATTTGCTTTTGATGCTTTTACCCTCTCAAATATAAATGCTGCTAAATTTACAGACGACCAAAGAAATATCGGGTCTACCTGGCGCGGTACTTCAGTAATTGGAGGCAATGGAATTCCCGTTTCTCAATTTGTATTAAGAACCGATCGGTTTTATGTTATTAAAGATGCAGGGGGAAACATGTATAAATTGAAATTCACAGGTGGATCTAATGAAGCAGGAGAACGAGGATATCCAAAATTTCAATATACTTTATTACAATAATAAACCATGAAACTATTAAAAATAACCCAGATCATTTCTTGTCTAATTTTAGGTGGAATGCTGTTGTATGGTGGTAGTAAGAAATTTGACAAACCAATTCCGTCCCCCACTGAAATTATTGAAAAAGTAAAAGAGGGTCAAGAAATCGCTCCGACTGCAGAAATATTGAAGATTAAAAATTATATTTTTGGAATGAAGCAAACTAATTTTTTCTGGCAATTCTTGGGATTTGCGGAACTTTTAGCGGGAATTTTGCTCCTTAGTTTGGTCTTTTCAAGAATTGGTGCCCTTGTAGCTTTGCCAATTACAATCAATATTTTCCTATTTCACGTGTTTTTAGAACCCGATGAAGTGGGCGAATTGATACAAATGTTAGGTTTGCTACTCATTAATATGTTCCTAATCGCTTCCAGTTATAAAATATGGAAGCCATTGGTATATGATTCAAAAATCATTCAATTTAGAGGATAGTGTTGTTAGTTTTTGTTAGTTGAAAAACGGCCTGGGATTTATTTCTGGGTCGTTTTTTATGTTCAGCATACAGAACATATGTCAAAATTACATGTGATTATTAAATGTTTATAAAAAAATAATTGTATTTTAATGTTTGCCTTAACGAGAAGCAGTTACTATAGACTGTATGAAAAGTATCCCTTTATTTTACATAAAATAACTGTGTTATGGCAGCCAATTTTATTGAGTAACTTTCACATATTAATTTTAGAGTACGCACGTGTATTAATGATTAAGTTTCATTGGACTTTTGATTTGCATAATTGGTTGCATACTATATTATTTCTTTTTCAAAGCAATTTAAAACTTGAGAATACGCCTCACAGGTTGTATTTTTGCGCTATGAATGATAATTTTACTACTGAATTTTTTGGTATTGGCATACTAAACGGGAAAACACCAGAAAACTTGGGTGTTTTATGGCGTTCTGCACAAAATCTGGGTGCAAGTTATATTTTTACTATTGGAAACCGCTACGCCAAACAAGCTTGCGACACCCACAATGCGGTCAAATCAATGCCTTATTTCCATTATGAAAACTTCGAAGATTTCTTCAAAAATCTACCCAAAGGCGCTCGGTTAGTTGGTGTCGAATTAGATGAAAAAGCCGAAGATTTAGAAACTTTTGAGCACCCAAGACGCTGTATTTATTTATTAGGTGCCGAAGACAACGGACTTTCCAACCAAGCAATTGCAAAATGCCATTTTCTTGTAAAGTTCAAATCGACAAAAAGTTTAAATGTATCGGTTGCAGGAAGTATCGTTCTTTATGATAGAGGAATTGATAAGCCCAGATCATAAAATATAGATACATTATCGTCCACAAACACCACTTTTTACGAACTTTGGTTTAAGAGTTATTTTTATTACTTGAATGTGAGGCTTAAACTTACCGTATCAAAAATAGAGTGATAAGTAAAATATAATTATAATTACACAATGCAACCATTAATAAGCATATTGCAAATACATAAACATCAAATCAAACCTTGAGCAATACATTTACGAATTAGCTCTGATGTGTTTTTACAATTAGATTTTTTGTTGATGTTTTTACGGTGAGTTTTTACAGTATTAGTACTAATTATTAAATTTTCAGCAATTTGAGTACTTGTGTTGCCCGCTGAAATAAGCTTTATGATTTCAATTTCTCTTTTGGAAAAAGAAATAAATGCGTTGGAATTAAAAGAAGGTTTTATATCCATATAAGAAGGATTGTCTTTTAATCCAATAAGTGATATAGTGTGGTTGTTCTTTTTTGTAAGATGCTCAATTACGGTATGGATGTTAAGTGATTTACCAAACCCACCTTGCTCGTCTGTTGTCAGTACAATTGCTTGATGGTTAAGCATGCAATAAGTTCCATCTTTCATTCTGCTTCTAAATGAATAGCACGATTTATAGTTGGTTATATGCTCTTTTCCAATGATTTGATATATAAAATTCAAATTAGCTTCTTCTGCTTTGGCTACAAATTCCATGTCTTCTGGATGTATTGTACCTATAATGTCATTAAAAGTGACTGTTCCAGGATTAAATCCATGAATTTCGTTTATGGAAGAACTTACATGGGACAAGGACATATCAAAAAAATCTACTACATAGAAATAAAAAGGACCAAGACTAATAAGCGAATTTATAATAGCATTAAAATTTATGTCGGGAATTGTCGTATTTGTTGCCGCAGTTTTTTGTCCGTTCTCCCAAACTAATTTCAATTTATCTTTCTCTTCCTTCATGGATTTTTTATTTTGTAAAAAAAAATGTTAAATTAGTGCCAGTCAATATTAATTAATTATCTGTTAATAAAATTAACTTTTATCAAAGATGATAATTTTTTCTTAATAAAAATTTTTAAAGGAGTATTTAAATGGAAAGCATAGAGATAATATGCCACGTATTGTGCGTAAATAATAGTAATTAGGGTCTGTTGAAAAACTCATACTAAATTGTATCTCAAATATATATAGTTATATTTGACAAACTAAGTGCAGGGAATTATGCGAAAGAGCCCGAAAAAGTGTGCACCGACGCCTAAATTTGTGAGTCAAAACCAGTTAGTTTTTGAAGGATTTGAGTCCCCTTTCGAAAAGAAATTGAATCCAGAAAACCGCTGGATTATTTTAGCAAAGCTCATACCTTGGATGAGATTTGCAATATTTACCTTAATGCAGTTCCTAAAACACAACTGGTCGCCATTGTTTAAATCCGAGGATGTTTTGGGTTCAATTATCATCAATCATTTGTGTGATATTGACAACCGTGAAACGGTTGCACAAATTTTAGAAAACATCTACATGCAGTATTTCTTGGTTTATTCTAGTTTTTCAGACGAACCTCCATTTGATGCTTCTCTATTTGTAACATTCCGGAAGCATTCAAATTTTAGATGTTGTCAATACAATTACAGAGAAAATTGGTGCTATAAAGACTAAACTTGAACAACATAAGAGTACGCTTAAAGACGATTGTGACCCTGCTTTGAATCAAGTAAATCCCAATAGAGGAACGGTGTTGATGGATGCAACGGCATGTCCTCAAAACATTGCTTATCTAACTGATTTGAATTTGCTCAATGATGCCCGTGAAAAGTCAGAGATGCTTATTGATATTTTGTGTAGTAAAGAACTCCACGCAAAAAAACCGCAAACCTATAGAGAGAAAGCAAGGACGGTATATCTTCATACGGCTCAAAAAAAGTCTAAAACCAGTAAGATAATCCATAAAGGTGTTGGGCAACAACTTCGCTATTTGAAACGAAATATTGGATATTATTGACAAATTACTAGACAAGTTTACTGGTATTCCTCTCAAAGAAAAAGAGTTAAAGTACTTGTATGTAATTTAGACGCTTTATGCTCAACAAGAGGCGATGTTTCGAGAGAATAAGATATCAGTTCGACACAGAATTGTCAGTATTCACCAGCCTCACGTAAGACCAATGGTAAGAGGAAAGAGCCAAGCTAAAGTAGAATTTGGATCAAATATACATTGTTCATTAATTGATGAAATCACTTTTTTAGACCAACTCAGTTGGGATGCTTTTAACGAGGGAAGTCACTTAATGGATTATGTGAAGCGGTATAAAAAGAGATTTGGATGCTACCCAAAAGACTTTTTAGTGGATAAAATATACAGCACCAGGGCAAATCGAAAAAGCTTAAAAGAGAAAGAGATAAACCTGATTGGAAAGCCGTTGGGAAGGCCCTCACTGGCAGCGCAAATCGTCGTAAGTCTAGGAGAAAGGAATCCTATAGAAGGTAAATTTGGTCAAGCAAAGACTGGATATAGTTTAGACTGTATCAAGGCTGGGTTACAAGGCACAAGTGAATCTTGGATTGCCAGCATCTTTTTAGTGCTCAACCTAGTCAAATTGGCTGGGGTGGCACGCTTTGGACTAATGGTTCTTATATTTAATAGTTTGTCAGAATTTATGATGCGAAAAATTAGGCAAAACGAAAATAGGTGTGATTTAAACGATAATCACACCTATGAGCAATGTCTTTTATGAAAATCAAGAATAAACGTGTGCCTGAGTTTTTCAGCAGACCCTAATTAGTTACTGTACTTTTGAGGTGTCCTACTAAAAGCAAATAGAGTAATTATGGATGAGATTTCATAGTTCCTATCCCACCTAGCTTGCGTTATGAACAAGAATGTAGAGTTAGACTAATTTCGATAAGCAGAAAATAACCTACGTAAACCTATCGAACCTGTGTGTAAAAAATAATAGTAACGCTACTATGTGATGTGATACTTCGTAACTAGAGTTAAAAAAAAATTGGTTTCTCACCATCTGGATCGGATGTGTCTACATAGATACTACACGTGGGCATTCGTTCTTTTAAAATAAATGCTTTTTCCAATATATTTTCTTCATCCTCTTCTGAATCTAAAAATACTTCTTTTAGACTTTGATTGTTTAACTGTTCGCATAAATCAGTTAATGTAATTTTAGTTTTAGTGATGTTCAAACTTTCTAAATGCTGCATTTGATTAAAATAAGGAATACTTGCTTTAGTTATGTTTTTATGCTGTCTTAAAACGAGATATTTCAATTCTTTAAATTTAGTCATGTATTCGACAGCTTTGTCTGTTATTAAAGAAGCTTTTAAATAAACATCTACAATTGATGTGACTCGTAAAGTAAAAAAATAAAAATAATCGTCATCTTCACTGTTATCAACAGACCAAATTTGATGCCAATCGTTTTTAATGTGCGATGGCTTATCAAAATGATAATGAGTTTTCCAGAATTTCTTTTCTTCTTTTGTGAATTTCATTTTACTTTAACGTAATAGCTTCCGATTCAATAAAGTTTTTAAACCTAAGTGGTGATCCTTCTAATATTAAATCCGCGGATTTAATAAAGAAGTATTCTAGATCTACTGGTTCTGAAGTTTCATTGACTGCAAAATAAAAACCATCTTTTTTTAACATTCTTTTTGATCCGTCAGGAAAAGCTAATTGCATTGGAATTAAATCAGGTAGTGAATAAATTTCTTTGTATGTAAAGAAGATCTTATAGTGCAAGTAAACAACCTCTTTGTTATTTAACTGTGGCAAGCCAAAACAAAAGGCATATCCTAAACATCTTGCATCTTTGCAAATAGTAGCTTCGCTATAATTAATTCTAAATTGGGCTTTAAAATAACCAATATCACCTTCCTTTTTTTCTAGCTTATATCTTACCTGTAAAGCTTCATAAGGATTTTTAAAAGTGATCCAATCGCTATAATCTGCATTGGTTTTAGTATTGTTTTGAGCAAATAAGGCAGTTGAAACTAAGAATAAAATCAGTAATGTGTTTTTCATAATTTAAAATTTAAGGTTAATTATTCTTTTTAAAATTTATTAATTCTTCAAATGCTTTATAAATTTCTGTTGTAGTTACATCTTCATCAACCTCATAATAAATGTTGATATCTTGAACTTCATCTTTAGTTTTAAAGCCTAATTTACCGCATATTGGCATTATCAGTGTTTCTAAACCTAATATTTCTAATGTATCCATTCCATTTGGCTCTATCGACATTACTTCTTTTAGATTAATTGTTATTGTTTGATTTTGAGTGATTTTATGTTCATCAAAAGTATCAAATGTCAGCGTGAAGATTGAATCAGAAAATGTAGCTGTGTAATTATTAGAGATTACTTTATACATACTGTCAAAATCATAGCCAGTTTGATAATTGGAGTAATAATCTCTTATATATTCAATTGCTTCTTTCTTTGAAAAAGTAGAAACTTGCGCATTTGAATTCATAAAAAACATTAGCAGTACACTATTTAAAACTATTTTTTTCATACTATTTAATCTCTTTAGGTTTAATTCCTAGAAGCTTTGCTTCGATTTTTTTAGCAACAGATTCACAGATTAAAAAAGAGTATTGAAAATCTGTGGCTGTTATTTCACTAATACCTCTGGGCTATGCCCCGAGGTAATTTATTTTAACCTCTTACACACATACACGTTGGATCCCATTTTTTTATTTTCAACATTCCATTTTCTTCTTCCATTATTTCCCACGTTTTGTCTTTTATAAATTCTATGACAGTAGTGGTAGGTTTGGGAACTTTATAATCCTGGTAAAGCACTTGTACCTCTAACTTTTCAGTGTCGTATTTTTTAGTAAAAACACTTCCAGGATAAATATATTCCACCATCATCTTTCCATCAGCAGACCTTAATAAAACCGTAGCTAATTTGTTGGTAGTTTTATTGGTAAGTTGTGCTACTATTACTTTCTTAGTGCTTGTATTGGCTGTTAAAAACCTGCCTTGTAAGCCGCCATAATCTTTTACATATTCATTACCCCTAGATCCTTTGCCTTGCCATGAAAAAAAAGTATTGGGCTGTGTTGTAAAATCTTTAGGATATTTAGACAATTGGTCTGCTAATAGCTTGTTACAGTCTTCGATATTTTTTCCTGTTTTAATACCTACCACTTTTGAATTACAGTTCCAACCCACTATTTTTTTTTCGTACTTGTATGCAATAACGGCTTCTTTTTCTGTAAAAAACCTTGTATTGGGGTTTTGAGTTTTATGGGCTTCATTAAATTGTTCGCTTTTTTGTTGGTATTCGGCATAATCTTTTACACCTTCTTGCACCATGGCTCTGTCGCTGCATATCCCTCGTTTTTGTTCGTCATACAAACCAATGAACAGGCAAGGTTTTACTTCCTGTGCAAAAATGTTTACATAAAGTAGCATTAAAACTAAAACACTTATTAATTTTTTCATATCTATTTTATTTACAGCTTACATAAAAATTCTCTATTCGCCTTTTGTGTTTACGGGTTGAATTTGCCAACCAACTCCTTCTTGAAGCTACAGCTTCATCATAGGTGTTATAAACCCAAACACTGGTAATACCAGATGCACCTACATGCGCTCTACTTCTGTCTTGAGTGGCTTCTTCAGCATTATAATGGTCAATGTATTGGTATTTAATGTTGTTTTCGCTTCTATCACAATTTACAGTAACGATATTTGTGGTAATATCTACATAACCGTTTTTACTTTCTTCATCATACCCTTTATCGTGTTCGGTATCTGTAACGAAAGCATACGTTGTTTTAATATTGGTTTCTTTTTTTGCTTGAAAAGCCATTGTGACTAGTAATAGCATTGCGAACATCGTTATAGATGCTACGTACTTAAAGTTGATTTTTTTTTTCATAATTTGTTTTTTAAATTTATTAATGTTTGTTCTATTTTCAATATCTTATGGGCAGCCAAAAACCGGTTCAGCTCTTGTTGCGCTGAACCATTATCGGATATAGGAATTGAAAATAACTGTATTTGCATATTTTTTTTTAAAATCGACCGCTTCGCGGTATTAATTACTCATTGGCTTTTGCTTCGCTCGTCCCTCACTCGCTTAAGCCAATTCGTTTTAGCTTAAAAGAAGAGGCGGGAAACACAACTATTTACTGGGAAAGGACTACACGAAAACCGTTGATGTAATTGCGGTAGCTAGGTACGAGGTCGGTGCGATAAGCCACCCGGCAATCAGCAGCGGTGCCGCGCCAGCTACCGCCACGCAAAACACGGCCAGTACCCGAAGCAGCACCTTTAGGATTCTGACTAGGACTATTGGAATAATAGGTTCCACTATACCAATCTTTGCACCATTCCCATACATTGCCACTCATATCGTACAAGCCCAGTTCGTTGGGTTTTTTTCGTCCTACACTTTGGGTTTGGCCTCCTGCATTGTCTGCAAACCAAGCCACTTTTTCTAACTCATCACTCCCTGCATACGCATAGCCTGCACTTTTATTACCACCACGGGCGGCATATTCCCACTCGGCTTCCGTAGGTAAACGCCAATCGCCACCATATTTTTCACCCAACCAATTGCAATAACTCACTGCGTCATTATAATTTACGTTTACTATAGGATGCTTGTCATTCAAGCCCCAACCTGGTGCATCGAGCATAGATTTGCCAGTAGCAGTGCAAAATGCTTTGTACTGGCCCACAGTAACTTCATACTTGCCTATGCTAAAATCGCTTACCGTTACATTATGCACTGGTTTTGCATCACTTTCAGTACCTCCCATAGAAAATGCACCTCCTTTAACGGCAATAACTTCTGGTTTTTCGGGTATGCTGGCTGGTGCTTGGGCATAAATAGCAGTGCTTGTTAATAAGCTAACTGCTAGAATTTGAATTGTTTTTTTCATGGTTTATTGGTTTTTAATTTAAGTTTCTAAAAAAAATTGCCGAATGTTCAAATTACTTTACTAATACAACAATTGTAAAAAAAATTGGCCACCTAAGTGGTAAGAACTACAAACCTGGTTAAATAGCAGGTATCCACCTCTTCTTTTAAGCTGGGAAAGGACTACACGAAAACCGTTGTTGTTATTGCGGTTGCTAGGTTCGTTGTTGTTGCGATTAGCCACTCGGCAATTAGCAGCGGTGTTGTTCCAGCTACCGCCACGCAAAACACGGTTAGTACCTTTCTTGATTTGTATTCTGATGTTCATAATTTAATAATTTTGTTCTATAATGAAATGTGTCTGCTTTTTTGGCAAAAGCTAAAAGTGGTAAAATATGCTTATGATATTGTTGTTCATTCCAATGTTCGTTTTCTAAATTAGTTTGGTACTGAAATAACTTTTTCCTAAACCTTTTGCGGCTTCTTAAATTTAAATGCATCTTTTCAGGAAAAATAACATAGCCTAAAAATGGTAATCCTCTTTTGCAATGGTTTAAGCAAAAAGGCTTTAATTGAAGTTGTAATTCGTTTCTAAAAAAAGAATCCAAAGCATTTCCTTTTTCAATTAAATCGTTTTTGTTATGATCCCAAAGCACCATATCATCCATATAACGCACATAAGATTTTACCTTTAGTTGTTCTTTTATAAAATGGTCAGCCACAGCTAAATAATGATTGGCAAAATATTGACTGGTAAGATTACCAATAGGTAAACCTTTGCCATCTGCAGTGTTGTAAGATTGTATAATTTGATCAAATATATGTAACAGGCGATCTTCTTTAAATAATCGTGCTAATTGATTACTTAAAATGTGATGATCTATGGTTTCAAAATGCTTTCTTACATCTAATTTTAAAAACCATTGATGGCTTTGCTGATTTAATTTTGCTTTTTGTATGGCTGCATAAACTCCTTTACCGGGTCTTGAGGCATAACTGTCATCGATTTGGTAACGCTCAAAAACAGGGTGGCAAACACTCATCATTGCGTGATGAAGCACTCTATCTGGGAAACTTGCTGCACATATTTCACGCTTTTTGGGGTCGTAAATGGTAAATTTATGGGATTTCCCTATAACAATAAACCCTGACTTAATTTGTTCGGCAAGCTGTGGCAAATTTTGATATAAATTGTTACGAAACTGCTCAACTACTGGCATACCATTTTTCCCTTTTCTTGCTTTCCAAAAAGCAAGTTCGAGGTTACTTGTGTCTGCAATTTTATCGATTAAATGATTTGCTCTTTTCATAATTAGCTTTTTGCATATAATTCGGTTAAGGCAATTCCGTATTTCTCCATTCGCTTCTCTGCTATACCTTTTATATTTTTTACTGTTTGAGGGGTAATCTCACCTAATTTACATAGTTCTGCTAGTTCTGCATCTGTAAAAACAGCATAAGCAGGAACAGCATCTTGGATTGCTAATTCTTTTCGAATGACTCTCAATTTTGAAAAAATCTCAAATTGATTGTCATTAAGTAGTTCTTTATAATCTATTTTTTTGGCATTATTTTGTCCAGAAAATAATGCAGTAGCATTGACTATATAGCTTACGCAAAAGCACCATAAGGCACCACTATTGGTGGAGTAAAAGTTTTGTTCTATTTTCAATATCTTATGGGCAGCCAAAAAACGGTTCAGCTCTTGTTGCGCTGCACCATTATCGGATATAGGAATTGAAAATAACTGTATTTGCATATTTTTTTTTAAAATCGACCGCTTCGCGGTATTAATTACTCATTGGCTTTTGCTTCGGTCGTCCCTCCCTCGCTTAAGCCAATTCGTTTTAGCTTAAAAGAAGAGGCGGAAAACCCAGCTATTTACTGGGAAAGGACTACACGAAAACCGTTGAAGTAATCGCGGTCGCTAGGTTCGCCGCTGTTGCGATTAGCCACTCGGCAACTAGCAGCGGCGTAGCCCCAGCCACCGCCACGCAAAACACGGCGAGTACCGCTGCTTGGACCACGAGGATTGGTTTGCGCATCGGCTGTGTAAGAGCCATACCAGTCTTTGCACCATTCCCATACATTGCCACTCATATCATAGAGACCTAACTCATTGGGGTTTTTAGTGCCTACCGCATGTGTTTTACTGCCGCTGTTATCAGCGTACCAGCCTGCATTGTCCAAACTCCTGCCACCACTGTATTTAGTGCCTTTGCTTAATTTGCCACCATGGGCTGCGTATTCCCACTCGGCTTCGGTAGGCAAACGGTAGTCGGCATCCATTTTTTCAGACAACCAGTCACAGTAAGCCACGGCATCGCCATAGGTTACATTCACAATAGGGTGACTGTCTATCCAGCCCCAACTTGGGGTTTGGGGCGTAGCGCGGCCTGTGGCGCTGCAATAGGCTTTCCATTGCGCCACGGTGGTTTCGGTTTTGGCAATCTTAAAACTTTTTAATGTTACGGAGTGGGCAGGTTGCTCATTTGCTTCGCCATCGCCTTCGGAGTCGCCCATTGTAAAAGTGCCGCCTTCTACAGCTATCATTTCTGGGTAGGTTTGGGCGTTTACTACAAATTGTGTTGCTATTAAAAAGCAAATTGTGATTAGTTTTTTCATTGTTTTTATTGTTTAATAATTAATCAAAACTTATTGGTTCTGGTGCGCCACAGAGTTTGCGTAGGTGGTTGAAAGCTTGTAAATTTTTTTTATTATGTGTAGAATGCTCAAAGCCATTATCTGCGGCATAAAAGTTTACTGGAATGTCAATCGTATTTTTCATTGCAGGTGCACTTGGTAACACTAATGATTCCAATGACTCGTTATTTGAAATATAAAAATGTTCAATTTTATAACCTTGAGTTGCTTTAAAATTAATTTTAATTTCATACATGTTATCTTCTTTTCTCATCTTAAAATTAGTTTGATTGATTAATTCAATTTTACTTAAATCAATTATGTATTTATCTTTAGAATATTTGGTTGTTTTCCATGGACCAGCAACAGTAGAAATATTAATATAATAAATAGTTTCTAAGTAAAAACTAAATATGTTCAACTTTTTATCAAATTGAACATCTATATTTTCAACACTCTTATTGTAAAAAATTTCTTTATTATTCTTATCTGTGTACCCAGAAACGCCAGTACTCAATATATTATTTTGATAATATTCTTTAATGAATTGCACTGTTTCCTCTTTAGTAGGTTTCCCGTCTTGTGCATTTATTGTAAATACGGTTGCCATTAATAAGCAAATTGTGAGTAGTTTTTTCATGGTTTTATTTTTTATTAGTCTTTAAATAAATCATCATCTATTAATTTAGCACCTTCTAATGTTGCAGCGTGTTTAATGGCTTTAATTATTCTATTAACATTTTCCAATGGGGTACTTGATGAAAGGTCGATGGAGATGCTTGATGGACCAGCTTTATCAATCAATTTATCAAGTCGATATAGACTACAATTTCCTACAACTGATATCCTGAAAACACCATTTTCAGCAGTACTATAAGCCACTGATTTAATGTCTTTAATATATATCTGAGTATAAGATATACCGGATTGACCGCCAGAAATAATATTAGTTGTCTGTTGAAGAGCATTTTCTGAACATTGAGTAGGGAACTCCTTATTATTGGCATAATTAAGAAGATTAGCCTCAATATAATCCATCGTTTGCTCAAGAGTTTGCGCCTTTGTTGTAAATGATACAATGATAAAAATGGATAGAAAGAGTAGTTTTTTCATAATAAGTGCTTTATAAAAAGTTTTTAATTTGTTAGTTATTTCCAGTATCTCCATTGTTTTGTGTTCCTGATCCAAAAGATATATTCACTCCTAGTCCAAGCCATCCGTTACCATTATAAACCCAATTGTATTTTTCTTGGTCTTTACCCGATAAATGATCAAATCCCAAAATAGCACCTAAATTGATATTGTCTGTTATGTGAAAAATTAAACCACCATTAAATGAAAATGCACTTAGATTTGTAGTTTCTTGAAAATCGCTATTGTCTTTATTTAGCGAAATAGCAGATAAACCAATACCAAAAAGTGGTTCTATTGATAAACCTTTTTCTTTTTTTCTATCCCATCTAATTTTCGCACCTATGTTAGTACCAATATTAACATTAGATTCAAAACTAAAATCATTAAATCGTAGTTTAAAAGGAACTGTAAAAACTCCAATTTTCCACTCGACTTTATTATAGATTACTGATGTTGCCTTTTTAAAGTCTTTTAATGACATATTATACACAATATTGTTATCGCCATTTATTTCTGTGTTTTTTGCTTCATCGTCAGGAAAATGCCAAAATTTAAAATAAACCGTATCATCTTCAACTCCTGTTACAGTAAGGGAGTAGGAACTATTCTTTATTAGGTCTACTTTATCTTTATTTTTATTAGAAGAATTTAATGTAAAATCTGAAGAACCAGAATTATTAAAAAAATAATTACCGCCTTTTGTAACTGGATTTTCTTGCCCAAAACCATGTAAACAAAAACACAACATCACAATCAAAACACTTAGCTTTCTCATAATTTCATTTTTTATAATCAAAACGTTTCTTTTTTCTTTTCAGGACAAAAGGTTGCTAAATGGGTTAGAGCGGTTTGTATTCTTTCCCTTATATTTTCCTCTCTCGAAAAATCTATTTCCACGATGTTTTTTGTATCATTCCGATAATAAGGCTTCCCAATATCTTGTTGATATTCCTTATGAGTAGAGTAGGTTTCAACCATTTTTATTGTATTTATGCTCAAGTAAAAATACCCCATATAAATTTCTAAATTTTTGATTGGAATAGTCACCTCTTTATGATATGTCTGACCTCTAAGATTGTTGGTTGTTTCTTTATATTTTATAAATAATTCACATTCATTAATTTTAAAACTTTGTATTTCCCTGTTATACCAAACACTGCCACTTCCTCCATTACCACCTTTCAGGTACCTTTCAAATTTCTCCTTCAACCAACTAATAGTTTCTTCTTTGGTTTGCCCATAACTAAAAGTGCTAAAAAAGCACAGTAGTGTAATTATTATATATTTTTCATAATTGTTGTTTTTTTAATTATTCACAAGAATAAGTGAAATTGGTTTTTACTACAGTATTACCTTTTTCCTTTTCGTCTGTTATGTATTGGTTTTGTTTTTCTTTAGCATCTTGCATTGTCTTTGAAGAGTATTTTTTTTCCATATAGAAATCGCCAACTTGTGTAATCTCTAAATTTTTAATATTATCGTATTCTGCTTTTAGATAAGTACCGAAAGCGCGTTTTGCATCTGCTTGTTTTCTGAAAGGATCGCTGCAGGTTCCGTCATCCACATAAAAAAGAATAGTACTGACATATCTTAATCTACTATCGTCTCCATTATAGACTTTATTTGGATTCGCAGAAAAGAAGAAATAATAACCTTCTGAGTTGGCAACTGGCTTGAGGAGCGGATTCGTATTGAATGTAAATGATGATGTCGCGATGACGATAAATAGAATACTGGTTATTGAAATTAGTTTTTTCATAATGTTTGTTTTTAACTTGTTATTTTTAATTTGCTGTAAAATATTTGCTTTAGCCTGTTATTTTTCAGTATAAGTATAGCGTACATCTATCACGGTATAGCCTTGTTGTTTGCGTTTTATAATCATTTCGGTGCGTCTTTCCTCAAGGTTTGATTGACTCACGTCACTGATGCTGGTAACATGAACGGAACTTGCTCTGCGGTCATAGTCATAAAGGATGAGCCATTTAGAAAAGGATTCTTTTATTTCATTTTGGCAATAATTGCAATCGTTGTTGTAAACTTGTGTCATATAAATCCTTTTATCGGCTGCCATATAATAGCTACACCAATAGGCTTTGCCTTCCCTGCTTTTATTTGTTGGAATTTCTTTTTTATGGCTTTCATCCTTTTTTAAAGAAAGGCTCATCAATGGTATCGCTACAATAAGCATTACTATTGTGGCAAGTGTGCCAATTGCTGTTTTTAAAATGTTTGTTTTTGTTTTCATGATTTGTTGTTTTAGTTTTTCAATTTCTCTTTCGCTGCTTTTTCTGCAGCTACTCTTTCTGGATCTGGTTTTGTGCATGCTAGTTCTTTTTCTCTTCTGGCAATGGCCGCTTTTTTGTCTAACACTTCTTCGGTTTCTGCTAATTGCAAACCATACAATTGTCCGTCATTTTTAGAAATTAGCCAAAGATTATTATCGTCTAGCATTATTTGATGTGGGTTCCATTTGGTCAAGTCTACAGTTTTTATTACTTTTTTATTTTTATAATCATAAACTGCTAAAATATTTTGGTAGAAAAACCAAATGCAATTGTTTTTAACTTTAAGCAATTCAAAATAATCGTTGTCCATAATAGCAACTTCTGGCAACACAATAGTGCTTAAGTCTAGAAGATCTAGCACTTTATTGTTGATACCATAAAAGAATATTTTATCTTCTGTCATTGCAATAGTGCGGTCAGTAGTCAGCTTTATTTTTATCGTTTCGTATTGTTCTAACTCTTTATTATGGAGTTCTTTTTGATTGTAATTCAACCATCTAAACTGCCTCGTGCAAACTTCTACGGTGTCTAAATAAGTTTTAGAGTCACATTTAGTTGCTAACAAATTGCCGTTGTAGTCTAATTCTAACCAATTATCGCCTTCTGCATTTGCAATAATTTTATCTTTAAAGTAATAAGGCGCTATTGAAACACCGTGCCCGATAAAGTAGCTCCAAATGACTTGATTGTTTTTTAAATCATAGGCAAGAATTTTTCCTCCACTTTTTATTGCTGTACAGTACATAATTGAATCCTTAAAAATAGCTTTACTATAAATTTTTTCAATCTTTAATGTTTGGATAGTATCACCTGTCGCAGCGTCGAATTGGACGCTTTTATCCTTATATTCACTAAAGTGTTTACTAACAATAAGCGTATTTTGAAATATTATGGGTGCAAAATTAGATTTATTGGCTACATGTTGTTGCCACTTTAAAGTTCCAGTTTTTATATCAAAAGCATAAAGATTGTAATCATTGGCATTAAAATAGATTTGATTACAATCAAAGGTAAAAGAAGTAATGAAATTATTTAATTGTTCTTGTGTGAGGAAAATCTCGGATTTAAAAATAACAGTCTGCGAATTGGCTTGGATGTTACAAAATATAAATAGTACCCGTAAAAAAGAAATTAACTTCTTAGCAGTTTTAGCGTTTTGGCAAATTGAAAGAAAACTAAAAAGATTGTTCGGGATACTTTGCATTTTTTTAAATTTTGTAACGTAATATTAAAAACTTATATTTTTTTACATTTCAAAAATACCTTTTTTTTGTCACTTTTTACAAAAAATGTCGTGAATGGCATAAATAAGAACGTGAAAGGCATTTTGTGACTGCAAAAAATAGTTTATACCTCTTCTGAACGTTACTTTGTTTTAGTAATAATAGTTCCAAGTGATAAAAATTATTCATTTTAGTAATGAATTATAGAAAATTTCAATGCACTACATTTAACTTATTACACCAAAAATATTTAATTGATTCCTCGTTTTTTAGTATTTCTACTTTTCTCTAACTTCTATATAAGACTTCGTTTTTGCTATTAATTTTATAGTTTTTTATCGAGATCCGTACTATTTTGAATTGTCTGTGCGGCTTATTGTTTTTTAAAAAAGTTAGCTTACGTTCAGTGTGTATAAAATAAACGCCAAAAAATAATTGTGAATCCGCTAGTTGCTTTATCCCAGCGGGGAAAAAAAAGACCGTTATTGCGATAAATTATTAAAATATTTAAATGATTTGCTAGTAGTTAATTAATTGTTGGTCACTCTATTTTATAATAAGTAAACTTAAATTATTAATTTAATAGAAAAAATACCTATTTGTAGGTATTTTTGAGGTCTAAAATGAGTAAAATAGCACGTAAGTATTAGTTCGAAGTATATTAAATAGTAAAACAGATTGGAACTTTCCTTTCAAATTTATTGCTAAAAATACTATCAATTTAAAGAAAAAGTTTGTTTTCAGCTCATTTAATGTGTCAACTGATAAAAACCAAGTCATAGTATTTATTCTAAAATAGGGATAATTAGTATAACTTTCGAAAGTTTCTGAAATTGCAGCAGCAAAAAAAATTAAAAGGCACAGCGATGATAATTTTTTTTAATTGAGGCACTCCTTGACACAGCTCAATGCACTGCAAAGCTCTTTATAAAAACTAAATATTGATATAGTTTTTGAAATGTTTAGAAATTTAGTAAAAAGTAAAGTTTCAAAATTAGAATAGGGGAGAAAGCGTTAGGACAATACTTCTATAGGTAGTGTTTTTATTCTCGATTGTCAATAAGGGTTCTGTCAACCAAATAGAATATTAAATAGAGTACTTAATGCGTTTCATGTGTTTTTAAATTTAAATAGCTCTACTGTTTTTTTTCGACAGCAAAGTGGTTTTAAATAATGGACAAATTATTAAAAAAATTAAGGATAAAATTTATGACAGTATTAAAACAAGTAGTAAAGTTATGTTTAATTGTTTATCAAGATAAAATAATCGAGAGTGGTCTAAACAAAATTCTGAAAACAATGAAATCAAAAAGCAGAAAAAGTAGTAATTAAATCTATAAGTGGATGAAAATATTTAAAAAAAATTCAATCAAAAACATCAAAAGAAATTAAAGGTAACACGGACTAAAACAGTAGCATTTTGAAAATCCGCAATTTATAACTTTAGCGCTACTAGTCCGTAACTTGTGTTTTTAACTGGAAATTACTAGATTTTGTTCAATTTTTATAAAGGCTAATTTAATGGCTTCGGTATACGATATGGGTTTAATTTCTAGCATTTTTTGCAACCGATTATCTTTACAAATGATTTCCATTTTCATACTATCAACTAAATTAATTGCTAATTTATACGAAGTAGAGGTCACAAAATATAACCAATAGGAAGACAATTTGGGAGTCATAACTGAAACCGTATAAATCCAATTTTTAAATCCACGGGTTTTAGCATACAATTGCATCATTTGTTTATAGGTCAAAATGTTGGGACCACCAATATCAAACGATTGATTAAAACAATCTTCTCGCAACAAAACACCCCGTAAATAGTGAATTACATCGCGAATAGCAATGGGTTGCGTTTTGGTTAAAACCCATTTGGGTGTAATCATAAAAGGAAGTTTTTCGCACAAATCGCGGATAATTTCAAAAGAAGAGCTTCCAGAACCTACAATAATTCCCGCTCGTAAAACGGTAAGTTTAAACGGACCTTGGTATAAAATAGTTTCTACATTACTTCGTGAACTCAAATGTTTGGATAGGTTGGTATCATTGACAATTCCACTCAAATAAATAACTTGGTTTACGCCAATTTTACCCATATATAGGTTAAAGTTTTCAGCAGCTTTGGCTTCCATGACATCAAATTCTGTG
>Ga0209702_10003399_pt1 | contig 25200 bp, 24 predicted proteins | sample FRY01_FD_187210 | JGI IMG/M metagenome (GOLD analysis project Ga0209702, IMG submission 187210) | Freshwater microbial communities from Lake Fryxell liftoff mats and glacier meltwater in Antarctica - FRY-01 (SPAdes) (version 2) | ecosystem: Environmental > Aquatic > Freshwater > Ice > Glacier... | reverse complement strand
TACCTCAAAGCGCAAGACATCAGTAGCGGTCTGTGCCCGCGCGATCCCGCCGAGTTGGCGCGGCGGCTGCAAGACCCCGAAGTCAGAGCAGGGATGAAACGCCGCGGCGGCACCGAAGCGCGAGTGGCGATCTTCAAGAACGTGTTCATGGGCAACCCAGCAGCAGGGCGTAGCTTGGAGGCGCGTGAACGCGCCTGCGGCTGGGCCGTGCTCACGCACAACCTGTGGGTGCTCGCGCGCCTGCCAAGAGACATCGCCGCCAAGCCAAAGAAAACCAAGCCGGAAAAGGCACAGTGGAGCAAAGAGAGAAAGGCTGAGCCGAGAGCAGCCGCCTGAGCATCTGCAAAAGATCAGCAGCTGGAGGAAAGAAACAAACCAAGAGGCGAAGCCATGCCCGCGAGAGGAGAGAAAAAGCGAAAAAAGACCGCCGCGAACATCAGAGAGCCACGAAGAGGTCGTCAAGCAGCCAAGAGAAGGCCATCATGCCGCTCGAAAATCTCCGCAAGTTCGCGGAAAACGCCCCGATTGAAAAACGCCCGCCTTTGGGACAGGCTCTAGCTACGGCAGTCGGAAGCGAGTTCAGGACGTGGCCGGCCTAGCCCGTGGTGGCAGGCCAGATGGTCGAACTTGAGTGAGAAGCGGGCGAAAAGTCTGTCCGCCTGAAGCACGCTGTCTTGGGCGATGTAGTCCCAGATCTCCTTGAGATCCGATTGGGCATCAAGGGTGAGATCCACTCGTGGCATGACAAGCTAGGCCGTCTGGTGCGCGGCGTGCTCTTGGTGGCGCTCGACGAGGAAGGCCGCCATGTCGAAGTCACGAATGATCTCCCCGCGATCCGCCTGCTCGACAGCATGTTGGATGTCGGCACGGAGCGAATCGAGCTTGGCTGACTCTTCTTTGGTCAACGGTGATTCGACCTGTTCTTTGAATGTGGATAAAACACTCACAAAAAACTCGTCGGCATTGTGATAGCCGCCGGACTGGACGCTAGAGAGCACGAACTGGTTCAATTCGTCAGGAATCTGGATCGCGAGCGAGGTCATGAGAGGATGTTATCCGGTGAGATTGGAATTGTCGAGTGCCGGATGCGAAGGGCAGGCTCAGGACTGCGCTCTTGCGTTCTGACGGATGCGGTCGAGCACCGCAGCATCGTAGGGAACGTGCGCCAAACGCACACCCTCCAGCACGGTGGCCTCCAAGGCCGGTGATTCATCGAACTCTTGGTGCTCAAGCACGCGCAGCGCCTCCCTCACGACATCTCCTTCGTCTGCATAGCGTCCGGTGCTGAGCAGTCGTTCAACCAGATTACCGAGAGCAGGAGGTAGGGCGATGCTCATGCTGGGAGAATACGAACGAGAGATGGTTTGTCGAGAACTGGGTGCGTCAGCCTCGCAAGGTCGTGACAACCTGCGATAATCGCGTGATCACCTGTTGGATGTCACCCGATGTGATCATGCCTCCGAGGGACAGACGCACGCTCTGCCGCGCGGCTTTCCCCGGCTTCATGGCGGCGATGACGTGAGAGGGATCAGGCGAGTCGGCGAGACACGCGGAGCCGCTGCTGGCGCAAATGCCGGCCTGATCGAGCAGCAGAAGAAGGGCCTCGGACTCGATGCCGTGAAAGGTGATGTTGGTGGTGTTGGCGAGGCGCTGGGTGGCGTGGCCGTTGAGTTCGGTGTTCGGGATGGTGGTGAGGATGCCTTGCTCCAAGGCATCCCGCAGCGGACGGACGCTGCTGTCATACTTCGGTAGCTTCTTGAGCGCATGAGCTGCAGCGATGCCGAGGCCGACGATGCTGGCGACATTCTCCGTGCCGCCACGTCGCGAACGCTCTTGATGACCGCCATGCATGAAGGGCACGAAGGGAGCGTTCTTCTGCACATACAAGGCACCGATGCCCTTGGGAGCACCGAGCTTGTGACCCGTGAGGGAGAGGTAGTCGATGGGCATGTCTTTGACCTTCATTGGCAGTTTGCCGACGGCCTGCACGGCATCACAGTGAAAGGGCACGCCACGGCTGCGGCAGAGTTGGCCGATTTCTTCGACGGGAAAAAGGACACCGGTTTCATTGTTGGCCCACATGAGGGAGACAATGGCAGTACGCGATTCGAAAGCGGCCTCCAGGTCTGCGAGAGAGATCAAACCTTCACGATCCACCGGCAGATAAGTGATGCGGTAGCCGCGATACTCTGCCAAGAAGCGGCAGTAACTGAGCACGGAGGAGTGCTCGACCTGCGACGTGATGATGTGCGTCTTTGCAGAGTTATGGATGACGGCATGGAGTGCTGCATTGTTACCCTCGGTGCCGCCGCTGGTGAAGAGAACTTCGCGCGGAGTTTTGCAACCAATCAGATCACTCACTTGCTCGCGGGCCGCTTCAATCTTCGACTTCAAATGTGAGCCAAAGCGGTAGCTGCTAGAAGGATTGCCCCATTCTTCTGCCAGATAGGGAAGCATCGCCTCGCGAACATCCGGCAGGACCGGTGTGGTGGCATTGTGGTCGAGATAAATCACGCGGCAGGTTGGCGGGCCTGATGGAATTCGCAACAATGGGCGCTGCAATATCCACTCCTTCTTTCTGCAATGCAGCAAATGAGAGTTTGTAGTTTCTGATGAGTTGTTTGAAACTTGGGCGAATCAAAAAGCAAGTCGTCAGACTGTCACGAGGCCTCTCTTGATCGCCTCTGCCGTCGCTTGGGCGCGGTCGTTGACTTTGAGCTTCATCAAAATGCGGCTGACGTGCTGCTTCACGGTGTCCTCGCCGATGCCGAGCGTGGCGGCGATTTCCTTATTGGCGTTGCCTTGGGTCACGAGCGTGAGGATTTCACGTTCGCGTGGCGTGATTTCGGGTTCGGCGAGACGGTCTTGGAGTCGTTGGGTGATGTCGGCCGGCAGACTGCGCCCGCCTCTGGCAACGGTGCGGATGGCAGCGAGAAGATCATCGCGGGAAGATGATTTTTGGAGGTAGCCGAGTGCTCCAGCCTTGAGCGCGGCTTGAATTTCATCATCACGGGCAAAGGTGGAAAAAATAAGCACCTGTGCGTCGGGATACTCAGTGAGCAGAGCAGTGGTGGCCTCAATGCCGCCGATGCCGGGGAGCTGGAGGTCCATGAGGACGACATCGGGCTTCTTTTTGGCAAAGAGCTTTACCGCGTCCTCGCCACGATCAGTTTCACCGACGATTTTGAGGTCATCCTCAAGTTCCAGTGAGGCCACGAGGCCGCTGCGGACGACGAAATGATCATCAATAAGAAGGAGTTTAAGCATGATCAAAGGGGAAGGGTGACGGTAACGCTGGTTCCTTTTCCTGGTTCGCTCTGCCAATCGGCTTCCGCTCTGATCTTGCGGCAACGCTCGCGAATGCCGATGCAGCCGAAGTGGCCGGGGATGCCGTGGGTTTGGGCGGTGGGGTCGAAGCCTTGGCCGTTGTCGCTGATGCGGAGGCTGAGTAGCGCGGGAGTGCTGGAGAGATGGAGGGTAACTTGTGTGGCTTGGGCGTGTTTGAGGGTGTTGGTGAGGGCTTCCTGGGCGATCATGCGCAGATGATGCGTGACATGTGACTGGATGAGAGGAATGGGCTGGAGGTCGAGGGCGATTGCGAGATTCTCGGGGGCACGAGATGCGAGAAGCTGGAGCGCCTCGGGCAGGGTTGTCGCGTGTTCAGTGTCACGCAGGTCGGAGACGAGGTTGCGGGCCTCACTTTGGATGCGGGAGACGAGGCTGCGGGAGGTTTCGAGCAGTGTGCGGGCTTTGTCTTCCAGCGGTCGGGTGGTGGCGGCATCAAGGCGGATCGAGAGGCCGGCGAGTTCTTGTTCGAGGGTGTCGTGGAACTCACGCGCGATGCGCTGGCGCTCCTCAAGTGTGGCCTGCTGGGCGATTTTGACCTGAAGGCGGCTGATTTGACGGCGCTGCTGAGTGATCCAAAACAGCGAGAGCAACATGACGCCCACGAGAATGGCGATGGCGAGCTTGCGTGCGTTCCAAAACGGCGCGGCGCTGAGTACCTGGATGTCGCTGATGGAGCGCAGTAGCAGCGAGGCACGCTCAGGGCTGGAGCGGAAGCCTTTGTCGGTGGAGGACTCGACGAGGCAGATGCCGGTGAGTTGACAAGCGGAGCCGATGGTGAGTTCGGGGGCGGAGGTTTGCGGTAAAAATGCTCTGATGGGCAGGCCGGCGGCGGTGAAGCGGAGTTCGAAGCCATCGTCGGTGCGGAAAAAATCGTGCAACACCGCAGCGGTGCTGAGTTGGACGAGATTGGCATCGTGGGAGCCATTTTTCAGCTCAGCCAGTGAGACTGCGGCGGCATCTGGCATTGTTCCCGGTGTTGACTGTAGAAGCTGCGCATCCACCAGCGAGGCGCTGAAGCCTGCCATGATCGGAAAGCCGGTGATCTCGGCAAAGTCTCCGGGCATGAGATGGGCTGGTGTGGTGAGATGAATGGCGATGGCGGGCGATGGTGGCGGCTTGGCGGCTTCGTCTTTGGGTGTTTCGCGCGGTGGCGGGGGAGGTGTGGCGTCACGCAGAAACACCCGTCCATCCGCCAAGGCGGCGAGCACGGTGCCGCGAATGCGGGCGCGGTGGTGGGCCTGATCTGCCGCACCAAATGGCAGCAGGGTGGCGACGGAGACGATGGGCAGCTCGGCGGGGTCATGCGCTGTCAGGGTGATAGAGACATCGCCCCATTCGGCCACACGTAAATACGGGAAGACGAGCTGGCGGCGGTCATTGATGCCACCGGCGGCGAGGGCGGTGATGCGGAGGCGAGCGTCGATGAGATCGGGGGCCGCTTCGAGCGGTGCGTCGATACGGACTTCCAGAACGCGGTTGCCCATCGCGAGCCGGAGCAGCGAGCGGTTTTCATCGAGCGGCGTCAAGGTGCGGCCGAGGCCTTCAACGATGACGCGTTGGTAATGGAAGCGACCGGTGGCGAGATCATCGTAGGCAGCCGGCACAGCGGCCGGCGGCGCAGCGTGCCCGAGGATTTGGAGTTCGGTGACATCCACACCGGGAAAGTAAAGACCAGCGGTGGTGGTGCCTTGGATGCGCGCTTGATCGCCGATGCGGAGGTCGGTGCGCGCGGGTTTGAAGTGCAGGTGCGTGCCGGCTGTCTCGTCCTGCACGAAGGCGGTGCCGTCGCCTTCGATGAAACCGATGGTGGCGGTGAGATCGACGGGGAGTTTTTCCAAACTGCGCTCGTAGGGCAGGGTGCGGATGTCGATGGCGCGGGAGAGGGGAGCGCTTGCGGCGAATGACGAATGTAGAATGACGAATGTCGAAACCAGAACGAACGGCCAAATGATCCACGCCGGGCCGCGAGGTCCGTCATTCGTCATTCTACATTCGTCATTCGTCATTTTTCAGTCATCCGTGGGATCGACGCCTTTTTGCAGCTTGCGGACGAGGTCCTTCACGTCGTGGGCCTGGCGCATGTCCTTGAACTGCACTTCGATGCCGGCGTTGGCGGCGGTGGAGAAGTCGATGGTGCCGAGGCCGAGCAGGCCTTTGAGGCCGGACTCATAAACGTCGATGCTGCGGATGTCGCAGATGCGCGCTTCCTTGGAACTGCGGCCAATGATGCCCCAGATGAGTTCGACGCGCTCATGGGTGACGATGTAGTCGTGCGAGTAGCGGGCGATGCCGATGGCGATCAATGTCGAGGAGGCGCAGAGCAGGGCGATGATGGCGTACTCCAGTTGGATGACCAACAGCAGGCCGCTGGCGATGAGCAGCAGCAGGACGAGGAACAGCGCCTTGGTGTAGCCGAGCCAGGACGGGTGCGCGTGATGCAGAATGACCTCGCCGCTTGGGGTGTAGTTGAAATCGTTATCGGCTTTTTCTTCCGGCTCCTCCTCGATGATTTCCTCCTCATAGCCGTCGGAATCGGGGCTGATCTCGCGGTAGGCGGGGCGGTCGAGGCGCGACTGGCCGTTGCTGGGGGGGCGCATGCCGCTGACGAGTTCGCCCACGGTGTGGGTGAGGCCGGTGTCTTCATCGAGGCACATCTCGCCACGGGCGAGGGAGCCGCGCGCGACCAGCGTGTACAGATCCTCCTTGGTCAGCGGATCGCTGAAGGCCGGGTGGTTCTGAAGCGTGTAGCGGGCGGACATGGCAGCAGGAAAGTGCGGGCAGAGAAGCACAGGATGGCAGCCTGTGTCACGCAAGATCACTCTGCCTCGGGCGCGGGCGGGAGCAAATCCTCGCGCTGCATTAAATCAGCGACCTTCAGCAGCAGCAGTTCGCCTTTGGGCGTGCGGACGATCTCGCCGAGGTAGGGGGTGAGGCGGTCGGTTTCAGCCACGGCGGAGTGAACCATGCTGGCGAGGATGCGCTGATCATGCCGGTTCGGCGGGAAGACGTTGGTGACGCGGAACATCACTTGGCCGCCGTCCCATTCGAGTTCAAAATTGCCGAGGTTCAGCTCCTTGTTGGTGCGCATGAGCAGCTCGCACACGGCCAGGCGGTGGCTGGCGGGAACTTGCAGCGTGGACGTAGCCACGACGCTGGCGATGTGAGTGTCGCCAAAAACCTGGAGGTGCAGCGGGATTTTGGTGTGATGCGCCTCGAAATCGGACTCGATTACTTCCTGGGCGGCGATTTCGCGATAGTGCCAGCCCATTTCTTTGAAGGTGCTGAGAGCGACGGCGTAGAGGGCGGACATCGGATGGTTTAAAATCTGAGATTTGAAATTTCAGATGGTCGGGGCGGCCAGATTCGAACTGACGACTTCTTGCTCCCAAAGCAAGCGCTCTACCAGGCTGAGCTACGCCCCGAAGGTGATTCCCACTGCCGAGGTGGCTGAGGGGCCGCGATAGTCGCCGCGAATCGGCTGCGTGCAAGGAGAAAGGCGTGGGAATGTCGAATGACGAATGCGGAATGACGAATGTGTCAGCGAGCCGGGCCTTTGAGCGTCATGGTGCCGCTGAAATTGCCCATCAGTTCGCGTTCCCACCATGCGCCGGAAATTTGGCGCACTTCCGGGCTGGTGAAGTGGTAGCGGTAGAGCTTGGCGTGGATGTGGGTGATTTTTTCGACCGGGAAGGGCGGTGGCTCCAGCAGATCCCACACGGGCTGTTTGTGCTGGAGCAGGGCGGTGCAGAACTGGCCGAACCAGTGCATGGGGGAGTTTGGGTGGGCATCACGCTGCGGATCGTAGCCGGGGTAAAGCGCGGCGAACCACATCTGCCAGTCGAGCCGTGGCTGGTGCGGGGCGATGCTGCGGGGAGCGAACTTGAGATCACCGGGTTTGTATTTGAAGTCGAGCGGCAGGAACAACGCGCCATCGTCGCTGACTTCGAGGAGGATTTCCGGGCGCTCCTCGGTCATGTCTTGAAACAGGCCGTAGGCGTTGAAACTGCGCGTGCGGGCGATGGGGATGTCGAGTGTTTCGTGCAACGCCGCAGGCAGCACCGGCTTGAAGCCGCGAATGCGTCCGGCGAGGAGGGAATCGGCGGCGAGCAGGGTGAACAGCACGACGGGAACGACGGCGAGGTGAGCCGGCCATTGCGTCCAGCGCGCAAAGGACGGACGCGGTGCCTCGGCGTCGATGCGCAGCCAGCGGCGCACGAATTTCGGCCACCAGCGGTCATCCAGCAGCGCGAGGGCCAGCGCGACGGTGAGGAAGTTGAAGAAGTTGTAGTTCCCGGTGGCCGAGATCAGCACCATGAGGAAGACGAAGCCGAGCGCGGCGGCCAGTCGGCCCCAGCGGCCCAGGAAAATGGCAAAGGGCAGGCCGAGTTCGATGCCATACATGATCCGGCAGCTCGCGATGTGAAATCCACGCGGCCAGTGATGCGCGAACCATGAAAAGCCGTTCGGCAGCGGCTGCGTTTCGTAGTGGTAGAGCAGCGCGGTCATGTTTTCCCACGGCAGATCGCCGCCGCCGATCTTCACATAGCCGGAGAGGAACATCAGGCGGAAGAGCAGCCAATGCAGCAGGAAGATCGAACCGCGTGGCGGCTCGGTGGGGTCGCACCACGACCACACGCGCCATGGTGCGACAAACAGCGCGAGGAATCCGGCCTCCAGCAGTAGCGCATCCCACTGGTAGCCCATGAAGATGTCGCCCGTGGTGGCAAAGGACAGATAGCCAAACCACAGCAGCGCTAGTAGCGGCCCCTGTGCCACACCCGCCATCACGAGCACGGCCAGCACACAGCAAGCGATCAGGCAGCCATGCGCGAAGGCATCGCTATAATGCCAGTGAAACATGCTGGGGAACTGCCAGAACAGCGTCTGGTGCTCGCGCTCCTCAAAGGCGTGGACGTTTTCTAGCAGGTTCTTCGCCGGCAGGATGCCGTTCTCACCCACGAGGCCGTCATACTGCACGCCCCACGAGATGAAGGCGATGAGGTAGATCGCCGCCAGCAGACGCGGAAACAGCCAGCGAACGACGGTGTAACGTCCGCGATGGGTCTCGAGCCATGGCAGCGGATGAATGACGCGGAAGTTCAATGTGACATCGCCTTCCGCGGATTCACATCCAGCACTCGCTTCAAATCTTCTTCACTCATGCCAAGCTGCTCATACGCGTTCGCTTTGATCCTCGGCACGGTGACGGTGCTGCCGACGAAGTGGGTGGCGTCGGGGGAGCGGGCGACGAGGTCGTCGCCGATGAGGATGTCCCAGCCGGCGAGGGTGTAGCGGCCGGGGCCGAGGCGGGCGGCGGAGATGGCATCCGTGACGAAGATGGTGCGGTCGAGGCCGACGCTGGCCAGCCAGTTTTTCAGCACGAAGAACGGCACATGCACGCCGTCCGGGATGAAGCAGAGCCAGAGGCGGTCGTGCAGGCTGAGGACGCGCTGGATGATGTTGTCATGGCGATGCATCTGGATGGGGCAGCCGTTGCCGAGATGGGTGAACATGGTCAATCCGGCATCGCAGGCGGCATTGAGTTGGTCGAGCGAGGGATCGCAATGTCCGGCGGAGACGGTGACGTTTTGTGCGGCGAGGAAGGCGGTGGTTTTGCTGCCTTCATCATGCTCGGGGGCGAGGGTGACGAGCTTTGCGAGGCCACCGGCAGCGGCGAGCAGACGTTTGGCGTCGTCCACGTTTGCGGGCTTCACGGCGTGCGGCGGATGGGCACCGACGTAGCCTTTGATGGGATTGATGAACGGCCCCTCGATGTGAATGCCGGTGATCATGCGGCGGGCGAGTTCGTCCTTTTCACGCAGTTCGACGAGTTTGCTGATGCGGCGCTCCAGCGTGGGGATTTCATCGGTGATGAAGGTGGCGAGGATGGCATCGCAGCCATCCTCGACAAGGGCCGCGCAGGCGTGATGGAGGGCTTCGGCGGTGAGGTTGTCGCCGTTGAAGTCGGTGCCAGCGTAGCCGTTGACCTGAAGATCGAAGGGTTTCATGCGGGGTATTGGAGCGGGTTTGCCGGCGGGAAGCAAGACTGGGAGGTGACGGGTTTTGGTATGAATGTCACGCGGGGAAGGGGCTATGGCATGGAAGTGCCCGCATCACTGGCATTCGCGCAAGCTCTGCCTGCTTGGGGTCGTTTGGTTTGGCTCCATGATCTCCCCGCGTGTTCTTTTCTCTCTGCTGTTGGCCCTTGGCCCGTCATTCCTTGCTGCTGAAGACTGGCCGCAGTGGCGTGGGCCGCGTTTGGACGGGACATCGCTTGATACGAGATTTCCGCTCTCGGCCGAGGGCAATGTGACGTGGAAGACGGAGTTGCCGGGTAGCGGGCATGCGTCGCCGATTGTGTGGCAGGACCGCGTTTTCATCGTCGCCGCTGTGGCGGAGACGGAGCAGCGTGTGCTGGTCTGCCTGGATCGTGTGTCGGGTAAACTGCTGTGGCAGTCGGATGTGGTCAAAGCGCCCATCGAGGGCATTCACCGGCTCAATAGCCAGGCTTCCAGTACGCCTGCGACCGACGGGCAGCGCATTTTCACCGCCTTCCTGGACAACACTGAGACTGCGGCCACGCGCCAAGCGAACGGGGGTCGCGAGATCCCGAAAGGCGAGGTGCCGAAGGGCACCGTGGTCATCTCCGCGCATGATTTTAGCGGCAAGCCGCTCTGGCAGGTGCGTCCCGGCCTCTTTTCCAGCAAGCACGGCTTCTGCTCCAGCCCGGTGGTGTTTGAGGACAAAGTGATCGTGAACTGCGACCACGACGGCGACGGCTACATCGTCGCTTTGGCGAAAAGCGACGGCAAAGAGCTGTGGCGCATCGAGCGGCCGAATCACACGCGCAGCTACTGCGTGCCGCTGATTCGCGACATCGGCGGACGCACGCAGATGGTGCTCAGCGGCACGTTGTGCGTCACCAGTTACGATCCGCGCACCGGCAAGCTGCTGTGGATCATTGACGGCCCCACAGAGCAGTTCGTCGCCTCGCTGGTGTTCAGCGAGCAGACCGGCCTGCTCTACATGACCGGCGGCTTCCCAGAGCACCACCTCCTGGCCATCAAACCCGACGGCAACGGTAACGTGACCGACACGCACATCGTCTGGCGCACGAACAAAGGCGTGAGCTATGTGCCGTCGCCTATCGTTGAAGGTAGTCATTTGCTCAATGTCTCCGACTCCGGCATCGGCCACTGCTTTGACGCCCAAACCGGCGAGATTCTGTGGGAGGAACGCCTGCGCGAGCACCACGCCTCGCTCACCAGCGCCGAAGGCCACGTCTATTTCGTCAATGACACGGGCACGCTCCGCGTCGTCAAACCCGGCAGCAGCTACCAGGCTCTCGCCGAAAGCGAACTTGGTGAAAAAGTCTTCGCCTCCCCGGCCCTGAGTGAAGGGCAGATTTTCATTCGTGGCGACAAGAGCCTGATCTGCCTCGGCAAACGCAGTGCGAAGACGCGGCGAGTAGGGAGGGAGGCTGATGCAAGAGGTGTGGTAGCGCGGAATTCCGCGCTACAAGACGGCGTGCCACACGGTGGTTGAAATTTCCCGTGAGCGTGAGAAATGCGGGCTACTTCTTTGCCGCTTTGCCATCCTCCAGCTTCTTCGCGGCTTTCTGCGCGTCGCGGAGGAGGTTTTCGAAGTCCTGGGAGCTGCCGTAGCCGGTGTGTGAGGCCAGTTGGGTGCCGTCGTCGGCGGTGACCACGACGAAGGGCAGGGTGAAGCCTTCGACCTTGAATTTCTGGCGGAACAGGGCGCTCGTTGCCGCGTCATCGCAGTTCACATCGGCATAGACATACTTGCTCTCGGACAGCCGCAATTGGCGCTTCGCGATCATGCCTTTGAGTGCTTGGCAGTTGCTACAGGCTTCACGGCCATACTGCACGAAGAGCAGTTTTTCCTGGCCTTGGGCGGTCTCCAGTGCCGTTTTCAAATCGGTGATCTTGTCCGGGCCACCTGCGAGGGCAGCTGAGGTAATCAACAGGGCAAACGAGGCGAGCAGAGTTTTCATGATGATGGGTGATGGCGGATGAATTGCGCATTATCCAATCAGAAACGCACCTGCGCGGCAAGTGCGTTGTTGTTGCCCGCTAGCTGCTGGAAAGAATGTGCGAAGATCCTACCGAATCAGGCCCCAATTGCGGCCGAGAGGGAAGTAGCACAGCAGCGCCGGGCCGACGAGGTTGCGCTCTGGCACGGTGCCCCAGTAACGGCTGTCTGAGCTGTTGTAGCTGTTGTCCCCCATGGCCCAGTATTCGCGGGCGTCGTCGCGGGCGCTGAGTTCCCGCGCCCTGCCAGGGGAAAGCATGCCGAAGTTCCCATAGCCTTTGTACGGACCCTCCATTGACCCCACGCGCTTGATGCCAAACTCCTCGGCGGGCTTGCCATTGACCCACAGAACGGGGGATTTGACTTCCAGGCGGTCGCCGGGAACACCCACGAGCCGTTTGATGTAGTGCTGGGAGCCCTGCTCTGCCGGCACGTTCATGTAGGGGCCGCGAATGTTCTGGGTGGTGAAGACAAACACCTCGCCACGCACTGGACGACGGAAGTGGTAGGAGAATTTGTTCACCAGCACATGGTCACCAGTGTCGAGCGTGCCACGGGCCAGAAGCTGGCCTTCGTGGACCATTTTGCCGCCGAGATCGGCGATGGAGCGGACAATCTGCGCGTCAGGGGTGATTTGAGTGCCTGCATCGGTGATCTGAGCGCCGACATAGCCGAGCAGACCCAGATTGTCATTGGAGTCGGCAGCGAGTTGGCGGATTGGCGACCAAATCCAGATCGTGTGCCCGTCTTCAAAACGCAGGCGGCAATGGGTGAAGAAGCCCAGGAAACCATGCTCCGTGAGCGGCTTGTCACGATCCAGCTTACCCGTGTGGTTCGACACCGCATTGATGTAGCTGCGCCCGGTCACATAGTCTTTGCACTGCTTGATGAAGCCTGGTGAGGTGTCCTGTTCCGTGTTGTTCGCCACGATGCCGTAGAGCGTCGGTTGCATGGAGCCGGTGGGAATCTTGAAGGGCTGGGCGATGTAACTGCGGATGCCGAGAGCGATGACGATGGCGACAAAGAAGACCTCCACGTTCTCGGCGATGTCCGAGTGTTCGGCAAAGGGCAGTGCGCGCTCGCAGGCGGTGTTGATCTCATTGTTCAGCGTGGCGATGCGGGCCTTGTCACGCGCGCGCATGGCGTCCTCCAGGCTGGTGCGCAAGATCGTGATCTCCTCCAGCTTCGCCGGCGGCAGGACATCGCGCTTGTAGTTGATGAAGCGCGTGACGCCTTTGTGCAGGAGTTTGGCGTGCTTGAGATAGCGGGGAGTGAGGAAAAACATGGCGGTGACGGGCCGGGGACGGGTTTTAATTGTTCTTCAAGACTTCAATGAACGCCTCCTGCGGGATGTTCACGCGGCCAATGGCCTTCATGCGCTTTTTGCCTTCTTTCTGCTTGTCCAAGAGCTTGCGTTTGCGGGAGATGTCGCCGCCGTAGCACTTGGCGGTCACGTCTTTGCGCAGGGCGCTGATGGATTCACGGGCGATGATCTTGCCGCCGATGGCGGCCTGGATGGCGACGACGAAGAGCTGCTGCGGGATGACTTCCTTGAGCTTGGTGCAGAGCTGGCGGCCACGGCTTTCGGCCTTGCCACGATGCACGATGCAGGAGAAGGCATCCACGGAGTCACCAGCGATGAGGATGTCCATCTTCACGAGGTCGTCGGCGTTGTAGCCAGCGTGCTCGTAGTCCATGCTGCCGTAGCCACGGGTGATGGATTTCAATTTGTCGTTGAAGTCCACGAGGATTTCATTGAGCGGCAGCACGGTGTGGAGGAGGACGCGGCGGTCGTCGAGCGTCTCGGTGTTGTTCACTTGACCGCGCTTGTCCATGACGAGCTGCATGACGTCGCCGATGTGCTCGTTCGGAATCATGATGAAGACCTTCACCATGGGCTCGCGGATTTCGGCGATCTCGTTGGAGGCGGGCAGGAAGGTGGGGTTGTCCACCATCAGCTCGGTGCCGTCGGTTTTCCTCACCTCGTAAATGACGGAAGGGTAGGTGGAGATGACGTCCATGTTGAACTCGCGGCGCAGGCGCTCCTGCACGATTTCCATGTGTAGGAGGCCGAGAAAGCCACAGCGGAAGCCGAAGCCGAGAGCGGCGGAGCTTTCCGCCATGAAGGTGAAGGCGGCATCGTTGATCTGCAGCTTGCCGACGGCCAGTTTGAGCGCTTCGAAGTCGTCCGTGCTCACGGGATAGATGCCGCTGAAGACGAGGGGATGGATTTCCTTGAAGCCGGGCAGGGGGACGGGCGCGGGCTTACGGGACTCAGTTAGCGTGTCGCCGATCTTGACATCGGCGGTGGTTTTGACGTTGGCGATGATGTAACCGACATCGCCAGCCTCCAGAATGTCGCAGGCGACCATTTTGGGGCGGAAGGTGCCGACTTCCTTGATTTCGGAATCGTTGCCGGAGGCCATGAGGCGCACTTTTTGACCCCGGGTGATGGTGCCGGACATGACGCGGACATAACTGACGACGCCACGGTAGGAATCGAAGACGGAGTCGAACACGGAAGCGCGCAGGTAGCCGTCGCCAGGATCTTTGGGCGGCGGGATGTGGGCGATGACGGCCTCTAAGATGTCCTCAATGCCGATGCCCATCTTGGCGCTGGCGGGTACGGCCTCATCGGCGGAAAGCTGGAGGATGTCCTCGATCTGGCGCTTCACTTTGTCGAGATCCGCGCTGGGGAGGTCGATCTTGTTGATGATGGGGATGACGTGCAGGTTTTGCCCGAGCGCCAGATTGTAATTGGCGACGGTCTGGGCCTCGACGCCCTGCGAGGCGTCCACCAGCAGCAGTGCGCCCTCGCAGGCGGCGAGGGAGCGGCTGACTTCGTAGCTGAAATCGACGTGTCCGGGGGTGTCGAGCAGGTTGAGCTTGTACATCTGGCCGTCGCGGGCCTTATAATTCATCGTCACCGGATGCGCCTTGATAGTGATGCCGCGCTCACGCTCCAGGTCCATAGAATCGAGCAACTGGTTCTGTTGCTGGCGCACGGTGATGGTCTCGGTGAATTCCAGCAGGCGGTCGGAGAGCGTGGTCTTCCCGTGGTCGATGTGGGCGATGATGGAGAAGTTGCGGGTATTGGCGATGGACATTCGAGGGCTGGGCAGGGGGGCGGCGTATTTAGTCCAGAGCGGAAAGGAAAGCAATTCCGATGCTTGCAGCGGATTCCCGCCTGCCAGATGCTGGCAGGCATGAAACCGGAACTCTTGGACGACGCAGCCATTCAGCAATCACTCGCCCATCTGCCCGGCTGGGAGGTGGCGGGCAACGAACTGGTGAAAGAATTCAAGTTCACCAGCTATCTGGCGGGCATTGAATTTGTGCGGCAAGTCGCGCAGATGGCGGAGGCGATGAACCATCACCCCGATCTGCTGGTGCGCTGGCGCAAGGTGGAAGTGCGGCTGACCTCGCATAGCGCGGGCGGCCTGACGCGGCTGGATGTGGAACTGGCGGGGAAAATCGCGGCAATCTGAACTTTCCGCCCGTTCAGCCGACATCACCGCGCCACCGCCGCCGTGTCCCGATTGATCTTCTGCCCCGAGGGGTCCACCACATCCACGGTGACAAAGATGATGATGTTCTTGGTCGTTGTTTTGGTCACGTTGCTGCTGAACAAACCGCCGACAAAAGGCAGATCGCCAAGGATCGGGATTTTATCATTCACCATGGTGTGTTGCTGCACCTTGGCACCGCCCAGCACCACGGTGGCACCATCCCAGATCTTCACACCGGTGACGACGCGCTGGGTCTTGAAAATGGGCTGTAAAATGAAGTTAGGGGTGATCAACTGCGGCTGGCTAACCAAGGCTGCAGAACCCAGTTGAATGGGCAGCACGCTTTGGCTGGCAGGTGAAAAGATGGGCGAGCCATAATTCACAAAGCCTTCGAAATCGGTCAATTCGGGCGTGATGGTCAGTTCCACCGTGCGGCCATCGTCAGAGATGATGGGCTCGACTTCCACCATCACGCCGGTTCTTCTCATGTCAAAAGCGGTGGGAGTCGTCGGGGTGGCAATTTGCGCGCCGCCACCTCCACCGCCCTGCGGCAGTTGTGGCGGGTCAAATTCGGTCGGGTAAATAAACTCACGGGTGATCTCGACCGTGGCCTTGAGGCCGTTTTTGGTGGTCACGCTGGGGGAGGCATTGATGTCGACCCCCTTCTTCTGGGCCAGCGCCCGGATCACCGTTTGAAACTGCGGGTCGGAAAAGACGCCTGCCACGGACAACACGCCTGGTGCCACGCTGGCTGAACCATTGGAGGAACCCGTGCGCAGCAGGGCATCTAGAGAGTTCGCGCCAATAGCGTAGGAGCCGGATCTCAATCCTGAAGAGATCGGCCCACCCCCAAACGGAATCGGAGTCGTCCCACCGGCAATCTGTCCTGTCAGCGGGGAGGTGATGCCGCTGCTGCTGAATGGATAATTGGCCGCGGAATAGGCATTACCATTGCCTGCGCTGCCGCCACCCAGGAAGAGGTTGTTGCCATTCGTTCCCACGCCGCCCAGCAGCCAGTCAAACCCCAGTTCATCGAGGTTTTCCTGATTCACCTCTAGCATGCGCACCGTGATCACCGCCATTTTGGGGGAGGATTTGGAGGCCTGCTCGACGAATAGCTCCACGGCCTCCATGTTCGTCAGCGTGTTGCGCACTGTGAGCGTGCTGGTGGCGGAGTTGAAGTTGGCGCTGGTGCCATCGGGGAAGGTGACGCCACGTGCTTCCAAAAACTCTTTGGCTCCCATGCGGCGGATGACCAGCGCGCCACCGGCTGGTGTCTGCGCGCCAAAAGGATCGGCCGGGGCGGCAGGTGCCTGATCTCCCGCTGGGGAGTTTTGCAGGAAATCGGGCGGCACCCGGAAGCTGCGGGTGGTGATGGCATTATTGCGCTCGCTGATGGAGACGAACATCACGGCGTGATCCTCCACCTTATAGGACACGCCGCAGGCGTCGCTGACGTAGCGCAGCACCTCCTCCATCGGCATGTTGGCCAGGGTGAGGCTGATCTGCTTGTCACGCGCCTCTTGTGGGACATTGAGAATGAAGCTCACGCCCCTGCCTTCCGGGTCGAGATCACGGCTGCGCACACGTAGTAGCTCGGCGACTTCTCCCAGCGTGGCACCGGCGACCTCCACCTGCGGGAAAATCAGGGTGCGCAGTTTTTGGGTGATGGCCTCACGTCCGCTTTGGACCTGGTTGCGGGACGCGCCGGAGGCGCCGAACATGCTGCTGACATCCAGGGCGGTCAGCGGCACGGGATCTTCCCATGCGCGATCCACCGCGCTGAGCATCTTCGCACGCTGATGGTCATAAGCGGCCTTGTAATAGCGCTGTTTCTCCAGTTCCACCCGCTCCATGCCCCGCCGCGCGGCGCTGTTGGTGGGGTCAATCCGCAAGACATCCTGGTAGGTTTTGTTGGCCTGGTCAGGATCGCCGATTTCGAGAAAGGAATTCGCTTTGAGCAGCAGCTCCTGTACGGCCTCCACGTTGGCGATGTGTGCTGCCGTCAGGGCCGGAGGCCAGCGGTCCGGATCGTCAAAACGGCGTTTCAGCGCCAGCACTCGCGCATCTCCAGGCGCTACTGCAGGGGCCAGCAGTTTATCCAGCAAGGCAGCAGCCTCCGGGTAGCGGCCCTTCGCCTGCAATTCTTGCGCATGCATGCAACCAGCCACCACATAGCCGTTACGTGCCGCCTGTCGTGATTCCTGCACCAGTGGGGCATTGGGCAGCGCCTCATAGGCGGTGGCGAAAACTTGGACAGCCTGCTCCGCCTTACCTTCTTGGATCAGTTGATACCCTTTGGCGATGTCATCATGGATGCTGTTAACCAGCAGCGCCCGCCGACGGCTTTCTGCCTGGGCCAGTGAGGCGACGGCGGCCGACTGGGCGACCAAGTTGGCACTGCTGGTGAGCAGCAGGCACATCACCACGCCGCGCGTGGTCAGGCGGCGTGACAGCATGGTATCGAGTCGTTTCAGAAAGGGCTGCGAAAGCATCAAAATAAGAGAAATTCGACTTTATATCAGGACTCCACCCGCCGCCCAAGCATTTTCTGGAACGAATCTGCGACTGCGGCACCCTCTCGCGGGTCGCGCCGACGTTGCTGGGGTGTTATTCCTTGGCGACGCCGTTGTTCCAGGCAGCGAACATTTCCTCCACGGTCGGAATCTCCAGCGGACGCACGAGGCGGAAGCCCAGCCATGTTGCATCCGTCAGGTACCAGATGCTCTTGGGGAGCTGTGGGTCCTGCTGCTTCCACAGGACATCGGAGGCCTTGCGGGAGGCGCTGCGGCAGAGGTAAGGATCGTCGTCATAGGTGCCGCCACGGGCGACGTGGGGGTAGGGGGTCGTGGATTTGATCCACGCGTTGCCCGCGATGTCCGCGCCGGGCAGCGTTGGCGTGTATTGGTCCAGGCACCACTCACAGACGTTGCCGTAGATGTCGTACAAGCCCCAGGGATTGGGCTTTTTCAGGCCGATCTTCGCGTATTGGAAGTTCGGCGCGTTGTCGAAGAACCAGGCGTAGTCCTTGAGCTGTGCGGCGTCATCGCCCCAGAAATAGGCGGTCTTGGTGCCGGCGCGGGCAGCGTATTCCCACTCCGCCTCCGTCGGCAGGCGGTAAAAATGACCGGTCTGTGCGCTGAGCCACTGGCAGTACTTGTTGGCCGCGTGCTGCGTCATGCAGATGGCCGGGTAGCGGTCACGGCCCATGCCGAAATCCATCGGTTGATAGGGCGGCGTCGGCTGTGAGATCAGATCGGCAGGACTGTCGGTCGCGGCCCACACCTGGCGGGAGCCATCCTTGTTGCGGCCCACATTGGTGAGCTGGAAGGGCTCGTACTCGTCCCAGGTCACCTCATGCTTGCCCATCCAGAAGGGTTTGAGCGTCTTCTTGACCTGCGGGCCTTCGTCATCGCTGCGATCCACCTCGCTCTCCGGGCTACCCATGGTGAACGCGCCGCTCGGAATCACCGCCATGCTGAAGGGAATGCCTGTTTTGGGCACTTTGGAGTCATAAGGCTTCATTTCCGCCTCTTTTTGCTCCTTGGAGGTCTGCACTATGAAGGCGTGAATCTTCTCCACCAGTTCCAGCGTGTCCGGGTTGTTGGTGCCGGGGCCTTTTTTCTCCTTCGCGGTCAGTTTCACGTCATCCGGCCACGGTGCGCCCTGCTCGATCCACAGCTTGAGGAAATTGACCTCTTCCTTGCTCAAGGGCCCGCCGCTCTTTTTGGGCGGCATCAGGTCATCCTCATTGGCTCCCAGGGTGGTCAGGTGGTAAATCGCGCTGTCCTTGGTGTTGAACGCCACGATGTTCGGTGCGTTCTCGCCGGTGGTGAAAGCTTCTTTCTTCGTGCTGAGAATCCAGTCGCCCTTCGCCTTCTCGGGATTGTGGCAGGACAGGCAGTTCTGCTCCAAAATCGGCTGGATGTGCTTCACGAAGGTGACGCGCGGGGTCTGCTCCAGCACCACACCGGCAGGCCACTCCGCGCCTTGCTCGATCCAGTTCTTGATGACCTCGATCTGGCTTTTTTCCAGCATGCCTTCCTTCTTCGGTGGCATGGCCATGTCATCTTCCACATTCAGCAGCAGCGTGGTGTAGATGGCGCTCTTCTTCAAATCGCCGGGTGTCAGCCCGGGGCCGTTCTCATTGCCCTTTTTGAGGTCTTCCAGCGTGTGCATGCGGAAGTCGCCCTTGTCCTCTTTCGCGCCGTGGCAGTGCGTGCAGGCACCTTCGAGCAAGGGCTTCACCTGCTTGTTGAAATCAACCTTCTCCGCAGCGCAAAGCAGCGCGGGAGCCAGTGCGAGGACGGAAACGAGGGTGCGGGCGGAAGACATGGGCCGTGGCGATAGCATAGGCTTGGCTCGCTGTCCAATACGAGGAAGCCGCACGCTGGCCCGGCCTTACATCAGCGCCAGCAGCGTCTCGCGCACCTGCGCCTGCCATTTGCCCAAATAAGCCAGGCGGGCCTGCAAAGACTGAAGATCGACGAGTGCGCCCGTGTCTCCCCCACTGAGGCGGGCATCAAAGGCGGGCAGAGCTGCGAGCAGGGCGCTGCGCTCAGCGTCGAGCGTGCTGCCGAGTTCTTCGAGCTGCTCCCGCAGGCGCATCTCATCCGGTGCGAGCAGGGCCTGGGCGAGGGCCGAGGTGGCGGACTGCTTGCGCTTCAGGAAGGCCGCCGCGTTTTGCAGCAACGGCCCCAGGCGGCTGAAGAGCGCCATCATCGCATCGTCGATGGCCACGGTGCGCCAGGGCACCTGATGCAGGTCAAGCAGATGCTTCAGGCGCTTTTCCGGGGATTGCAGCGTGGTGTAGGCGGCGTTCAGCTCCGCCGCCTGGCCGGTGTCGCCGCCGGGTTGGTCGGGATGGACGCTGCGGCTGGCGGCCAGATAGGCCTGCTGCAAGGCGCTGTCATCCAGCGCGGCGATGCGGGGCAGGGCGAGGAGGGCGAAGGCGTCAGGCATGACGGCGGCCGGATCAGGCGGCGAAGCTTTCGCCACAGGAGCAGGTGACGACGGCATTGGGGTTTTTCACCTTGAAGCCGCCGCTTTGCAGATCGTCGCTGAAGTCCAGCTCGGACCCGGAGACAAACAGGGCGCTTTTCGGGTCGATGACGACGCGCACCTCTGCGGACGTGACCATGATGTCGCGGTTCGCCGGGCCATCGACGAGATCCATCTTGTATTGCAGGCCGGAGCAGCCGCCACCGACCACGGCCACGCGCAAGGCACCGTTTTCCGCACGGCCCTGCTTTTTCAGCAGGCCGAGCAAGCGGTTCGCGGCACCGGGCAGCACCTTGATGAGTTTTTCGTTGCCGATTTTGAAGCTGGGGGCGGCTGCGGTCATGGATGAGCCAGCGATAGCGCGGAAAAGAGCCGCCGTCCATGCCAGGCTGGTTCCCAGCGATAACGCGGACGCTCAGCGCCAGTGCCCTACCCCTATCTTGCTCAGCGCCGTAGCGCCAGCACCAGCTCGTTGTACTTGCTGCGCATCAGTTCGATGTCGGCCAGCGTCGGCGGATCATTGGCAAAGGCGGTGTCCAGCGTGTTCACCGCATTCGTGTTCGCGCTCGTGCCGTCGATGGCGTTGCTCAGGTCCGCGTTCGTCACCTCGCCGGGCTGGCCGTCGTTACCGGTCCCGCCGTCGTTCCCGCGCGGGATGCCGAACTGGAAATGCACGTTCGTGCCGTCAAAGCTGACGTCCACCGTCGCGTTCTCGCCAGGGTTCAGCGTGTCCACCCCATCCACCTGCACGGAGGTGACGGACTGCACCGCGTCGATGAGGTCTTTGAGGCCGTTGAACTGGCCGCGAAACATCGCGGACGTCGCTTCCGCGCTCGTCGCGGGGATGTTGGGATCGAACATAGACTTGGAGTAGCGGACTGGGCCGTATTGTAGTTCCGGCTTTAGCCGGACTGGGCCGTATTGTAGTTCCGGCTTTAGCCGGTCTGGGGAGCGCCGCTGGTCCTCCATCGGCGTTCCCGGCGTTATGCCCCGTTTTAGCCGCCGAAGACGATGCTAACGATGTCGCTCGGCACGCCGATCTCGACTTCGTTGATCACTCCCACGGCCGTGTACTCGCGCACTTCCGGCACGGCGGGGTTCGCCAGCGGAACGGTGTCGTAGTAGGGGCTGTGGCTGTCGTATCCCAGCTTCGTCCAGGTGGCGGTGCCGCGCAGGCGGCAGTACACCATCACGGCATCGCATTCGCCTTTGGTGAAATCCACGCGGATCTGCCCGCCCACGATGCTCAGCCTCAGCACGGACTTCAAAGTCAGCGGGTCAAAGCTGCTCGCCGTGCCCTTCAGATGCAGGGAGCCCTCGATCCCGGAGGCGGGGAAGGCCGGGTTCGTCTTCCAGTTGCGCACCCCTATGCGCCAGGCGCCCGTGCCGTATTCACAGAACCGGCAGTCCGCGATGATGCTGACGATGTCTGGTGCCGGCATGCCGAGGGTGGCATTGGCCTCGGGCAGACCATGGGCCAGTTGGGCAAAGAATGCGGCCCGCAGGCCCACGAGGGAGGGGAAGTAATCGGTGCGTTGCATGGTGTGCTGTTTTCTTGGTTTGGTTTGGTTGTTTGAAGCGGGAATCGGCGGTGAAGCCGGCCCCCAAAGTGTCCCTGACGACCAGGACGCGCCGCTAGACCACCGGGCCATGGCTGCCGCCTCCCGGTTCGAGTGCCGCCCGCACCGCAGGCCGGGGCATGGCTGGGAAAGGGGCGCCCGCTCCCGCCGCCGCACCGTGCCGGGGCCTGTGAGCGCTGATTCCTACGTTCGCCGGATTGGTTCCTGGAAGGTAGGATTCGGTCCGACGTACGTCGGAACCATTCCTACGTTCGTCGGATTGGTTCCTGGAAGGTAGGATTCGGTCCGACGAACGTCGGAACCATTCCGACGTACGTCGGAACGAATCCGACGTACGTCGGATCGAATCCGACAAACGTTGGAACCATTCCGACGTACGTCGGATCGAGCACTCACGCCCCAGAATCGTTTTTTCAGGCATAATTTGCCCAAAAACTGGCACTACAGGCAGGCTGAGGCAGAAAATCGGCGGGAAATTCATTGGCGCATTCCACAACGGACCCGCCACCGGCGTCAACAAAAATACAGCAGCCAATGAACTTTCATCGGCCAGTGGCCATTAAGCATGGCAGTTTTTCCCGGCTTTCACCGCCCCAAGGCCCGACCCCGCCGGGGCAGGGTGTCAGCCTGCCGGAAATCCCGCAGGAGCAAACGGGACGCATTTGGCGCTGCCGGGCGGGTTTCAGCAAAGGGGTTATAATACCTGGCATCTTTTCTGGAAAACTTGAGACAATCAAGACGATCCAGATACCATGCCGAACGTCCACCAACTGCAACGCGTTCGCTTTCTTTGCCTACTAGCCATGTCAAACGTCACACCTGAGAAACACCCGCTCGCTGAAGTCTTCGGCTTCCCAACCTCGGCGAATGACACGGCGGCAAAGCGTCATCGCAGCAAGCGCCTTTGCCCCTTCAACAACAGGGTGCCGAACTGCACCAAAGACAAAGCCCAAGACCCGTTGGGCGTTTGCAGTGTGGTGCAGGGCAAAGACATCGCGATCACTTGCCCGGTGCGGTTTCGACAAGACTGGCTGATTGCTGACCAAGCCGCCGACTTCTTCTTCCCGTCCGGAACCAACTGGACAACGCTCACCGAGGTTCGGCTGAAAGACGCCGACGGAGGCTCAGCTGGAAACATCGACGTGGTGCTCTGCGCTTACGATGAGGGAGGCCGCGTCTATGACTTTGGCGCGCTGGAGGTTCAGGCCGTCTATATCTCTGGCAACGTGCGCAATCCATTCGCCCACTTCATGTCTGATCCGGGGACGCTGGCCGACATGGACTGGACGAAAGAACCCAACTACCCGAGACCCGATTACCTCTCATCTTCCCGTAAGCGCCTCGCTCCGCAGTTGCTCTTCAAGGGCGGCATCCTGCACGCATGGAAGAAAAAGTCGGCCGTCGCGATTGATGAAGCCTTCTTCCGCACGCTCCCCGAGATACCTGCCGTCCCGCGAGAAGAGTCTGACTTCGCTCTTCTCATCTATGACCTGCTGCCGCCAACGAAGGATCACGGGCAATACCAGCTTTCACTGTCGCGGACTGTTTATACCAGCTTCATTCAAGCGCTGAGCGTCATCACAACGCCGCGTGTCGGGCGCGTAGAGGATTTCATCCGCGACCTTCAAGCCAAGGTGGATGAAAAGCTGGAAGCCGCCCCAATCAACCGGACCATCGGCAGTCCCTTCGAGCGCTGAATCATGCAAACGCTGCTCTTTCCCACTGATGAGGCAGATCAACAAGAGCGGCCCGTGAATGTCTCCAGCGTGCCGCAACGCAGCCCTTTCCGTTACCCAGGTGGCAAGACTTGGTTGGTGCCGGTCTTTAGGCGATGGATGGCAAGTCTAGCATCCAAGCCCCAGCTATTAGTCGAGCCCTTCGCTGGTGGTGGCATCATCGGGCTGACTGCTGCCTTCGAATCTCTTACCGACGAAGTGCTTCTGGTGGAGCTTGATGAGCGTGTCGCTGCCGTTTGGCACACTATGTTGAATGGACAGGGAGAGTGGCTTGCCAATGCCATCATGAAGTTTGAGTTGAGTCCGACTACCGCTCAGCAACTTCTTGTATCCAGGCCGAACAACATTCAGGAACTTGCGCTTCAGACCATCGTTCGCAATCGCACGGCACACGGCGGCATCCTTGCCGATGGAGCAGGTGTCATCAAAGTAGGGGAGAACGGCAAAGGTATTCTGTCGCGCTGGTATCCCAAAACCTTGAGCACTCGCATCAATGCCATTAGCTATGTTGCACATCGCATCAGCTTTATTCAAGGCGATGCCTTCGCCGTTCTCGAATCAAAAAAGCACGAGGCTGGTGCCGCCTTCTTTATCGACCCACCCTACACCGCTGGCGGCAAAAGCGCAGGTTCACGCCTCTATACCCACAGCACCATCGACCACGACCGTCTCTTCGCCGCCTGCGCTGACTTGAAAGGCGACTTTCTCATGACATACGACAACGCGGACGAAGTGTCTGCGCTGGCGAGAAAGTATGGTTTCAGCACGAAACCCGTTGCCATGAAGAACACGCACCACGCAGAGATGAAAGAGCTGCTGATCGGGCGTAACCTATCGTGGCTCGAATGAACCAGAGATCGTACATAATGCCTAGCATTTTTCTAACAGAACACTATGAGCACACAACGTATCACAATCATTACCGACAAGGGTTTACCAGCACGATCAGCACGAATCAGCAGTAACAAAGAATAAAGTGTCTGTCCCTCTATTGGGTTTGCAACAAGTGGACAAACAAGCATGCGGTCATGCAGTTGCCCCCTGCCCACGTTTGATGCGGTGGTGTCGCCGCAGTGGATGGCCGACCAACGGGCGATGAGCAGCCCCGCCCACGTCCGCCAGCAGGGGCGCAGGCTTGACGGAAAGCGTGCGCTGGGAATGGTTCGCGAGACGATGAAGACCTTTTTGAAGGAATCCGATGCACCCACACCATGATCAATCTGTCAGCCAGTTGCATCCTGACCCCGTTTCCCCGGGCTTACTTGAGAGCGGCGATTCGGGTGGCCGTGGGCCAGGGCTTACGAATAGATGAAGTGCAGTTCAAATGATCCAGCGCTGTTCCGTAGTTCCGCCTTGAGGCGGTCTGGAGCTTTACGCGGATTCCGGCTAAAGCCGGTACTACATAACAGCGCTGGGTAACGCGGTCATTCATGCCACTCGTTCACCGCCTCACCGTCACCTCAGGCCGGGCTTGATTGAAGGCGGCGATGGCGGCTTCTGCCGGAGGATAGCCAGCCTAGCTGCCTGCGGATCGAGGGTTTCGCTTCGCGGCTTCGCCGCCAGTCTTCGATGCACCGCAGTCGGTCTTTGAGCCAAACTCACCCTCTTTGCCAGGCATCTGGAGCGCTGCGCTGCGCGCAGAATAAAGAGTAAAAGGATAAAGGGTACGAGCCTAGCCGCCAGACCCCACCACCAACACGAGACGGAACCCGAGGACGTTGTCGCGAAGGCCGGGGAGATTGAGACTCCGACGCGACGACAGCAGAAGGCCGCGGACGTTGTTGTGCCACGAACCGCCCCGAAGCACGCGGTCTTTTTTCGCATTGTCATACCAGTCCTCGCACCACTCCCACACGTTGCCGCCCAGGTCATAGAGGCCCAGCTTGTTCGGCTTGTAGCTCATCACCGGCGCCGTGGTCGGGAAGCCGTCGTCGTAACTATCGAGATACTGCGCGCTGCCGTTCGGCGCTTTGG
>Ga0209702_10003397_pt1 | contig 25208 bp, 30 predicted proteins | sample FRY01_FD_187210 | JGI IMG/M metagenome (GOLD analysis project Ga0209702, IMG submission 187210) | Freshwater microbial communities from Lake Fryxell liftoff mats and glacier meltwater in Antarctica - FRY-01 (SPAdes) (version 2) | ecosystem: Environmental > Aquatic > Freshwater > Ice > Glacier... | reverse complement strand
ATCGACGACTGAAACAATTTAAGAATAATAAAAGGACTAACCAGTAATAATGAGTTTCATAAACACGTACTTCAAGTTACAGCATGAAGCGGAGGATGAGTTTGGACCGGACACGGTGGTGTTTGTGGAAAAAGGTTCGTTCATGGAGTGCTACGCGACCGAAACCGAAGGTGTAGCGAAACGTGTGGGTTCAATCTTAAACATGGTAGTTACCCGGACGAAGAAGAAGGAACCGATGAGTAAGAAAAATCCGTACATGTTGGGGTTTCCGACGTGCGCGTACGAAAAGAACATTCCGGTATTATTGTTGAACGGTATGAACGTGGTGTGGGTGGAGCAACGGTGGGACTCCACGAAGAAACAGGTACTTTCACGTGAACGTAAACGCGTGTACACGCCGGGCACGTACGACGAGAACCCACCGACGAGCGACAGTTACAACATATGTTGTGTATACAGTTTGGGTGAAGTGTACCACGCGGTCGTGATGGACACTTCTGTAGGAACGGTTGAGCTGGTGCGTATGCAATCTACGGAGGATCTCAATTGGTTTCATGAAGTGTACAAACCGGTGGAGAAAGTGAAAGTGGAACCGTGCGGTTCTGTAAACATCCTCGTCCTGGACCGCACGACACGCAAGGCGATTATCGAGCGCGTGTATCCACATAGCCACGCGGACATACCGATGGTGTTCGAAATCCCACTCGCGTACCTATTGCATTTTTTGACGCGATGTAACCCGAACGCGTTGAAGAACGTAAAGTTTCCGACGGAGGACACTTTGAAATGTAACTGTATGTCGTTGCATAACAATGCGATCGCACAGCTGGATCTGTTGGGGTCGTCAAGAGGGTCGGGTTTGCTTGGTATGATAGATCGAACAAGCACCGCAATGGGAAAACGCGCGTTGAAGAGGAGTCTTTTGCGTCCGATGACATCCGTGGAGTCTATTCAACAGGAGTACGCGAAAGTTCGTGACATCGACGTTCGAATATACAAAGACGTGTTGAGTATGGTGCCGGACATGGAGCGTCTTTTGAAACGGGTACTGAACGCACCGACGATGGTATTATTTGGTCAATTTTTCCACGGTATTGCGGCGATGTACGGAGTCGTCGGTCGAACGGACGATCGTTACACCAAGGTTTTTGACGAGTCGTTTTGTGAAGGGTACGATTGTGAGCTGGATCGTCTGCGTTCGCGGACCCAAGATATAAAATGCAATTTAGACGAACGGGCCCAAAAGTACAATTGCACGGTCCAGTTTTCGGAAAAGGAGCGTCATTATTACCTAGGTACCACTAAGAAACGCGCGAGCACGTTGCGAACAAACTACCCGAGCCTCGAAACCAAAGCGTTGAACTCGACCACGACGATGATATTCGACAACCAGATCAAGTGCCTGTGTCAAGACTACGCGCAATTCCAAATGGACGAACAGGAGTATGAGAAGGAGGTCATGTGTCGATGGATCGCGTCGGAACTCGACGTGACGGATATCGAAGACATGTGTGCGAAAGTGTCGCGGATCGATTGTTGGGTTTCCAAAGCGTTGGCGTCGCGGGAACACAAGCTGGTGTGTCCCGTGGCGAAAGAGACCGACTGTAGTCACGTACACGCGACGGGTCTCAAGCACCCATTGATTCGGAACTGTATCGGGAACGACTGTGACCTTCGCGAGTCCGGCTTACTGTTGTACGGGATCAACGGGTCCGGTAAGACGTGTTTTTCGAAAAGCCTTGCGATGAACTTGATTTTGGCGCAAGCGGGGTTTCACGTCTTTGCAGATTCGTTCGACTTCACGCCGTTCGGACGCATTTTTACGAGGATCAACTGCGACGACAACGTGTACACCGGTCTTTCGTCGTTCGGTGTGGAGATGACCGAGCTTCGTAGCATTTTACGTTTAGCGGACGCCCGTTCACTGGTTATTGGAGACGAGTTATGTAAAGGCACGGAAGATATGTCGGCGTTGAGTCTGGTCGCGTCGTCCATCGAGTGGTTACAACAAAACCGCGTATCGTTCGTGTTTGCGACCCATCTTCACAAACTGCCCGCAATGGTCTCCTCGAACGTGGATGTCAAACACATCACGTGTCGGTTTCTACCGAACCACGGGATTGAATATTTACGAAGTCTCTTGGACGGACCCGGTGACGCGATGTATGGGGTCGAAGTGGCGCGGCATATTCTAGGACTTCCGGAAGTGACGAACCGGGCAATGGAACTTCGAAACCTTTTTATTTCAAAAAAGTCCCGATACAACAAACGGTTCGTGATGACGGAATGTCATGTATGCAAATCAAAAAAGGATCTTCACACACATCACATAAAACATCAAAAAGATTTCGTAAAAGCGACACAACGCAAAGAAATGAACGACATAGACAATTTGGTCTCGTTGTGTACTAAATGTCACGAAAAGGTCCATAGAGACGAGATTAACCTACGGCTCATCGACACCCCTACCGGTAAAAGTGTTTACGTATCGGTGAACAATAAGTGAGACTTTTTAATTTTTTTAAAGACTTTATTTTTTTTCTTCAACGGGAACAACGGGAACAACGGGATCTTCAACGGGAACAACGGGAACAACGGGATCTTCAACGGGATCTTCAACGGGAACAACGGGAACAACGGGATCTTCAACGGGTACAGTGGCGACCTGCTTGGGATAGTGACACTTGAGGTACGTCTGCATTTTGAAATAGTGAACGGTTGTTCCCGGTTCCAATTTGAATAGTTTACCGAGATCATCGTCCACGCGGAAATTTTGACGAGATTCGGGAATTTGCAAGTCGTGGGTTTTTACGTACTCGTTAATCTTACGATTGACGATATTCCGAGGGACGAGTTCGTCTTCGCCCGTACCGATGAGTGTACTGAGCTCTTTGGACAGACGCACGGGCTTTACGAAACCGCTCTTGATATTCGGCGACTTGGTTTTCTTCGTAAAATGTTTTTGTGACATTTTAAGCGACGAAACCATATGTGCAATTGATTTTTTCATATTCTCTAGCTCCGAAATCATGTTGTTGAACATGGTACTCTCGTCAGTGGAAGTATTCTCAGCAGCGGGTGTCGTCGTTTTGTTCATCATATTATATATCGTAGTAGTATACTAATAAAGTATTTCTTTAAGTCATTTTTTCTAAATGAAGGAATTGAATGCACTAGTAGTGCTACTTGCGATTTTCGTGTATACTGTATTTCGGAAAAAGAAAGAGGACCTCAAAACGGACATCCAAGACACTGCGCGGGGTGTGGTGGACGACATTGGTGTTGTGAAAAACTTGCCGACGTACTTGCCGTACGTACTGGCGCTCGCACCAATCTATATCGGATACAATCACGAGCAATTTCCGAAACTCTTTGAGCACGCCATTGTGTTGTACGTGTTGTTCTTGTTCGTTCGCGCCATGCAAATGCTTAACAACAAAGAGACGCGGTGCACCCCGGAGTACACGCTACCCGCGTCGACACTTCTGATGTTGTTGTACGTGTATCACGGGATTGTTCCACGTTCTCAGCACGCGTACTTGTATATGGGCGTGCACGCGTTGGTGGTGTTACTCATGTACCGAAAGAAGACCACGATGTCGAGTCTAGCGGACGACGTCGCTCTCGCGCATCTTATTTTTTATGTGTTTAAATAAATAAAACATGCAAGCGTCCAAACAAACCGCTGTGATGCTCGTACTCACCGACACGTTTCGTAAGAAACAGCTAAACACGCACTCTGGAATTGATTTTTCGATGGACGTGTACAAGATTATACATCGCATCAACAAGGAACAAAAGTTGCATCTCAAAGATATGGACGCGATTGACATGGCTATTCATTTCTTGACGGAGATCGCCAAAGGAAAAGACGGTGTCATTGGAACCGCGGACGATCTACTGGAACCCAAAGTCATCGACGAGATGACCGAAATGCTCCGTTCGAATTTTATGAACGACATGTTTAAAGTGGTCACGGGTGCGGTCAAGTTGGAACTCTCGTGGCCCCGGACTCGGTTTTTCATGACCAAATACTTTTGTATGTCCGCCGCGTTTAAAGAATAAACGTGGAACTCGGGGGGTTTTTTTTTAAGGAATGAACGTGAACAGCTGGATAAAAAAAGCTTCCAAATGGTACACGGGGCGTTCGCACGAACGCAAGCGTTGTTCGTACGTTGCCGCCATGGCGATAATGCGGTGCTTCGTGTCGGGTTTCTTTTCACGCGCACACAGTAGGTCTGTGATTTTTGTAAATATTAGAGTCCCACTAATGTTGTTCACCAACAACGTGTAGATAATGTCGCGTATGGCTTTAATTTTATTCGCTTTTTTTGTCGACTTTATAATGTGATATATTTCGTCGAACGCTTGATCGAACGTACTTTTCACACCGAACACGTCCATTTGTGTAGCGTCGATGGCGTTTTCCAGATGGCATTGTTGTTCGGTGACAATGTCAAACACGGGTCGTTTAGAAATTCGGTTCTCTCGACCCAAGATCGTTTCGATGTGGGTCGTCAACTGTACCGGGTCGGGGCGCGGTACACGCAATAGGGTGCACTGACTGAGTAACGATCGATTTACGAGACTGGTATGATTGGTGGTTAACAGGTAACGCGTACAGTGCGCGTGTTTTTCGGCGAAAGTGGCGAGGATGTTTTGAGACTCTTTGGAGAACCATTCGATGTTATGAATCACGATAAGTTTTATCCCGATCGTAACTTGGTTGGATATCACGAAACTCTCGGACATTTGTTTGATCCAGTTTCGCAACAAACCGCGTTCGTTCGAGCCGTAGTCCTTCATGACGACTTCGATGCAGCGATTGTTAGACCGCGTCATGACACTGAGGTTAGTTTTACCCGTGTCGTTAATCTCCTCATGGGTCCATTCTGTGTTGGACGACATGATCCCGGTAGTGTCCAACGCGGACTCCACGAACGAAAATATACCGCTACCGTCACAACCGTGCATGAGCACGTGAACGCATTGGACAAGTTCGCCAATCTTCTTCTCCATCGCGGGGTCGCGGTAAGTGTACTTGTGAGACCACATGTTTTTTAGTTTTAGTAGTTTAATTGTTTAAACGAGTGAACGAAGTAATCACCCAAGTGACCCCACACACTTGGTCGTTATGCCATGCGTGGGTCGGTGATATTCGCACGCAAACGGAGTCCTCTTTCTGCAAGTGGTATCGGTTAACACGCGTACCGTGATTGTCCATCAACTGTATAATAAAATGACCGTAGCGTGTGATGAATTTACATCGTAGCTTGCCTTCGGGTGTGATCCCGTTTACCAACGGGTGTTGTTGAAATAGGTCTTGGACAACCTTTGTTTCGATTTCCAGGACGTAGGCTTTTGCTTCTTCTTCTTCGATTTGTAGGTCGATATAACAATTTTCGTAAACGCCGTCCGATTGTACGGTGCCCGATTGGACAAACAGTTCACGGGCTTGGTGAATACGAAAAAGGTTTTGGGTGTAGCGTTCCTTTCTAAACATTTGTCATTAAGAAAAGGCACGGTTTTAAATCAAAAAATGATTCGGACTCGTATTTTCAAACAGTTGATGGAAATCCCCGGTCTTCCACAAACCACGGGGAAAAACATTGAGATTAGCGTGTACAATCACGCGATCGGGTACGCAAACACACACAACATTGAAGCGGCGTGGACAAACTTTATATTCAAGCACTTGTACGTGTCTAAAGCACAAGAGATCTTGGCGAGTTTGCGTGACTCCCCCGAGTTTGTCCAAAAAGTGGTACGTGAAAAGTTATCCACCGAAATCGCGACGTACCACAAAAAACAAAGGAAAAAGAAGTTTGACCACGACTCCTCTTCCTCTTCCGATGCGGTTTCGGAGGGTATATTCAAGTGTCGCAAGTGCGGGTCGCGTCAAACGACCTATTATTCCGTACAGATTCGTAGCCAAGACGAGCCGGCAACCAACTTTATTACATGTCTGAACTGCGAGAACCGATGGAAGAATTAAAATGGAACGGTAAATTAATTAAAAAATGGACACAATCGTATCCCAAGCGCTTCAACGATGTATGGACGAGGTCGAAACCAATCCTTGTATTCGGCGGGGAAAAGACCGTGCGGTGACGGCAATCACGGTTTCGATCGGTTCGCTCGCCATGGTTATAGTCATGTTAGCTTTGATATTACGAACGCTACATACATTGTCCCAGAAGATTAATAAATAAATATATTCGCTCTAAATTTGTTTTTGGTAACTTTTTCATCAACAACGGTTGATTTTTTGTGTAGCATGTAAATTTCGAATTTAAACGTACCGATTATCCGTCCGTATTTTTTTATAAAGAAGCGACGTACGTCACGGTATTTCTTGGGAACCATTTTTTCTAATTTACTTGAGATTTTTATATGGTAAGTGTTAAAGCCATTGCGATTGACACCGCCCCGTCGTACGTGTACGCACGTTGGATAAAGAACGGATGTTCTCTCACGTACTCCCTCGCTTCCGAAGACTCGAGTACGTCCATTACGGAAAACAAGACGTCGTGGTAATATTCTTCTTCGTTTTCTTCGTTTTCTTCTTGGTGAAAAACGGTCGCACGACAACACGGACACGAGTTTTTATGTTGCGTGTAGATCCATTCGGTGATACAATGTTCGTGGAAACGATGTCCGCACGTTTCGAGAACCACAGACGTATTGGTCCGAATAGTAGACATACAAATAGGACATTCCGTTTCTTGTACCGCTGCTTCTTGTTCCATCGTGGTGTTGCGTATGAATTTGTACTCAAACTCGTTATTTTGCATCAACACAAAATCATACAATTGCACTTTGTGTTGTTCTTTACTTAAATGAACGTGACAATGGTGCATGTCGTTCAAATCGACAAAGTCGGACATTTTCGTACATCGGGACCCTTTTTTGGTCGTTGAGTGGCACTGTCCTTGGTCGCACGGGAACACACACGCGTGGTGTATCGAAGGGACGTTTGGGAAACGACAAAGTGGGGTCATTTGTTTTTTTGTTTTATTTTTATTACACTTTCTTAAAGTTAAATATAGTACACCGTAACACGTTCCGAAAATGTTACTGTTTTTTTTCTTTTCTTCTTCTGGACCAAAAACAAAACACATAAAACAAATAAAACAATTAAACAACGTGTCATTTAAATGTTAACTTAGGGAATAACCGTAGTGGTTTTCATAGTTCCGTTGAGTGCGGTGGAATTGTCGTTCCCGATTGTCACAACGTACACGGTTTGTGAATCGTCGACGATGTTTACCGGGGTAGTATTACCGACGGTTTCGTACTTTTGTAACAAGTTGCAAGTGTAATCGCTGTTCAAAACATTTGTCATCTCGACCACGGAATATTTCGCGGAGGCTTGTGCGTGGTTAGTGTACACCAACGTTTGGATCTCATCGTGGGTTTCTGACCCCCCCGCTTCGAAGCATACCGCGTACGCCTTGACATGGGTAGCGTCGTCAAGAGTTGCATTAACCGTAATGTATTTCATTAATACATTAAGCGTCCGACTTTTTTTTTTAAAAAGCTTTTAAGAAAATGGAAACTTTCGTTAATAATAATGCGTTTTCCAGCCCAGATTCTCCAGGACCGATACGCCGCACAACTCATGCAGATGGACCTAAGAAAACTACCGGATCTGCAACTACCGGCTGGTGGTACTAGTGAGGATTTAGGTCGTACGCTTCAAAAGATGTTTGCGGACAAGACTCTCACACGTATGTGGATTAACAAAGACACTCAAGAAGTGCTCTGTGAGTGAATTTTTTTTTGAACGAACTTCGGTGGTAAAATGGAAATAAATAAATAATTGGAATAGTACATAAACTTGTCTAATCGTGTTGACAAACGAGAAAAGGTATTTGAATAGAACCCGCCGTTCGTTAAATTAACCTGATGACAACAAAAAGACCAACTCACGTCGTTGTCGTCGGTGTCGTAGATAAATGCGTGGACGGAATTGAACAGATTGTCTTGAAGTACGAAAATTGTTTGGTGGGACGATGGTGATGGGTGTAATTGAACCGAACCGTCGGAAGGATATCGTTCATTGTCAGTCGTTTTTCATTGAGAAAAAACGAAAAATGTTTCGAGACCGGTGGTTTAACTTTTAGGTAATAGGTCTCGTTAAACACAATCCATGCCCAGTGTTCGTAGATACCCATGAGATAGTCGAACATGAGGTTTGTCAGAATTTTATTGTTGAACTTGAATTGATCGATCATGAAACTCAATTTGTTCAATTCAAGAACAACACGCGACTTGTACTTGTCGGTCTTGATATACGTATTATATCGCGTGTCTATCATCGGCGAACATTGCGTGAACATCACTTTGTTTGTAATACACAAATGTAAAAGGTCTTGGGTTTCCAGATAAATTCCGACGATCTGTAGAGCTTGGAGGTCCATTTCTCTTAAAAGTTTAACTTCTTTAAGTTAATTTAAAACATTTCTTTTCAGCTTGCCACATACACGGTCCACATTTAATGATTGTTCCTTCACGTACAAATATGTCCTTTCCGAATGTTTCATGTTGAAACACACAGTCTTGATCGCCGAACGATTATTCGGCATTGGAATTATAAAGTTACAATCATACCTATTAAAACAGAAATCTCCATTTTGACTAAACCAATCGAATGGCATCAGAGGACATATGCGATGTAATCCACTGTAAAGGTATCGTTTTCCATTACACGTAACTCCTGCAATTTCATGACCGCAGTCCTTACTAGACCTGGCTACAACGTTCGAAATTATCATACTGTCAACTTTATATATAAACCCTCCGACAGTTATTTCCTCTTTTAATTGTCCATTCCATACTCTAGCACCCTCGGTAAATCGTATAAAATCCAAATGATCTAGTACCGGATCCTTACCCGTATTTTCTACAATCTTTACCCGTATGACGTCAATATTCGCCCAGTTTTTGGTTGCTTTAGTTGCAATTTGTTTCAGAGCTTTATCTAGCTTTTCCGGTTCATACCTTAGCGCACGCGCGTCAGGGGTCGCGGGCAATCTCATAACGCCGTTTACTTCACATAACGGCTTGTCTTGTTCATACAGTGCATTGTTCATACAGTGCTTTTGGTTTGTTTTGGTTTTTTGTGCCCAATCTGTAGCTGTCTTACTTAATTTTTCACTTAAATTTTTTCCATACAACTTATCCATAATATACTTACTTCCATAATACTTTTCCAGCTCATATGCACCTTTGATAACACCATATCCCCTATTTTCATTAACTTTGTTAAAATGGGAATACCGTGACCGTTTAGTCTCAATATTGTCAAAATGAACGTATAACCCTTCAATTATATTCTTTTTCGTTGGATTGGGATATATACAGTATAACACTTTTTTATTCAGTTGAAAATATTTCATCAACTGTGTTAAATACCTTTCCCCAAAATAGCCCTCTTCCGCTCGAGGGTCTATGTAAAACGTCTCAGGGTCGGCCTGGTGTAAAACATGTAATATTCTTTCGGGAGTCGGAACATTTTGTACCTCGCTCTTAGTATATTGTCTTGCCAGAATATTTAAAAACATATTAATAACGTTCTGTTTGTATACCGACGTTGGTCCGTAGCAACTTAAGTTATTGTAAAAGAATCGACGTGACCTTTCACTATATAATATGGCCATAAGTAAAGCGTTAAACCAGCAAGTTCCACTCGTTTGAGGTATTGTGATCACCTGTGAACAATCTGTTTCTGTAAAATTTTCTATAGGAATTGCCGTTTTTTTAACGAGCCTACCCAACGGTTTAAAGTTGCTGACCGTTTTTTTTACGCGGCTCTTTGGTTTTGCGGCCATTTTGGGGTTTATTTTTGCGACCATTTTGGGGTTTATTTTTGCGACCATTCTGGAGTAGTACGAGATTTTATTTTTGAAAAAGGTGTCCACCACTTTCGGGTTTTCGGACATTAATTTGTGAAAATCACGGATCGTTCTTGGTAAGCGGTACGGATCTTTCTTGGTAGACAACAAATCTCCGATAAACGCACGCTCGATCCTACGGGTAGTAAGGAGGACCGCGTTAAAGTCGGCGTTACTATGAAACGCGGACAAAAAAGTTTTGTACGTTTCACCGGTTTTGTATCTCAGCACGTTTTGTATCTCGTCCACAATCACCATAGATTTGTGGAGGTTGATTGTCCCCTGTTTGTATCTTTTGGTAAACTCTTGGTAACTCATAATGGACTCGAACGCTATATAGGTATATACATAGCTATATACCTCTTTCACGAAATTTTTACGGAGCGAGGCCGGTACAATCACGTAAATGCGGCGTTTTGGATAACGATGATGAAACGCGGCCGCTATACTAATAGCGGTCCATGTTTTTTCCGTCTTCTCGTGATACAATAAGATACGCGGTACCTTTTTTAAAATATGTTGATTTGTCTTGTTCCCGACAATTTTGAGAACATTCTCTTGTGAGTTTTGAGTTTTGGGTTTTGACCACATTTTGAATTTTGCCCACATTCTCTCTTCTCATTTGAAATGAAAATTTCCGAAAATAATAAAATTATTTTTTTATAAACTGTTCTACAATTCCATTTGCATACTTATTAACTTCGGACGGTTTGAAGAAACCATGTGTGCGTGACCGATTATACAATTTTTTCATCAGTATTTTAAACGCCCTGTGAAACGTTGGAGGAAAACGCTTTTTCAGTATCGTTTTCACGCGGTACTAATACCTTTTTTAAAATATGTTGATTTGTCTTGTTCCCGACAATTTTGAGAACATTCTCTTGTGAGTTTTGGGTTTTGACCACATTTTGAATTTTGCCCACATTCTCTCTTCTCATTTGAAATGAAAATTTCCGAAAATAATAAAATTACTTTTATATTTTCATCTATAAGAACCGAATATGGCTTTTTATAAACGTTTCTATAATCATATTTGCATACTTATCAACTTCGGATGGTTTGAAGAAACCATGTGTGCGTGACCGATTATACACTTTTTTCATCAGTGTTTTAAACGCCCTGAGTGAGAGAGTATTCCCGAAACGCTGAGACGTTGGATTTTTCAGTATCGATTTCATGTGTTCGTGTTTTATGTAAATGAGTGGAGTAATCGGTTTTCGATTGGACCAAGTCGATTCCGGGTCTTCGAATGACAGCCCCCAACCCGTAACGAAATCCTCCTTTTTGTATTGACCCACAGAATAATAATACCAATAATAATTACTAAATTCTTCCGAATCGTTAAAGAATTCTTTTATGTTATATCGGATCTTCAAAAACGGTAAACTACTTCCGAACTCACCAAGTTTGGTCTCGATAAATTTATTGCCTTTCTTTTTCTTTAAAAAATCGTTCACAAAATCGACAATCTGTGCTTTAACAAACCGTACTTGTTTGTTTCCGGTAACACCAAGTGTATTAGCAAGACCTTTCGACAACGATTCGAGTTGTGCAACCGATCTTGACGTCCGATTTGTCTTGTTCAAATGCATCCCGACAATTTTGAGCACATTCTCTTCGGTGATTCTCATTGAGTTTTGAGCACATTTTGAGTTTTGAGCACATTTTGAATTTTGAGTTTTGAGTTTTGAGCTTTTAGTTTTGGGTTTTGACCACATTTTGAATTTTGCCCACATTCTCTCTTCTCATTTGAAATGAAAATTTCCGAAAATAATAAAATTATTTTTTTATAAACTGTTCTACAATTCCATTTGCATACTTATTAACTTCGGACGGTTTGAAGAAACCATGTGTGCGTGACCGATTATAAAATTTTTTCAACAGTATTTTAAACGCCCTATAAGACGTTGGAGGAAAACGCTTTTTCAGTATCGTTTTCATGTCTTCGTGTTTTATGTAAATGTCTGGAGTATTCAGTTTTATCGATTCCGGGTCTTCGATTGACAGCCCCTGACCCTGAACGAAATCCTCCTTTTTGTATTGACCCACCGAATAATAATACGAATAATAATCAATAAATTCTACCAAATTATCGTAATAGAATTCTCTCATGTTATATCGGATCTCCAAAAACGGTAAACTGTTACCGAACCCACGAAGTTCGGTATCGATAAATTTATTGCGTTTCTTTTTCTTTAAAAATCCGTTCACAAAATCGACAATCTCTGCTTTAACAAACCGTTTTTGTTTATTTCCGGTAACACCAAGTGTATTAGCAAGACCTTTCGACAACGATTCGAGTTGTGCAACCGATCTTGACGTCCGATTTGTCTTGTTCAAATGCATCCCGACTATTTTGAGCACATTCTCTTCGGTGAGTCTCATTTGAAATTATAGTCAAGAAATTTCCAAAAATAAAAATTTAAAAAAAAATCGTTCAGTTTACTACTTTTTTATAAACTGTTCTACAATTCTATTTGCATACTTATTAACTTCGGACGGTTTGAAGAAACCATGTGTGCGTGACCGATTATACACTTTTTTCATCAGTATTTTAAACGCCCTGTGAAACGTTGGAGGAAAACGCTTTTTCAGTATCGATTTCATGTCTTCGTGTTTTATGTAAATGTCTGGAGTATCGTCAATAAGAAAAACTGGAGTATTCAGTTTTATCGATTCCGGGTCTTCGAATGACAGCCCCCAACCCATAACGAAATCCTCCTTTTTGTATTGACCCACAGAATAATAATACGAATAATAATTAATAAATTCTTCCGTATAATCGTTAAAAAATTCTCTGAAGGGCTTATATCGGATCTCCAAAAACGGTAAACTGTTACCGAACTCACCAAGTTCGGTCTCGATAAATTTATTGCGTTTCTTTTTATTTAAAAATCCGTTCACAAAATCGACAATCTGTGTTTTAACAAACCGTTTTTGTTTATTTCCGGTAACACCAAGTGTATTAGCAAGACCTTTCGACAACGACTCGAGTTGTGCAACCGATCTTGACGTCCGATTTGTCTTGTTCAAATGCATCCCGACAATTTTGAGCACATTCTCTTCGGCGAGTCTCATTTGAAATTATAGTCAAAAAATTTCCAAAAATAAAAAATTACTTTTTTATAAACTGTTCTACAATTCCATTTGCATACTTATTAACGTCGGACGGTTTGAAGAAACCATGTGTGCGTGACCGATTATACACTCTTTAACGCCCTGCGAGACGTTGGAGGAAAACGCCTTTTCAGTATCGTTTTCATGTCTTCGTGTTTTATGTAAATGCCTGGAGTATTCATATTTAACCTTTTCGGGTCTTGGAATGCCAGCCCCAAACCGATAATAACGAAATCCTCCTTTTTGTATTGACCCACAGAATAATAATACGAATTTTTTTGGTGAATTTTTTGAGCACATTCTCTTCGGTGATTCTCGCTGAGTTTTGAGCACCTTTTGAGTTTTGGGTTTTGTGCACATTCTGTCACTTTGCTTCAGTCACCATTCAAAATTTTGTTTCAGACATTTTGTTTCAGTCACTTTGACACCTTTCGTGTGCCTAAGATGTAACAAAGGGTCGCCGTAATAACAAAACTGACCGTAGTGGTTCAGTTTTACCGTAAGGTCCGCGAATATTTGTCCACCTGCTTGTTGGTACAGTCGACAGAACCCGTAATCCTCGCTCAGGTAGCGTCCGTCGAACACCCGACTCGGGAAAAAGTCAAAGAACCGATCCTCCGGTGTGACTTGGTAGGCGCGAACGTCGTTACGGTACTCCGATTCCGGGTAGGTTTGCATCAGGTCGCGAAAAACTTGCTTGCGTATCATCATAAACCCGGTCGGGGCGTCGAGCACTTCGACCACCCCGCGTTCCACGTGATGGATGCTTTGTTGTTTGAAATTGAACGCGTAGTTCACCGACGCTTGGATCAATTCGACGTTGTCTGTGATTGTCGTAATATTTTTTTTTAAATTTTCAAAGTCAATCGCCTTTTTTGGATAACACCCGCATATGACGTCTTTGGTTTCACGCAACATTTTGACCACACTCAAGGGATGAAATTGAATGTCGGCGTCGATAAAGAGGAGATGGGTCGAGTCTTTGCTTCCCATGAATCGGGTCACCGATGCATTGCGGGCACGCGGGATTAAAGAATCGAACGGTATCGTGTAAAACTCAAACCCGATACCGTTCGTCAGTAGGGCGTGTTGGAGTCCCATGACACATTCCATGAATTTCACATGAACCTGCCCGGCATAGCAAGGGGTGGCGACGAACACTTTGGGTTTGGTATAGTCCTCTGTTTGGGCCTGATAGGGAATTTTGTTGTTCATTTGTTGTTTATCTCGGTTTATTTTCTTAAACCATTATGCGCGGCGTCACCCCGACCGACATGAGTTCCTGGAAAAGAAGCTTTGTGGCGAACGGGATGTGTATTTGTACGACATCGGGAACTTTGCACGCTTCACAATAGTACCTATTGATTTTCATATTCCCGGTAGCCATGAGTCCGCATTTTTTGCAAACGAATACTCGGTACGCGTCCGACTGGAAAAACAGTCGCTCTCGGAGGAAAGACGCGGACCCGTGCGCTTGGATCGCGGTGGATTCCATTTCGCCTACACGCAAACCGCCGTCTCGGGATCGTCCCTCCACGGGCTGGCGTGTGAGAACCTGTACGGGTCCCCGCCCTCTCGAGTGAATTTTATCGTCCACCATGTGCTTGAGCCTCTGATAGTACGTCGGTCCCATGAAAATCGCGTGGTCCATCACCCGCCCCGTCATCCCGTTGATCAGTGTCTCGTTTCCGTGGCGTTGATACCCCTTCTTGTGTAACGCGTCGTAAATTCCTTCTTGGTCGTGCGTGGTGTTGAACGCGGTAGCGTCTTTGAGTTCACCGTCGAAACACCCAACTTTCCCGGAGATACACTCCAACAACTGACCGATGGTCATGCGTGAAGGGATCGCGTGCGGGTTGATGATAATGTCCGGTGTCATACCCGTCTGCATGGAGAAGGGCATGTCCTCTTGCGTGTACGTCATTCCGATCGTACCTTTTTGTCCGTGTCGAGCGCTGTTTCCGCACCAGACGGATCGCATGTTCCGACGCACGTGTACGATACCTGTGCGTACCGTCACACAATGAACGGTTCCCGAAAAGACAGGCCTCGACACGTCGTGGTCGGAAACCAACGGGGTCATGCAATCGGTAACCAACGGACGATACCCGCCACCGTGGTGGGTTTTTTTCATGTCCAAGTTCTTACCGGCGTGCAGTGCGAGTTGTTGAACGTCATTTGCAAAAATGCGCGTCCATACGTTGTTGTCGGTCATAATGCCTTTTAAAAGAGCCCCGCTGTGATGCGCCGATAGTCGGAAACACCATTCCGGAAGACGAGTACGGGGTGTTTCTTTTAGAAATTCGGCCAAACACGCGTCCTCGAATATTAACAAGCCGTTTTCCGTGATCTGCGGATAGAGTCCACAACGAACGAGTACCAGCGGATTGATTTGCAATTGAATTATATTTTCCGAAACACAACCGGCGGACGTTGTCCACACGCCGTAAAAGAACAAAAAGTCGACGAAATTCCGTTTATTGGGTACCGGCATCGGAGGTAACGTGTATTTCTCGAGATCGAGAAACCCCTTGTTGCAGTTCTTCAGGTACCGGACGTCCCCCGTGATCTCCTCGGCTTTCACTAGCTCGTAACTCGTAACCGCTTTCACGTACATTCGGTGATTCATCGTGGTGCGGAGACTGACACTCGGGCTATTCACTTCGTACATCGTTTCTTGGACGACCGGGTACGCGTGCACTTCGAGAACCGGCTCGTACGCCATTGAGTTCGTTTCGGGGTCGAGCGTCAGGACCGGTTCCCCAAGACGGACGCAATCGACCGGTACCCACCCGCGAAGAAGCGTCAGGAATTCGTGGTCCGGTGTGTAACAAAACTTGTCTCCGATGGTCGGGATCTTTGTCTTGCGTACGCGCACTTTCACCATACTCGAACCGCTCTCGGTGGTGGTGATCATGGTCTTGTCGATGATACCGTCCTCGTTGTGGCGTGCGATAGTGCTCACATCACGCTTATCGTCGGTGTGTAGAACCGTTTTCCCGATGAGAACGTCGTTCCCGTCGATCGCGACACCCGGAGACACTAGTCCGTCGTCTTCCAGCTTGTCGTAATGCGCGAGACGCATTCCGCTACACTCGGTATGATCGGAACCCCAGTGTTCCTTTTGAGACGATTTGAGCTCGTCCTTGTACGTTCGATAAAACACACTTCGAAAAAGTCCACGATCGATAGAACTCTGGTTCATAATGATAGAGTCCTCCTGATTGAACCCGCCGTAACACGCGATGGCCACGATTGCGTTTTGTCCGGACGGTAGGTCGTTTACGTTTAAAAAGTCGCTCGCGGCAGTTTGGACGAGCGGTTTCTGTGGATACGTGAGTACGTGCGACAGTGTGTCGAACCTCTCCTGGTAGTTTAGCGCGTACATCCCGATGGCCTGTTTCCCCATGGCTGACTGGTACGTGTTCCGGGGACTCTGATTGTGGTCGGGGAACGGAATCGTAGACGCACACACTCCGAGAATCATAGCCGGATTGATTTCGCAATGGGTGTACTTTAAGGTACCTTTCTCAAGGTCATGAACGAACATCGCTATAAGCAGGTTCTCTTCTTCGTCCGAGTCGACAATCTCGACAATACCGTTCACCAGCAAAGACATAAAAGAACCGGTCTTGGACTTGTCCTGGGAGAACTCCTCGTAGACCAGTTTCTGCGAACCGGAGGAGACTACGAATAACGGTCGACAGATGCGCCCCGCGTCCGTATGAACGCGGATTTCGCATTTGGACGTGTCCATCGCAATGCTCGTGTCGAAGGCGACTGTTCCGGACCGCTTGAACTCGCGTAACCGCTCGTACGTCTTGTTAGGGATGTCGGTGGATCCCACGAGGTCGCCGTTTACAAACAGTTTGACGGATTGTGTCAAGTTACTGGTACGCAGAAAATCCTTCAAGTAAGTCGAATTGGTTTGTCTCGAGATACATGCCATCATGGACAGGTTTTTCACAAGACCACACGCTTGCCCCTCGGGAGTCTCCGCCGGACACAGTTTACCCCATTGCGAGTTATGTAGTTGGCGAGGACCCGTCAGTTTTCCGTCTTTTCCGATTGGAGAATTTACGCGCCGAAGATGAGACAACGCGCTCGCGTACGTGAGTCGATTGAGTACTTGCGAAACACCCGTACGAACGTTTTGTGACCCGACTCCCCAATTCCCGGTACTCAGAGAATACTTGATTCCGTTCGTTATGATTTTCGTTTTCAAAATGTGATTGACGTTGAAGATCTTGCCAGCTTTTAGCGACTTGGCACACCCACTGAGAAACTCCTTGTACATGCGTCGAAACAGTTGCCTAAACAGATTGGCTAACAGTTGACCGGACATGTCCACTCGTTTGTTCTTAAAATGGTCTCGATCATCCTCGGGAATCCGATCGTTCCCACAGTCGATGAGCTTCTCGATCATATACACCAGCAACTGTATTTTCCCAGCCTTATTATCGACGTGCGGGAACATTTCTTTAATAAACAGATCGTGTGAGAACGACGCGTAGACCAGTTTCGTCGAAATGAACTCGATCGCGCTTTCCTGGTCATTCACGACAGTTTCATCGAGGCTCGGTAACAGGTCGTTCTTATCGATCGTCTTGAACTGCGACAGAATGTAGTCGCGGTCGCATCCCAATAAGTAGAAGAACACAAAGATTGGTACGTCGCTTTTCGTAAAGGGAGACTGTATACGAATGACACGCTCGTTTACCGAGTTGGGGTGTGTAAGATGCGCCACGAACGTGCTGGTCGACTTGATATCCTGCTCGCGTATACATCGGATTTCCGCGACGTGCGAAAACTTACTCGGTGATTTTTTCTTGAACACGTAGATTTGGTTGTTGTTCATTTTTTCTTGTGCAATGAGCACTTTTTCACACCCGTTGACGATAAAGTACCCTCCCATATCGTGTTCACATTCGTGGTTGTGTTGAACGGTCGTCGATAAGGTCGTTTTTAAATTACACAGTGTTGATAGAAGCATGACTGGCATTTTACACAATAAACAACGATCGAACCTCGTTGTTTCTTCGTCGTTCTCTATAGATATGTCCACAAGAATGGACGTTTGGTACGTCAGGTTTCGTAGTCTTGCTTCGTTCGGGAAAATGGCTCTTGAGACGCCATCTGTCTCGGTATGGGACGGATTGGTGTATTGAATATTCCCAATACACACTCGATATTCTCTATTATCACCGATTATCGCAGTTTCATATTCATTGACGATATTCGGTAGTAACACTTCTATAAAATCATTGTACGAGTTGATGTGTTGATGTACGAGTGACACTTCGCTAAAGAAGGCGTCTACGACTTCCTTCATTTTCTTTTTTTATTATCGTTTCATTTTCTTAAGGTGTTGTTGTTTTTTTTAACGGAAAAGCACGGGAGCTACTTGGGTCCTGGTCATAGAGGGCCTCATGAACCTCTTGGTCAGCACAAACACAATGGCGGAAATAATGGTCACCACCATAGCGTACACAAGGTGCATCTGCGCCACGTTGGCGTTGCTCTTGATGAACTTCTGAATGACCACTTTCACGCTGTCGTTCCAGGCGAGCGCGGCGGCCAGCGCGAACCCGGTGTTAATGCTCTGGACGGAGGAGTTGTAGGTCTCGTCCACCATGGAACGGGCAAGGGCGACGGGGTCGATAGTGTTACCAAAGGCGGCAGCAGGAGCAGGCTTGGGAACGTCACCGTTTGACATTGACATTGTTTATATTCTATATATTTACAAAATAATTTCTTTAAAACCCGCGATACCCTCGCTGGTTTTGTGATCGATGGTGTATGGTATGCCTCTAATGTTTTTTCCGGCCGTCACTTCCTTAAATGCGGCATCCCCAGCCGGTTTGTTCACATCGACATACTCGTACGACACGTCAAGTGACTTCAAATAGTCAAGCATTTTTACCGTGTACCCACATCCCATAGACCCGTATACTGTAAAACGAGATCCTCCACCCGGGTTGTAATCACTTAAACAGTAATTGTATATAATGGTAGCGAATACCATTGCAATAAGCAATGCGATACAACATTTCTTTTCAAACATTTGTATACAATCGTTAAAACATATTAAAAAAAAAGAAGCTTGCGTACTAATTTCGAAAAAAAAAGTATTTCCAAAAAGTATAACAAATGAGCGCATCCGGAGATTCTCACGTCGAGTCTGATATGATGGAAGACCCCGACTTTGAAGGGGAGTCCCTTCACGACATCTTAGAGACGTTCTTTTTAGAGTCTAAAAAAAACCGTAACGTGGTCGATATTCTTCTAGAAATCAAACGAAGCTTAGAGATGCATAACAAGATTATGGTAAAGATGTTGGAGCATCTTCAAGCTTCTACTAAATTAAGCTCTTCGTAAATAAATTCGTCCGGCTTCAACACAGCGATGTTGGCTTTCTTTTTGAAAGTCTTTTTTGAACCGTGTTCTATAGAGATAAACGAATAGTTACATTGGTATTCATCGTCCACGTCCTCCGAATCAATATCGGAATCGTAATCTGGTAATTTTGCATACGATATGTAATTTGCGCATTTTCGATTCATATTTAATTTACACCACAAATTACAAAAAAGATGAAAAAAGTGATATTTGTTATAGTGTCTATCATCGTTTTGTATTATGTGTACGAACGCGCGACCCACGGTGGCTACTTTTTGAATGACGAATCCGCTTTGACGTATCACGAACGGCAAGTGTACGAAGCGAGTCGTATGCACATTTCGGAAACAACACCAACACCAACACCAACACCAACACCAACACCAACACCAACGACCATACAACAAGAACCCACAAACAAGACGGACGCCGAGTGTTGTGTGGGTCATGACGGGATATTAGCGGACATACGCGACGTTCTGGTGTTATGGGATCGACCCGATACGGAACGAGTCGGACTCTACGAACCTCCCAAAGGTGTGTTGCTATACGGTCCTCCAGGTACCGGGAAGACGACGCTCGTCAAACAATTGTGTAAGGAACAGCGTGTGTCCACGACCTGTCTCCGTATCACACCCGATATGATTGAAAACAAATATCAAGGCGAGAGTTTCAAGCTACTCCGCGCGGTGTTCACCGTGGCGAAGAAAATGCAGCCTTGTCTAATCTTCTTTGACGAAATCGACGGAATCATGGCAGGTCGTAACGACCTCGACCAGTCGCACACAAACACTATGAAAACGATGTTCCTAAACGGAATGGACGAAATTGGTGTGTCCAAAGTCCTTGTCGTCGGTGCCACGAACCGTCCGGAAAGCTTGGACGTCGCGCTAATGAGGCGCATGGAGCTCAAATTCGAAATGGGATTCCCTTCGAAAGACGTAAAAGAGTGTTACATGGACACGTTCGATGGACTCGAAACGGAGACCAAAACGTTCGTGTCTGATCGCTTTCAGTCTCTACACGACATGAAAGTCTTTCTCAAATATATAACACGTAGTAAAAATAAAGACCTGGAAACTGCTTATACCAAATTTAAATTGAATTTCAATTTGTAAATGAAGACGCTTGTGTTGAACACAGACGCGACCACCGAACATACGCTCGTGATTGATTACAGTACCGATCACGATTGTATCGTAGATCCGTTCGACGAAGTACTTACCTCGAATAGTACACAAGCGCGTATTCGGTTTACACAGGCTGTTTCGGAGGCGACTATCAAAGAAGAAGGAACTTTCGTCCTTCGTAACGCCGTCTTATTCCAAGGAATTTTAAAAACTGAACAAACCGTGTCCATGACACAACAAAATAACGTGATGATCGGGTACGGTTCGGGGGGCGAGTCCGTCGGACACTACAACTGTTTTGTAGGGAACAACACGAACGTTGTACAAGGACGAAGAAACATTGTAATCGGTCATGAGAATCGTTTACTTTCCGGAACAAACAATATTATTATAGGTCATGACGCGTCGCATTCCGTCTCAATGAACGACACACTCGTCATCGGTTCTCTTATCGAAGGAGATTTTGTCAATTTAAGTTTACGCCTGAACGCGTCGGTGGAGGTAACACACGAGTTGAACGTCGGGGAGTTGGTCCAGGCACCGGCATTCACCGACGGGTTTTTGAACATTGCCCGCGGCAACATCGAAACGGGCAACGTGACCATCAGTAGCGAGTTGGTCCAGGCACCGGCATTCACCGACGGGTTTTTGAACATTACACGCGGCAACATTGAAACGGGCAACGTGACCATCAGTAGCGAGTCTGTCCAAGCACCGGCATTCACCGACGGGTTTTTGAACATTACACGCGGCAACATTGAAACGGGCAACGTGACCATCAGTAGCGAGTCTGTCCAAGCACCGGCATTCACCGACGGGTTTTTGAACATTACACGCGGCAACATTGAAACGGGCAACGTGACCATCAGTAGCGAGTCTGTCCAAGCACCGGCATTCACCGACGGGTTTTTGAACATTACACGCGGCAACATTGAAACGGGCAACGTGACCATCAGTAGCGAGTCTGTCCAAGCACCGGCATTCACCGACGGGTTTTTGAACATTACACGCGGAGAATTACAAATTCCAGAGGAAAACGTCTCGTTGTATTTCGATGACGGTAGTTTCAAGTACAGGTTACACGACAAAGTGTACCGTATTATGTCTGTTGAAGAAGTTTAGCGACCGAGGTTACAAAGCTTTTTTTGGTCGTGGGTTTTGTCGCCATGACCGAATACGAATTAAAAAGGTCGAACGCCGTTTCGATGTTTAGGTTGTAATACATAATAAACTTTACGAATTCCGTCTTGTCATTGTAATACATGTGCTTATACAGATCGTTGATATGCCCCTTATGTTGAAGGTTGACGATTGGGTTTTTGACCGTTTCGTCGAAACGCTGCCAATATTTGCGTTTTTGATAAAGCGCGGACCAACGGGTCCACATCGTACCGAAACGCGGTGTGGTGTACCATTTACACTGTTCAAGACCTTTCACACGGGACAAATTATCAAACACACTCGATAAGCACGCGTATACGCTCATTTGCAACGAATCGCTATTCACAAAAATAGCCTTGTGGTACATGTCACCCATCGACATGGAGTTGGAAATCTCGCACATCACGTGAATGTCTGTGTCTACTAACGCGTCTATATAATTCTCTTGGAATATAATCGGAAGGGTACCCGAATCGCACATAAAGTATCGAAACTTTTTATCCAGCGGTTCGTCGGGGCGCAGTAGTAATCGATAGATATCGTACATGTCCAGCTCCGTTTCCTTGTGACAATCGGAGATGGATATCATATGCAACGTGTTGAAAATCATCCGCGGTTCCTTGATGTTTTCGATATGTTGTTTGAGCCGAGGGTCGTGTTCGATGCGTTCCTGTTCCATAATGTCTCTGCATTTTGTAAAGAGTGTTTCGGGAGAAGGATACTCCAGCGTGATAACCTTAGATGTCGGTCTTAACGCGACGAGCTTGTTCGCGACAACGGAATTGCATATAAACACGATACGTATCGATTTCTCTCCAGAGTCCCATTTCGATATATCGGTGATACTCACACTCTCGCTCTTGGTCACGAGATGTTCCATTTCGTCAAACACAAATATCCCATGTTCGACGAACCCTTTAACCCCTTCATAATATTTATTTAGATCATTCTTTGTACGTTTGACAAACGAGTCGTGTAAATAAATAGTTTTGTTATACTTTTCACAAAACAGACGTACCAGCAAGGTTTTACCAGACCCGGTGGGGCCGAGGACAATCAAATGTTTTGTATCTTTACAAAACCATTCGTCCATCTCTTTGATCGGACCAGCATTTCCTAGAAAGTCCGACACACAGGTTGGCGAGTATCGTTGTGAAACGGTTTGATTGTCAATCCCCTTTTGTCGTTTTTCAATACCGAAATAACCAAGAAGGTCCATTTACACTTTATACAGTTTACTTTACAGTTACTTAATTAGAACGAATATCGGACTCACAAAGGAAAACGGTACACCCGCGAACGTGTGTCGTTCAAAGACGGCGTTTTCTTGGAACGACGTGTATCGAAACACGTGAACCATGTCGTAGACGAGCGTTACGTTTTGCAAGTTTTCCATCTCGTTTAAAGTGTCGGTCCTGTCGTTTCCGTCCGAGTCAATCGACTGGATGAACTCAATCTCCTTCTTGTTGTTGTTCAACCGCCCGGCACCGACACCCACCAACGTGTTCCGCTCTCCACACGACATGTACTGTCCCGCCGACGCACCCACCGTCACGTTGTCTTGAGAATGCACGGCGTTTTGGAGCGCGAGACCACCGATCGTCACGTTGTTTTCACCGCTGGATACATATTCAGACGCCGAATCACCGAGTAACGTGTTGTTCGATCCGAACTGGTTAGACTTTCCCGCGTGGGACCCGATCGTCACATTTCGCGTCGCGGATGTACTTTCGGACCCGGAGTGGGTTCCTACATATACGTTTCGATTCCCGGTCGTGTTCCGAAACCCCGCTTGGTGACCGACAAAAGTGTTACTCGAACCGTTCACGTTAAGGTAGCCAGAATTGGACCCCACAAACACGTTTTGATGACCGAGGCTGTTGGTGATTCCCGTGTTTCGTCCTACAAAGACGTTGTCCGATCCAGACCGGTTCGATCGCCCCGATTCGGTCCCCAAAAATACGTTATTAATTCCGGTTTGGTTGGCGTACCCAGCCTGGTGCCCTATGAGGACGCTGTTGATGGTATTCACCGCGAGCGGAGACACGTCGGTCCCCACAAACACGTTTCGCCCACCTGACCGGATATTGGTGCCCGTATTGGCTCCAATAAACACGTTATTTTCGGACTGCGTATTGTACCCGGCTCGGTACCCGATCAACACGTTATTGTTCGTGTTATTGGAAGACCGCGCGGCTTCGTGTCCTAGAACGACCGCGGTGGACTTGTTGTTCACGTTTAACGACCCGGCAAACTTTCCCACGAAAACATGCGTGTTTTGCAAACTGATATCGTCACTTATGATCGACGTCTGGTTGTTATTAAACCCGATGGATCGATTGATCGAGATGTCCATTTTAACTTTAAGACGAAAATAAAATAATGGGAATAAAAAATGGAATCTTTAATTCGGTCCTACATCTCAAGTAAAAAACCCAATGTGGTGGAGAATCTGCTTATCGATGTTCTTTCCGAAATAAGCACCAAGTACGATATCGACAAGAAGGAGCTTTTAGACACGTGTACGCGTTTCATAGAGTCCAAGTCATCCATGAGTCGGTGTGAACAAATCATGAAAACCGGCGCGCGGTGCCCGTGCCCGGTAGTACCAAACGAATCGTACTGTCGACGACACTTTGCCTCTAAAAGCACCGCGTCGGAACGAACCCGATGTATCGGTATCACGAACAAAGGAGATCAGTGTTTGTCCGACGCGGTTCACAGTTCCACCTATTGTAAACTACACGAGCGCAAGCGCCAAAACGACGCGTTACGGCTCCCGTGTGTTTATTACGACGAAATCGACGACGAGCTCGACTTTTGTGTAAACACGGCCGTCGTAGGGAAATGGACTTGTAAGAAACACGCACATCTCGAACGCAATCAAGCGAGTCTGTATCGCTATCCTAATTTACACGCGTACACGAAAAGACCCGCGCACGAACCTCCCAACAGTGTGTTGGAATCGCTACTGGAACTATAAAGAACAACAAGAACAAGAAGAAACAATCATTAGTGAAAAGGTAATCATCAACAACCATGCTTACTCGTTCAGGAGCGAAAGATTGTATGGCGCGGGCCGTATTCGAGCAACCGCCGGTACTCGACGCGATTCTGCGAAACCTAAACGAAACCGACAAGGAAAACGACATGTCGTATCGCTCAACTACCCAACGGGATATGGTATCTCTTCTGTTGGTGTTCAAAACTCCTGCAGTGGTGGACGTCATCGAGGCGTGTCGGATACGATTGCTACAACAGCGGTTTCGCCAACGCATGGTTGCCGCACAAATTCCACTTTAAGAATTCCACAAATTCCAAGACAAGACGAGAGATGGCTGGTATTTTTGCAAATATCGACAACACTATGACGAACGTCACTTTTGACAACCCCAATGTGTTGTTCGGTGAAGATCGTGAAATCACAATCATCGGCGCGTGTGTGGAGCGAAACTTGGTGTACATGGGATTCAAGAACATTGAAGGGGAGCCTCTAAACACGACA
>Ga0209702_10003392_pt1 | contig 25222 bp, 20 predicted proteins | sample FRY01_FD_187210 | JGI IMG/M metagenome (GOLD analysis project Ga0209702, IMG submission 187210) | Freshwater microbial communities from Lake Fryxell liftoff mats and glacier meltwater in Antarctica - FRY-01 (SPAdes) (version 2) | ecosystem: Environmental > Aquatic > Freshwater > Ice > Glacier... | reverse complement strand
TTATTTATCGTGATTGTAATAATCATAATCGTTTTAATTTCCAGAAACTCTAAAGGTGGAGGAAACGGAGGAAGGTATATGAGAACTTTTGGAGGACCTTTTCCTGGCGCTTATGGTGGATTCGGCGGTGGTGGTGGCTTTGGAGGCTTTGGAGGTGGTGGAAGTAGCGGCGGTTTCGGTGGATTTGGCGGCGGAAGCAGTGGTGGTGGTGGTGCAGGTGGAAGTTGGTAAGTTCTCTTCCAAATATTCAAACTAATTTAATGTCACGATGATTTGTTCATTCTAACGAAATCCATTAGGTTTGAAAAAATCTAATCCCAAGAAAATGAAACACCTTTTTGCGCTTATATTATTTTTAAGTATTTCTAATCTAAATGCCCAAGGAACGAAAGGTTTAGACTTTGTTGATGGATGGGTAAAAACCCTGAAGGGTGATACCTTAAAAGGTCAGGTATGCTATGAAAACACCAAAACAGGTGAACGCATGGACAAAATTTACTTCATAGATGCACCTAATCCTAAGAAAAGAATGGGATCCGAAAAACTTAGCAGCTTTGGAGTTGAGAATCGTGTCTATGATTTTATAGACATTGGAGATGGTTTCGGAATGGTTGTAATGCAGCGCTTAGTAGAGGGTGACATTAATATGTATTACTCTTGGTTCAAAACGGCCGAAAGCACTCCCCAAAAAAACTCCTACGAAAAAGGGATCTTCCTTAAGAAGAAGGGGAAAGAGGAGTTATTCGAAGTACTTGATCGCAAATGGGAGAAATCAATGTCCGGTTATTTTAAAGGCGACGAGGACATTCTAGATTTAATCAAGAAGAATAACTGGACCATCAATGATATGGACAAGATTGTTTTAGCCTATAATAAGAAGTAAACACATATATATAACATCTATAATTTTGAAGCCGGCTCGTCCGGCTTTTTTTAATCCTTATTAAAACAAAATTAAATTCCGATGTAAGAATTCGGGGTTATTGAAATTCAAAATTCTTGAGACATGTCTTAATACGCAATTTTGAATACTATATATATTTATTTATTCTCTTTGGAAGATATTTGAACTCAATATCTCTTGTTAATAACTGCAACCTAAATGTTGAAAACCCTGTAAGATTGAGTAATTTTGACTTAATAACCTAACTAACAAATCAACTTATGAAAATTACTACTCTAGTAAGCTTTCCAATTGTAGCCGTAGCGCTTCTTGTTTCAAACTCAAGTAATGCTCAAACAACTGCTTCAAGTGTTTACAGCTTTAGTCAAGGAATGCGTGCCGATGGAGTTTCTCCAATTGGTGTTACGCGCAGTAATGACAACAATGCAATTGGCGGACTTGGAAGCCACGATTCTAACATCGGAGAACAAGTTAATAATTCTGCTTCAGTAGAATTCGTATCTTTAGGATTTGGTGGAGATATCGTTCTTGAATTCGCAAATCCAATTTGTAACCAAGTTGGAAATGACTTAACTGTCTATGAAACTTCTTATGGTACTCCTTCTTGCGCTGCATGGCCAGAAAAAGCCCTAGTATATGCTCGTCAAAACGATTGCCAACCATGGACTATGATTTCTCCAGCTGCTGGTATCTGCCAAGACGCTGACCTAGATTTAGGCGTTCTTAGCTGGGCAAAGTTCATTAAAATTGAAGATATCACAGATCCAACACTCAATGTTTTCTTAAGTGTTAATCAAGACGGTTTCGATGTAGATGCTGTTGTTGGTTTTTCAACTTGCGACGGTGGTGCAATTACTCCAGGTGGAGAATATTCGCCAAACTCTGTAGTTTCAGTTGCTCCTGGCTTACGTAAAAACGGCTCTCCAATTCCTGCGAATCGTCAAATTCAAAGCCGGATGTTAGGCGCACCTCAAATGAGTGATGCTTCTACTCCTGCGGTTAACTATCCATTCTTTGCTTTAGGATATGCAGGAACAACAACTTTAAAATTCCCTTACACAATTCTTAATGTTGTAGGTGCTGACTTAGCTGTTTATGAAACTACTTTTGGCGATAACCCAACTCGTTCTTGTGCAAGTTATCCTGAGAAAGCTACTTTCGAAGGTTCTGCTGATGGAAGTGTTTGGTTCAACTTAAATGCAGTTGTTACTGCTGATGACAATGGTAATACTCTTTGCCGCGATGGTCAATTAGAAATTCCAGCTGGTGAAGCAGGTATCAACTACATTCGTGTTACTGATGTAACGGTTCCTTTCGGAGCTGGTTCAACTGATGCTTATGATATCGACGGTATTGTTGGTCTTGGCCAGTGTATTGGTTCAACAATCGGTGGAACTCGTATTGAGGCTTCTACTGAAACTGAAATTGGTGAAGGTGAGTACGGTGTTGAGGTTTATCCAAACCCAGCTAAAGATGTTGTTTCAATTCAAGTTAATTCTGTAAACAACAAAGATTCATACATCGTTAAAGTTGTTGACGTAATGGGTCGCGTAGTTTCTTCTGAAGTAGTTAACAACGCAACTGGAAGCTTCATTAGTAATTTAAATATTACTGCACTTCCTGCTGGTATCTATGTAGTATCTGTTGAATCAAACGGAACTCGTGAAATCACTAAGTTGATCAAGAACTAAAAGAAAATAAATCATTCGAAAGCCCTGATTCTTATTTGAATCAGGGCTTTTTTTGTGTCCAAAATATCTATATGTAAGATTTTAATACGCCTTTAATAACTTTATTTATCTGATTATCAAGATTTTAGTATTAATTTATTACACTACTACTCCAATTATCATCCCTATAGGTCTAAGGGCTTGCACAACTAGATGTAAGATATTGTACATTTGATGAAGGAAGTCCCTAATCAAATATTCCTCTCTTATGAAAAACTTTACATTTTTAAGCACTACCGCTCTTACCTTAGCTGTCCTTGCAGCAGGTAATTTAGCCGCTCAAACAACAGCTACAAGCGTTTATAGCTTTAGTCAAGGATCTCGCGCCGATGGTGTTTCTGCAATTGGAGTGACACGCTCCGATGCAAATAACGCTCTTGGAAATATTAGCAGCCACAATGTTAACATTGGAGAGGTTGCGAATAATTCAGCTTCTGTAGAATTCGTATCCTTAGGATTTGGCGGAGACATTATTCTTGAATTCGCAAACCCTATTTGTAACCAAGAAGGAAATGACTTAACTGTCTATGAAACTTCTTATAATACTCCTTCTTGCGCTGCATGGCCAGAAAAAGCCCTAGTATATGCTCGTCAAAACGATTGTCAGCCTTGGACAATAATTTCTCCAGCTGATGGTATTTGCCAAAGTGCTGACTTGGACTTAGGAGTTCTTAGTTGGGCTAAGTTCATTAAAATTGAGGATATAACTAATCCAATACTTAATGTTTTCTTAAGTGTTAATCAAGATGGTTTTGATGTGGATGCTGTTGTTGGTTTCTCAACTTGCGACGGTGGTGCAATTACTCCAGGTGGAGAATACTCTCCAAACGCAGTTGTTATTGCAACACAAGGCATGCGCAGAAACGGATCACCAGTTCCTACAACACGTTCAATCCAATCAAAGATGTTAGGTCTTCCTCAAATGAGCGATGCTTCTACGCCACCTGCTAGCTTCAACTTCTTTTCATTAGGTTACACGGGAACAACTACATTAAAATTCCCTTATACAATCTTAAATGTTATTGGCGCTGATTTAGCAGTTTATGAAACTACTTTTGGCGATAACCCAACTCGTTCTTGCGCAAGCTATCCTGAGAAAGCCACTTTCGAAGGTTCTGCTGATGGAAGTGTTTGGTTTAACCTTAATGCAGTAATAACTGCAGACGACAATGGCAATACTCTTTGCCGCGATGGTCAATTAGAAATTCCAGTTGGTGAGGCAGGTATCAATTACATTCGTGTTACTGATGTTACAGTTGTTTTCGGAGCCGGCTCAACAGACGCTTATGATGTTGACGGTATTGTTGGTCTTGGCCAGTGTGTTGGTTCAACAATCGGTGGAACTCGTATTGAGGCTTCTACTGAAACTGAAATTGGCGAAGGTGAGCACGGTGTTGAGGTTTATCCAAACCCAGCTAAAGATGTTGTTTCAATTCAAGTTAACTCTGTAAACAACAAAGATTCATACATCGTTAAAGTTGTTGACGTAATGGGTCGCGTAGTTTCTTCTGAAGTAGTTAACAACGCAACTGGAAGTTTCATTAGTAATTTAAATATTACTGCACTTCCTGCTGGGATCTATTTAGTTTCTGTTGAATCAAACGGAACTCGCGAAGTTACTAAGCTTATCAAAAACTAATCGGTAAACTGATTTAGCAAAGGGCTCTACTTAATTGCAGGGCCCTTTTTTTTGTCCTGAAATAGAATGTAATTCGCTACATTCACGCAACAAACCAAGCACTATGAAAAGAAACTTACTCAAATCATTAACGATATTAACCGTCGTTGCATTCATCGCCATTTCGACTTCTTCGGTCAAAGCACAGCAGTATGTTGTGATTCCAACAGATATTGTATCTAACAGTTTAGCAAATGCAAACCTTCCTGGCTGGAGACTAAATTCAACAGGTAACTCACAAGCAGTTTTAGCACAAGTATCTGATTTTTCAATCCCATCAAGTTTCGGAAATCATAGCATTCGTGCAACAAGAACAGGCGGAATTGGTAATAATCGCTCTTTTCTTGGATACTATGAACCAAGCAAAACTCTTAACAGCCTAAGTCGCTTTAGCTGGAACCGTTTTTCAGAAAATGGTACAGATAGCTACTTGAACATTTTTATTACCAACGGGACCTCTGTTGCTACAGTAGTTTACCAACCAACTACAGTTATAGGTTCGTGGACAGAGTTCACCTTCAATAGCTCCGTTTCAGGTAATTTAAGTGTTAGAGCCAACAGCACAACTACAAACGTTTCATATGCACAATTAATGAATCAATATGGCAGCTGGACAATTTACAATCATCCTAATGGAATATTCTCAAATTTCATTGGTGGAATTATTCTTGTTTCTGGGTCAAGTAGCCCAACAGCTGCTCAAACCCATGCTTTTGATGGTGTAACTGTGGAATTTACAGGCGCAGATAGCAAGTATTTCGACTTTGTAAATGAGATACCGCAACCTCCAGTTATTGGTTGCAATGCCGCTTTTGTGATAGATTACTCACCAGGTAAACGTACTGATGGATCTGATCTGATGGCAACTAGAACAATTACTTCAAATGCACTTGGAGCTCCGCAAAATAGCGACATTGAAGTGGCTGAGGCGAATGTCAATTTCGTAGCTCTCGGATTTGCAGGCTCAATTACACTTGAAATGGAAGGTCCAATATTAAATGGACCAGGCAATGATTTCCTCGTTTCAGAGACTACTTATGGCGCTAATGCTGGTAATTGTGCAAGATATCCAGAAAGAATAAGAGCTTTTGCTTCGCAGGATGCATGTCATTGGGTGTATGTTGGAGCAGGTTGTCAAGATGCAGAATTTGATCTTGGCCCTTTAGCTTGGGCTCGATATATTAAACTTGTCGACAATAGCCCAGTTGATGCTCCTTACAACAACTTAGTGGCTGATGGTTACGACTTAGACGGAATTACTTGCTTAAACGGAATTGCAGAAGATTTAACACCTACAAATCTTGTTTTTGGAACCGCCCAACAGGCATTATACTTTGAACAAGGCTTCAGAAAAGATGGACAGATGGTTGCAGCGGCTAGAAGTAATCCTGCAAATGCTTTAGGAATGCCACAATATACCAATACGGTGAATTTTGTTTCTTTAGGATTTGGAGGTAGAGTTGTATTACGTTTCGACTATGCCGTTTTTGATCAAGAAGGATCTGAAATTCAAATTGTTGAGACATCATTCGGAAATCCCTCATGTCTGGCATATCCTGAAAAAGCTATGGTGGAAGGTTCATTGGATGGCTTAAATTGGATTCAACTAACAGGTCAAGATCTTTGCCTAGATGGTTTGGTGGACGTAAATAACGCTGGTGTTATTCATTACATTCGCGTTACCGACCGCTCTGCTGCAAGCAAATTCAGTGGTTCTGCTGATGGATATGATATCGACGGAGCTGTTGTGTTGACTAATTGTGGTGGCGGCTCAAATCAAGCAAGAATCTATGATGAAGTTAACAAGCTGGATGAGGACGCAAGCATTTCTGCATATCCAAATCCATTCAATGCTTCTCTTAATTTAGAATTCTCTACTTCGAGAACTAACGAATCTGTGGTTATCGAATTAAATAACTACTTAGGTCAAACTATCAGCCGTCATTCACAGCAAATTGGAATGCCTGGAATTAATCTTCAGATTTTAGAAACAAGCAATTTGAGCAGTGGTGTTTATTTTATCACCGTTACAACTGACTCTTCAAAAGAGACAATTCGAATTGTAAAAAATTAATCTCAATTAATAATTCAGAATTAAAAGCCTCGTCCCAACAGACGGGGCTTTTTCATGAAAACAATATAGGCTTTTAGACAGTTCTTAAAAGACTTATAGTCTATTTATGAAAGCACTACTTTGGTATAGAAATGATTTAAGAATGCAGGATCACCCTGCTGTTCATGAAGCAGCGACAACGGGTTACGAACTATTACCCATTTATCTTTATGAAGATTCATACGAAACCGAACTTCCATATCAACTTGGTGAGCCTTCCAGCTACCAAAAGAAGTTTTTGATAGAGAGTATTGAAGAACTTAATAATTCATGGAAACAACTAGGTGCCGAACTATTGATTCTTCCTGGATCAGCTGAGCAAATCATCCCTATGCTGTGTTCAAAATATGGCATATCAATAGTTATGGCGAGTAAAGAATATGCGCCTAATGAGATAAAGACTGAAATGAAATTGGCTGATGCACTGGAAAAGACTTCAGTTTCATTTAAGCTATTTCATTCAAGTTTATTGATAAATCCAGAAGAACTTCCATTTTCCGTTGAAAAACTTCCAGATATCTTCACGATTTTTAGAAAGGAAGTTGAAGCAAAAACAAAATTCCTTCCTCCACTCAGTTCTATAAGTTCAGTTCACATACTCAAACATCAAGAAACTAGTATTACGCTAGAATCCCCTGGGGAAACAAAAAAATATAGTATTTACTTTACAGGTGGTGAATTAAAAGGACACGAACGAATTCAACAATACCTTTGGGAAAGTAACCTTGTTTCATCTTACAAAGAAACCCGAAATGGCATGTTGGGTATGGATTATTCAACCAAATTCAGCCCTTGGCTGGCACTAGGTTGCATATCGCCTCGGCAAATTTTAGCAGAGTTAAAGCGCTATGAAAAAGAACGTATTTCGAATGAATCAACCTATTGGGTCGTGTTTGAATTACTTTGGAGGGACTACTTTAAATTCGTGATGATGAAATACGGCCGGACTCTCTTTTTAAAGAATGGGATTAAGAAAGCTAAATCAACCACTTCTTTGAACTTGCAGAAATTTGAATTATGGAAGGAGGGGAAAACTGGAAATGACTTTATCGATGCGAACATGCTTGAGCTCAAAAACACAGGCTTTATGAGCAATCGAGGGAGGCAAAACGTTGCAAGTTATTTAGTGCACGATTTACAAGTCGATTGGAGATTAGGAGCAGCGTATTTTGAGCAAATGTTGATTGATTATGATGTTTGCAGCAATTGGGGAAATTGGGCGTATGTTGCCGGAGTTGGGAATGACCCGCGTGAGAACCGAAAATTTAACCCAGAAAGACAGTCTCAAATGTACGATCCTAATGGAGAATTTGTAAAAACGTGGCTGAGCAAATAAGTATATAAAAGCTGAATTTTTAGGGCGATAAAATAATTAGCGGGGCTAACTTTATAAACGCAATTCTATAAATAGGGTTCACTTAAAAACACCTAAAATTCTGATTATGTAAATATTACAATGTTTAATTTTTGATTTGGTGTGCATTATTTGACAAAATTGATCAGATTGTATGCATCACAAATTATTATTTTTATTGTTTTCTAGAATTTGGCTTAGCCAGCAACACGCCATCTGCTTCGTTAAGAGTATTTTGAAGTACTATTTGTACGTCATAAAATCCTCTTGTCTCGCATCTGACGTGTTTCTGACTTTTTATTGAACCCTAAATATGAGCCCCGCTGAGAAAATACAAACATCATTCTAACCTAGAAACTCTGAATTAATCTGGCAAGCCTAGCATTGGAGTTTTTCCGTCAGTTATTATAATTTTCGAATTGCTCGATTGACTAACTTCTCTAAATGCTTCAATGGATTTGTACTTGAGCACATTTATATTCAAGCTCGAGTTAATTAAGTCATTTGCTTCTTTAATACCTTGAGCTTCTGTGATTCTAGCTGTTTTTTCTCCATCTGCTTTGATAATATCTGCAATCTTTCTCCCTTCTGCATCAATAACTATAATCTGCTTCTTACCCTCCGCTTCGATGACTTTTCGCTGAGCATCTTTTGTTTCACGTTGTAAAATAAACTCCATCCTTTGGGCATCCTGCTCTGCATTAAGTTTTTCTTCAATTGCATTCGACAATCCTGTAGGGAGCGATATATTCTTCATAAGGACAGCTTCAATAATAAAACCCCTTTCGCCTAAAGTTTCCATCATTTCCTCTTTGATAGCTTTCTCGATTTTTGATCTTTCGGCGCTGTGCATGTCTTTGGCCATAAATCGTGCACAAACATCTGCAGATGAACTTCTAAATACAGGTAAGATGATTACATCCTCGTAATCCAACCCTATGGTTTCCAAAACAGAGACCGCATTTTTAGTTTCGATTCTATATAAAATCGAAATTTCAGACTTGATTGTTAAGCCTTCCTTCGAGGGAAGTCCTGTCGATATTTCAAGATTTACGGTACGAGTTGGAACCTTTATAACCTTGGTTGAAAAAGGATTAAAAACAGCCAATCCTGGCGATATGGTATTGCGACTCAACTTACCTAATCGGCGCTTCACGCCAACTTCTCCTTGGATAATCCGGGAGCAGGAACTAACTGTCGCTGCAACTATAAATAAAACAACCAGGCGCTTAATTAAAATCATTTTCATATCATAAAATTTTAGTGTGGACTTGTGTAATGTTCTCAAACGCGTTTTGTTCATTAAGTATACCTGATTAAGGATATATTTCTGCTAAATATATAGTTATAATGCACATTATTTATTCGCGCCATCATTTCTTTTGAATTCCTAAATCGCTCTAAACTTGAGTTCAATCAAAAAATACAGAAATACAGTGAATTCAAGAAACAGACATTGAATACGTTAAGTTAATAGTTCGAAATGGATGTAACACCAATACTATTTATAATTTAGTCCAAATATTATAATCTCAAACCAATACACTAATTGGTACTCAAATGAGATTAAATTAATGTAGATATTCTTTCGTTTTAACGCATTTCCTGACTCTGTGGACAGACGCTAATTACCATTGAGTCAATTTTCGTTTATTTGCTGGTGATACATGAACCTAATAGAAATTATTGCTGCTATCATTGCCTTACTTGGAGTTTTGCTCACTGCGAGAAGTTCCATACTTGGTTGGCCACTTGGTATTGTTGGTGCAGGACTTTACAGCTATATTTTTATCCATAGCGTTTTATATGCCGAAGGTGTGCTGCAGAGTTTGTACGTCATTTTCGGTATTTATGGCTGGTGGTCGTGGAACAAAACTACTAATTCTAAAAAGCTTGGTGTGGTTAAGCGATTAGGTTCGCGCATGTTGATTCTGAGTTTTCTTAGTTGGATTCTAGCTTCTATTTTGTGTGGATGGTTTTTGGATAACTACTCGCAAAGTGAAGTGCCATACCTCGATTCTATACTCGCAGTTGGAGGATTGCTCACGACGTATCTCTTGGCTAAAAAGTATCTCCAGAATTGGCTTTTTTGGATAGCGATTGATTTGGTTTCCGCAACCTTATTCTTTCAACGAGAATTGTATGCTACTTCTGTTTTGTACATCGCATTTGCTGCAATGGCAATTCATGGGTATTTTCATTGGAAAAAAGAACTTGAATTAACATGATTCGAATTTCAATCACAGGGCCTGAATCAACTGGGAAATCTACCTTATCAAAGCAATTGGCTGACTATTTTGAAGGGATTTCTGTTCCCGAATTTGCCCGTGAATACTTAGAATTAAATGGACCTAAATACACTAAAGAAACGGTCGAATTCATCGCCGCGAGGCAAATAGAATTACAAAATCAGGAATTCGAAGTTGGTGTTCCGATTGTAATTTTTGATACTGATTTATTCGTTTGCAAAATATGGATGGAGCATGTTTTTGGCGATTGTCCGCAGTGGATTAACAAAGCGATATCACTTCAAAATTTCGAGCTCAGCCTTTTAATGCAGGTTGATTTACCATGGGAAGACGACCCATTGCGAGAGCATCCGAGGGAGCGAACTATGCTTTTTGAAAAATATCATAACGCTCTAGTCCAATCTTCGCAATCGTTTGAAATTATTAATGGCTTGGGTGATGAGCGTTTCAAGAATGCTCTGGAAAAAATAAAACAGCATTTTCCCGAGCTGTTTGAACACTAAAGCAATTAGCTTGTTTAAATTTTTATGAATGCAGAATTAAATCAGATTGATATTGATAGAATCATAGAAATGGCGTGGGAAGACCGGACGCCTTTCGATGCTATTTATTTGCAATTTGGACTTCGCGAAGACGATGTGAAAGCCATCATGAAACGCGAATTGCATCCAAACAATTGGCGGAAATGGAGAGCTCGTGTTGGCGGAAGAAAAACCAAGCATGCTGCCTTGAGAGATTTGGATGTTAACCGATTCAAATGTACCATGCAGCGTTCCACCGGAAATCGAATCAGTAAACGATAAATTACAGCGCTAGCTCAATTACTGGATCCCAAAAAATGTCCTTGAAATTGACAATTGTGTCTTCTTCTACCCTTATTCCTTCAGCCTCTAATGCATTTTGCATAGCATCCGGCCCAGCGAAATGATGCTTTCCTGTTAATTGCCCGTTTCTATTGACCACACGATGTGCTGGAATCTCGCCTTTCTGATGATGCGCTGCGTTCATCGCCCACCCAACAGTTCGAGCAGAAGAGCCTGTTCCAAGATACTTTGCAATTGCCCCGTAATTGGTCGCTCTTCCTTTTGGAATCTCCCGAACCACATCAAAAACGCGCTCAAAAAAATCTTCTTTCCAACGAGGGTCTTTCATAGCTTGAAACATACATAATTAATAGGAACACCTGTTTCGCGGAATTTTGTTTCGTAGTAGGTTCGAATCTCAAGAATTTCTTCGCCTGGATAGTCTTTGTCAATATCGTAACTCATACGAATTACCTCAAGATTTTGATTTTGAATTACTTCAAGCGAATAGGCGAATAAGAATGCGGAGTCAGTTTTTAGATGAACAATGCCCTCTTTCTTTAACACTTTGCGGTAACTATCGAGAAACTCAGGTGAGGTTAAACGTTTAGACGCTCTTGTTTTTTGAGGTTGGGGATCAGGAAATGTTATCCAGATTTCAGTCACTTCGCCCTCTGCAAAAAAGTTGAATACCCGGTCGATTTGTGTGCGAATGAAAGCCACATTCTTCATTCCTTCTTCCATGGCAGTTTTTGCTCCGCGCCAAATTCTATTACCTTTTAGGTCGATGCCTATGTAATTCTTCTCCGAATGTTTTCGGGCAAGAGCTACGCTATATTCACCTTTTCCGCAACCCAATTCAAGGGTGATTGGATGATCGTTTTTAAAGAAATTGTTGTTCCAACTATTCTTGAGTAAGTAATCGAAATTTTCCTTCTTAAATGTTTGTTGAAAGACATTATCAAAGGTCTCCAACTCAGCAAAATTCTTCAGTTTCCTTTTCGCCATTTTACCAATTCTTGTCGGTTGGGCGAATAATTAATTCTTCCACCCATGTTGTTTTGGGAAGATTTACCATCCATGAAACGCCTATTGCAATATCTTCTGGTTGAACAAAATTTTCGTGAGGAACTGGTTCTGTGCCCCAAGTTGGAGTGCTAACCGAACCTGGCTGAATTCTTGAGACGCGAATTTTAGAGCTTCGTAACTCGTCGGCCAACATAATTGCATAGCTATTCAAAAGTCCTTTTGATAAGGTATAAGATGCTGCTTCGGTGCGCGGCTCAAGATTGAGAATGGTTCCGGTGAAGATAATCATGCCTTTTTGCGCCTCTTTGAATTTTGGAACATAATGGTTACACATTCGAATGGCACTGAATGCGTTTATTTCGATTTGATGCTGAAGCTCTTCAATTTTCAAAGTGCTTGGAGTGTCTGGAGAGAAGATTCCAACGTTACAAATAATCAAATCGGGACAATCCCAAGATAATTCAATTATGGAAAGAAAAGTCTCTAGTGCAGAAGGTTCACTTAAATCCGCCTTCATAACAATTGGTTCAATGTGTTGAGGGTGTCGTTTGGTTAAATCGGACTTGATGACCGATATAGACTCTTCATGACGAGTGGCTGTGGCTATTTGCCATCCTTCACTTGCCAGCTGGCGCGCGATTGCTTGACCTATTCCGCTGCTTGCTCCAGTAATGATTGCTTTCATGCTGTAAAAGTAATCGAATGAAATGATTTGAGAATTACTAACGAAAGCATATCTGTAATAGCCCAATCTTATACCGAAAGCATATCTGTCTATAGAGTCTCCTGATGTCGTTGCACTAGTTAGAAAAATGCTCATTTGCAAAAGTAAACTGCGCTTTTTCGCCCTTCGTGCGCCTAATCAGAAGCCTCTATAGTTCAAACTACTGACTCTGTGGACAGACACTAAATAGAGTCTGTCTATAGAGTCTCCTGATGTCGTTGCACTAGTTAGAAAAATGCTCATTTACAAAAGTAAACTGCGCTTTTTCGCCCTTCGTGCGCCTAATCAGAAGCCTCTATAGTTCAAACTACTGACTCTGTGGACAGACACTAAATAGAGTCTGTCTATAGAGTCTCCTGATGTCGTTGCACTAGTTAGAAAAATGCTCATTTACAAAAGTAAACTGCGCTTTTTCGCCCTTCGTGCGCCTAATCAGAAGCCTCTATAGTTCAAACTCCTGACTCTGTTGACAGACACTAAATAGTTATTGCGACACCGATAAACAATGAAATTTCAGCAAAAATTATAAATGGTCTTACTATAACTTGCGGGATGCAAATGAAGGCACGTTTGAGAATTATTGTATCTCCATTAGATTGGGGACTCGGACATGCCACACGGTGTATTCCAATAATTCGATCATTCTTGGCGAATGATGCCGAAGTGATCTTAATGGGATCGGAACGTGTGCTAAATCGACTTTCAAATGACTTTCCTCATTTAGAAAAAATTGTAACATATGATGTTGATGTTAAATATTCATCGTGGCTTCCTGCTTACTTTTCTATAGCAATTAAAAGCTTATCTATAAACAAATCTGAATACAACTCATATTCGCGATTACAATCGGAAATAAAAAAGCGTAAAATCGATATTATTGTTTCAGATAACCGCTACTATTTCAGGTCTGATAATGTTTACTCGATTATCATTTCTCACCAAATAAAACCAAGACTACCTTTTTTGAATAGCATATTTGGAAAAATACTGCAAAGATTCATGGCAAAAAAACTTAATAAATTCGATGAAATTTGGATTCCGGATATGGATGAAAGTCCAAATTTATCTGGCATTCTATCGAAATCGGATCATCTGAAAAAACCTGTCAAGTATATTGGTTGGCTAAGTAGATTCGAACATTCGATAGAAAAAACGAATAATTCGGGACACGTAGTTTTAATTGCATCAGGTCCAGAACCTCAACAAAGCATATTAATTGATACGTTTGTACGAATTTTTTCGGGCTCAGTATGTGCACTTACTATTTTATGTCCGAAGCCTTATTTTATTGATATAAATAAACACATTAACATTACAATACTTACAACAGCATCCGATACAGAATTTGAATTCGCTTTAAAAGATGCATCTCTAATTGTGATGCGTTCGGGCTATTCAAGTGTGATGGATTTAGTTCGTTTGGGAAGACGAGCACTTCTGATTCCAACTCCCGGTCAGACGGAGCAGGAATACCTTGGAAGCCACCTGCAAGAGTTCGGTTTCAGCTTTATGACTCAGCGTGAATTGAGCAGGATTACTTCGCCCGAAGGGTTAATAAAACCATGCAAAACAGGAAAGAAATTAATTGATGTTGATTTTTTGAATTCTTGCGTTAAAGCAGCAATTGGAAATATTAGTCGATACGAATAACTCGAGCCGGATGAATTTTGGTAATTAGTAAAGAAGGCAGTAAAAGAATGAGTAGGCATAGTAAAAATGTGCCGCCATTCAATGCCAAAATATGCCACGGAACTAAGTGAATTGGCACTTTCGATAAGTAATAGGTTTCTTGATTCAGTGTAACAATTCCAGTTTGAGATTGAATCAAGCAAAGCCCAATTCCTACTGCATTTCCAATCAATAAACCAATACCAACAATGTAAGCTGCTTGTCTCAAAAACACCGAGATGATAAGTCGATTGTTGGCGCCCATTGTTTTTAAAAGTCCAATGGTTCTGGCTCGTTCAAGAATCATGATTAGCAATGAAGTAATCATGTTAATCATTGAAACAATGAGCATTAACGATATAATTATATAGACATTCGTATCCATTAAGTCGAGCCAACTGAAAATTTGAGGATACCGACGAATAATGTTCTCGGAAGTTAGGTCATTCGGAATCATGTTATAGATTTCGTCATCGATGCGTTCTATCTCATTAAACTTATTGACAGTAACCTCCAGTGCTCCAGCCATGTTATCGTCCCATCGATTCAATTTCTGTACAACTCGAATATCACCAAATACAAAGCGCTTGTCAAATTCTTGTTCACCTAATCCTGTATTATAAATCCCAGCAACTAAGAATTTCCTCGCCCTCGGCGGATTTTGAACGAAGTACATTACAAATGAGCTGTCGACGTCCAGTCCAAGCAAATCGGCGTGAGCCTGAGAAACCAATACCTCCATTGATTTGGCAGTATCATTCATTTGAGGAAGCCTGCCCTTCACCAAGCTTTTTTCAAGAAAGCTGTGATTATAATCTTTACTTAATCCTTTATAAACGACTCCTTCGATGGCTTCGCCCGACTTGACGATACCTGGTTTTGCAGCAACTGGCTCGATAGATGTAACGTTGGGATGAGCTTTAACCTGCTCAACAAAGCCGTCGGTAAAGGAAATGGGTTCATTTTCGAGGGAACGGTTATCATCGTTTTTTGTAATTAGAATATGCGCTCCGAAACCGATAACTTTCGCCCGAATCTCTTGCTGAAACCCCGTAACAATGGCAACCGAAATAATCATCACAGCCATACCAATCGAAATGCCTGCAATAGCAATTCGCACAATGGGTGTAGACAAACGGGCTGATTCTTTTCCCGAGCGCAATAAACGTGAGGCAATAAATCCAGAAGTACTCAACAGAAATTAAACTAAATGAACCAACAAAAGCGAGTGCCCCAAGTTAGGAATTTTGTTCCCCTGCTCGGGTTCATCCTTGTGCTGTTTACAAGCATTCTTTTCAGTCGTGTTTCGGCTCAGATATTTAGTCGCGTTGAAGTTGTTACCAAAACCGATGCTGATGTCGAACTTGGCGCAGAACGTACGGTCGAATATCTGCCTTTCTTAAAAGGGAAGAAAGTTGGCGTTGTAGCTAATCATACATCGCTCATTGGGAATACGCATTTGGTGGATACGCTTCGCTCGATGAAAATAAATGTGGTGAAGGTTTTTGCCCCAGAACATGGCTTTCGAGGAAGCGCCGATGCTGGTGAAAAAGTAAATTCAACGGTTGATGAAAAAACAGGCTTACCTCTTGTTTCTTTGTACGGGAAAAACAAGAAGCCAAGTGCCGAAATGCTCGCCAATATTGACGTTGTCGTATTTGATATTCAAGATGTAGGAGCACGTTTCTATACCTATATATCAACAATGTCGTATGTGATGGAAGCGTGCGCTGAATTGGGAATTCCAGTGGTGATTTTTGACAGACCGAACCCGAACGGACATTATGTTGATGGGCCAATTTTGGAGCCTGCATTTTCATCTTTTGTTGGATTACATCCTGTTCCAGTTGTTCACGGAATGACCGTTGGTGAATATGCACAAATGGTCAATGGTGAAGGTTGGCTGAAAGGCGGGATTAAATGCAAACTGACCGTAATTCCTTGTAAAGGATGGTCACGCAGGGAATATTATCAGCTGACTGTGGCTCCATCACCCAATTTGCAAACAATGAACTCCATTTATTTGTATCCTTCGCTTTGTTTTTTTGAAGGAACAATGGTTAGTGTTGGACGAGGCACTAGCAGTCCGTTTGAGTTAATAGGTTACCCGAATTGCCCTGAAGGAAATTACAGTTTCACGCCAAGGAGTGGTCCTGGAAGTAAATCGCCGATGTATGAAAACAAGGAATGCCGCGGGTTCGACTTGAGGCACTTTGGTGATAATTTCGTTCGTGATACAGGCATGTTGTATTTATATTGGATAAGCAGTTTATCGGGAATTGAGTCGAAAAACCCGCAATTTTTCACAAGTTTCTTTGATAAATTGGCAGGAACGGATTCTTTTAGAAAGCAATTGTTGGCAGGAGTTTCTGAAGCTGATATTCGTAAAAGTTGGGCGCCAGGGCTTCTCAAGTTTAAACAGATGAGGAAGAAATATTTGCTTTATCCTGACTTGTAAATCATTTGAAATGAAGCCTGAAATAAGTATTGATTCTTTGTTGAATTTGGATGTTCGCGTTGGAACTATTACCGAGGCGAAACTATTTGAAAAGGCACTGAAACCTGCCATTCAGCTTTGGATTGACTTTGGAGAATTAGGACTTAAGCAAAGCAGCGCACAAATTACAAAACGTTACGCTCCAGCCGAATTGATTGGTCGACAAGTTGTGGCAATTGTGAATTTTCCTGCCAAACGAATTGCCGGATTCCGCTCTGAATGCTTAGTTTTGGGCGCTACTGATGAAACTGGCGATGTTGTATTGCTTCGTCCTGATGAAAACATTCCAAACGGATGGCCAATAGCCTGAATTGATAACGATGAAAAAACGCTTACAACCCGAGTTTGATTTAGCATTTGAGGATGCGAACGAAAGTACAGGATTTTTATTCTGGCAATTAAGCAATGTCTGGCAGCGCCGTATGAAAGGCGTTTTCGAGTCTGTTGGATTGACGCACGTTCAGTATTTACTTCTGAATTCTTTAGCAACCATGAATAAAACCATGGACAAGCCAATTAACCAAAGTTTATTATCGGAGCACTCAAGTTGTGATAAAATGATGGTTTCTAAAGTTATTAGAACGATGGAAGCCAATAAATTAGTTATCCGTAAAGCACATCATTCTGATAGTAGATCGATTTCAATTTTGCTCACTCAAAAAGGAATGGAGCAATTGAAGCAAGCAACAATTTTGTTTGTAGATGCCGAAAGTGAATTTTTTAAGCCTTTAAAAGGGAAGCAAAAAGAAGTCGAAAAGCGCATCAAGAAACTTTTGAAACAGGCGAAAAAGAAAGACAAAAGTGATTCGGAAGATGAAGGAGATTCGGAATAAAATAATTTTAGGGCTTGTTTTATAAGAAAGTCTGACTTTACTTTGCCGCTTCTTCAAGGGGTGCTTTGGTTTTGCCAAGGCTGAGATAATACCCTTTTCCAGCTTCAAAACTGGAACGAACCTGATCCGGGTAATGCCGGTGTAGGGAGGATTGGTACTTAAAGAAAAGTCGGATTTGCCGGCCCCTGCACATCCGTTGTATTGTATTTAAACAGTTCAACGATGCGTAAATTATTACAAATTTTGGTCTTGCTTGGAGCCTCTATCCAGCTAAATGCCCAATTCACTATTGAGGGAACAGTTCAATCTGCCGCTGGCGAAAAACTTGCTGGAGCCATTGTTAGTATTGATGGAACCTTTATTGGAACCGCCACAAAAGCGGATGGATCTTACAAAATTAGTGGTTTAACAAAAGCTGATGTTGTGATTCAGGTTCGACTACTTGGGTATGTTCAACAACAGCGAAGAATTGACCTGAGTAAGGAGCCTATTGTAGCTTGGACAATGCAAGCACAATCATATTTGGCCGATGAGGTTGTCATAAAAGCAACCCGAGCTGATGACAGGTCTGCAATGACTTTCACCACCTTGAATAAGGAAGAGATTAAGCAAATGAATTTTGGTCAAGATTTACCGATGCTGCTAAATACGCAACCGTCTGTGGTTGTTAATTCAGATGCTGGAGCAGGTGTTGGTTATACTGGAATTCGTGTCCGCGGGAGCGACCCAACCCGAATTAACGTCACTGTTAACGGAATTCCAATGAATGATGCTGAATCTCACGGATTATTTTGGGTAAACATGCCCGATTTTGCATCATCAGTAAGTAGTATTCAGTTGCAACGCGGAGTTGGAACCTCAACCAATGGTGCCGGAGCTTTCGGAGCTACATTGAATATGCAAACCAACGATTTTAATGGCAAGGCTTACGGTCGATATACCGGAAGCACTGGCTCTTTCAACACTTTAAGAAATACAGTAGAAGTGGGAACAGGATTGGTAAATGGATTTACGTTTGATGCTCGATTATCGAAGATTCAAAGCGATGGTTATATGGATCGATCGGCTTCCGATTTATCCTCATTTTACCTTTCTGGAGCTTGGTATAAAGGTCAGACTTCTATCCGTGCCAACATATTTTCAGGAAAAGAAAAAACAGGCCAAGCTTGGTATGGCGTAATACAAGATTCTTTATTAAGTAACCGTACGTACAATCCCGCAGGACAATATTTTTCTCCTGACGGAACTGAGCAGTTTTATAATAACGAAACTGACAATTATCAGCAAGATCATTATCAGTTATTTGTGAATCATCAATATAAAAAGTGGTTGTTCAATATCGCCTTCCATTACACAAAAGGACGTGGTTATTTTGAGCAGTATAAACAAGATGCTTCATTGGGTAATTATGGCTTACCGACTTATTATTTGGGAGAAACAACACAGATTGTAGGAAACGATACATTAATTGTTCCCGCAGATTCGGTTACAAGTTCTGATTTGGTTCGCCAACGTTGGTTAGATAATGATTTTTACGGCACTGTATTTTCAGCAACTTGGAACCCCTCAAATCGTCTTCGATTGATATTCGGAGGAGGTGCAAATCGATACGAGGGCGAGCATTTCGGTGATGTAACGTGGGCCTCATTTGGAGTTGCGATTCCAAAAAACTACCGATACTATGAAGATAAGGCAATAAAAACCGACGTGAATGTTTATGCAAAAGCCAATTATCGTTTGAATGATAAGTTAGATTTATTCGCTGATATGCAGGTTCGTCAGGTTGATTATTCATTTTTAGGATTTAACAATTTATTGCAATCGGTTCAACAGGAAGTTAACTTCACGTTTTTCAATCCGAAAGCAGGAATAACGTTCGATGTCAATACTCGAAATAAGGTATTTGCATCATACAGTATCGGCAATCGTGAACCAGTAAGAGATGATTTTACCAATTCGAGTTCGGCGAATCGTCCTAAGCCAGAACAATTGCAAGATCTTGAAATAGGATACCGATTCTCGGGAAAAAGGCTACAGGCTGGAGCAACCTTTTACTCAATGAATTATAAAGATCAGTTGGTGCTCACAGGTGCCGTCAATGATGTTGGAGCTTATAATCGTGTAAATATTCCTGTTAGTTCAAGAAATGGAATTGAGTTAGAAGCAGGATGGGCGATTTCTAAGTATTTCGGATTGAATGGAAACGTATCGTTGAGCATGAATAAAATCGAGGCTTTTACAGAATTTATCGACGACTATGACACAGGACTTCAAGTAGAAATTGAACACAAAAACACAGATATTTCCTTTTCCCCTTCGGTTATTAGTAGTGGTATTTTATCCTTTGAACCGATGAAAGGCATCTCACTTCAGTGGATTACCAAGTATGTTGGACAGCAGTATTTAGATAATACTCAGTCGCAGGATCGCAAGCTTGACGCCTTTTTGGTAAACGACTTTAGATTTAATTGGACATTGATGCTTCCGAAAGTTCCTCAATTTGATATAGGCATCCAAGTGAACAACGTATTCAGTGAATTGTACACTCCTAATGGATATACATATTCAGGCTTAAGCGGCGGACAGCGTTTAGATTTCAACTTTTATTTTCCGCAGGCGAGAGCTAATTTTTTGGTGATGATACGCATGTCTGTATGATAATATCACCCCTTCGGGGTTAGAAATGGTTGTTTAATTGGGATCTAAATGATAATGTCACCCCTTCGGGGTTAAAATGGTTATTTAAATGGGTTCTAGATGATAATGTCACCCCTTCGGGGTTAAAATGGTTATTTAAATGGGATCTAGATGATAATGTCACCACTTCGGGGTTAAAATGGTTGTTTAATTGGGATCTAAATGATAATGTCACCCCTTCGGGGTTAATGTGGTTATTTAAATGGGATCTAGATGATAATGTCACCACTTCGGGGTTAAAATGGTTGTTTAATTGATAATATCACCCCTTCAGGGTTCGTTTGTGGTATGATTTCAGATTTGAAGGAATGATAAAATCTGGTAATTGATAATATCGCCCCTTCGGGTTTGCTTTCTTTCAACAGTTATATAAAAGACTGTCTAGATTCTGCAATCGAATAAACGACTAACACAAAATCCCCCGCGAGGGAGACTCATGAACTGCCTTTTACTTAGGGTTCACTTAAAAAGTCAGAAACACGTTAGATGCGAGACAAGAGTGTTTTTTGACGTACAAATAGTACTTCAAAATACTCTTAACGAAGTAGATGGCGTTTTGCTGGCTAAGCTAAATTCTAGAAAACAATAAAAATAATAATTTGTGACGCATACAATCTAATCAATTTCGTCAAATAATGCACACCAAATCAAAAATTAAACATTATAACATTAACATAATCAAAGTTTTAGGTGTTTTTAAGTGGACCCTACTTAATGCTGCACTACTACTTTCCTATAAGAGGTAGATTTTTGTGTTCTAAGCTCTATCAGATACATTCCAGAAGGGATGTTAGATGTGTTAATTTCTTCGGAAATGCTCCATACGTTTCTCTTTGAAACATTTGATATTTCTTGACCCTCAAGGTTTCTCAAACTTATTTGAACCGATTCAGGTTGATGGAAAATAGCATCTACCTTAATAAGATTTGATGCTGGATTCGGATAAATTAAGAACTCCAGACTCTTATCTGCATTGTCTTCTAAACCTAAAAATCCACCAACGGTGAAAGGCACCACAAGGCGCGTACCGAAATCTCCGCTAAAGGACTTAAAGAAAGAGCCAGTATTAGCTTTACGAAATCGAATAAAACCGCTTCCGTCATTGTTTGCCCAGAAACTCAATCCGTCTTTATCTGTATCTTCCAAAATGAACGTGTAGCAACCCCAAGGAAGTGTTAGCGTGTCTTTGTATTCGGTATTTGCAGCAAAGGAATTTCGCGTTTCGACCTCATCGCCATTGGCATTGTATATTGTCCAAAAATTTTCTTGTGGGAAGTTGTTTGTTCTAAAATTTACTACAAAAACATCCGGAACACTAAGTGGAGCCTCAAAATCTGAGAAGAATGTGTTGTTTAAAGAATATTCATCGGTTTGACCGTTTACTTTAACAATTTCGACCTTAAATTTACCTTCTGAAGCGCCCCATTGAACGTTTGCAGGTAATTGAATGTCAGCTTTTTTCATGAAATCGATGGTGCCATTCCATGTGTAAGAATTCATTTGACCACCCTCAGGACCATATGAAAATTCGATAGAGGAGATCGGGTTTGTTCCGTTATTCATGACAACGATTTCAGGCTTTCCGCAAATGGGATTGAAACGTCGATAAGAGTATCGCTTGCTAGGAGCTTTTATGTCATCGAGCGAAGCGTCTAAACCAAACCTTGGTGCACCAAATTCAAGGGCGTAGGCGTGAATAACGTAGTTTGCACTTCCACTTCCAACATAATTTTCCATTTGCATACCGAAAGATTCCGTGGCATTTGGGCTTACATCAAAATCAAAAACATCAGGAAAAACGATGTCTCCTGGGCACCAATTTCCACGGTCGTAAATCCATGTTCCCGCTTGAGGAAAAACAGGGTTCAATCCGCAGTCATCACGCCAAACAATCCGCTGATCAAGTGAGGTTCCATTTCTTTGAAGTGCTCTCTGCTTTGGACAAAACTCGGCGCAATAGTCTGGATTGTCGGCGCCATGACCAGATTGGATGATTCTCAAACGCATGGAAGCTGCATCACTTCCTAAACTTAGACTTTGGTCGCTAAGCTGATTGTTGATTGGATTGCCCGTGTTTCCATAACCAAAGCCTCCATTCCAAAGTCGGTGAACAGTTTTTAAGTCACGTACAGGTGTTCCTTCGATAAAATTGAACGTAAGGTTGAGAAGCCAACCACGGCCTACATTTGTTTCGTATCCACCATGAATATATTCAATCTCAATAGAATCGCGAAGTAGCTGCTCAAAATCGGTAACGTCTACTTCCCAGTCGGCAAACCAAGTTGCAGAGTAGCTATTTCCATAAGGAGTAATAAATCTGGCTAACTCTATATTCTCTGAGCTTGCTCCTACCCCACCTTTGCGACGCAAAAAAATGTAATCGAGATAATCCCATTCGCCACAATTTTCTCCTACTGGACATTTTAAACTTAAGGAAATCCAAGCTTTATGAATTTGTGTTCCTTGGGCAGGGAAGTTAGTCCAAGTTGGATAACCTGAATTTCCTGCGGAAGGATTAGTGCGAACCACCATATTAGTATGTGTTTGGATTTTTATGGTGTCACCTGGGGACGCAAACATGGATGAACCTAAGAGCAATAGAATAAGTGAGAGGAACTTTTGCATTGTTTTTATTTGATTTTTCAAGTTTACGAATAATTGCTTGATTTGAACTTACTGATCGCTACATTTGTGTTGTGAAATTCTTCGCACTTTTACTTTCCGCTTACATGTTTCTTGGCAGCATGCTTCCAGGATTCGATTGGCATGAACTGCCGAAGATGGTAAGCTTGGTGCAGCACTACGAGCATCATGAGGAGGAATCGAATGGTAAATTGTCATTTGTTGAATTTTTGGTGATGCATTATGCAACTGACCATGAGCAAGAGGAAGATCATTGTGCACTTCCATTTCAGCATATCTGTGCGTCTGTATTCTTAGCACTCATACCTCAGAATTCAGTTGTATTTGAGGCTCAGATGCCAAAGAATCAAATCAATAATCAGTACACATTTTCGATTGTTCGCGACCATATTCCGAACGTTTGGCAGCCCCCACGTGCATAATAGATCTTATTGAAACTGGGCGAATTACGCTTGGCTATTTATTTCTATTCAATGCATTTCTATGTTAGAATCAATCATCTCATTCTCATTAAAGAATAAGCTGACAGTGGGGCTTTTAACGCTCGCACTTGTTTTCTGGGGCGCTTATTCTTTTACCCAATTACCCATCGATGCCGTCCCCGACATCACCAATAACCAGGTTCAGGTTATTTCTACGGCGCCCGATTTGGCTACCGAAGAAGTAGAACGACTCATCACTTTTCCGATTGAACAAGCACTGGCGAACATCCCCGGAAAAATAGAATTACGCTCATTTTCTCGTTTTGGTTTATCATTAGTAACCATCGTTTTTGACGACGAAACGGATGTTTACTGGGCTCGCCAGCAGGTTGTGGAACGTTTAAGCACGGCGATGGGTCAAATCCCGCCAGGACTTACAAAACCAGAACTAGCGCCTGTTACGACAGGATTAGGTGAAATTTATCAATACACTTTAAAGGTTCACAAGGGTTACGAAAAAAAGTATTCCTTAACCGATTTGCGAACCATACAAGATTGGATTATTCGAAGACAATTACTTGGAACGCTTGGTGTTGCTGACGTGAGCAGTTTTGGAGGATACTTAAAACAATATGAAGTATCCGTTAAACCCGAAAACCTCAGCAGCATGAATCTGAGCTTTCAGGAAATTTTTGACGCCCTTCAGCAGAACAATCGAAATACCGGAGGTTCTTATATCGAACGTGGTCCGCAGGCTTGGTTAATTCGTACCGAAGGCTTTTTGCAATCAGAATCTGAAATTGAACAGGTTGTTATTAAACGCACCAGCGCAGGAATTCCGGTATTAATTAAAGATGTAGCCGAAGTTCGCGAAGGTCATGCAATTCGCTATGGTGCAATGACTAGCGATACAACAGGCGAAACCGTTGGTGCCATTGTGCTAATGCTAAAAGGCGCTAACTCCTCGGCAGCTATTGGTGAGGTGAAAGCTCGGATTGAAAGCATTCACAAAAGTTTGCCCGAAGGGATTTCCATTGAGCCTTATTTAGACAGAACAAAATTGGTCAACAAGGCTATTGGCACAGTTAGCCGCAATCTTACTGAAGGCGCGCTGATTGTGATTTTTGTACTTGTTCTCTTACTTGGAAATTTACGCGCTGGTTTGATTGTGGCTTCGGTGATTCCTTTGGCGATGTTGTTTGCCTTGGGAATGATGCGTTTAACAGGAGTTTCGGGCAATCTGATGAGCCTTGGGGCCATTGACTTTGGACTTATTGTCGATGGCGCTGTTATTATAGTTGAAGCTGTTATCCATTTTCTTTACCTTAAATATTGGAATGAGCAACGGCAAGATGTTCAGATTGGAAGTTCGGATTTGGATGCCGCCGTAAAATTGAGCGCTAGCAAGATGATACGCTTTGCTGCATTCGGGCAATTGATTATCCTTATCGTTTACGTACCAATTCTCTCTCTAGTTGGTGTTGAAGGCAAGATGTTTCGCCCTATGGCTGAAACCGTTTCTTTTGCAATAATTGGCGCTTTGATCTTGTCGCTTACATGGGTCCCTGTTGCATCTTCGTTATTCTTAAGTAAAAAAATATCCTTTAAACGTACGTTTTCTGATAAGTTCATCGATGCCATTCAGAGAAAATATCAGCCGTTCTTGGAGAAATCACTTCGCCATCCTAAGATTTTGGTTTCTGCTGCTATCGTTGCATTGCTTGGAACTGGTTTGTTATTCTCACAGTTAGGAGGCGAATTTATTCCCACCTTGGATGAAGGCGATTTCGCAGTCGAAACTCGTGTATTAACTGGTAGTTCACTTACTGAAACGGTGAATGCATCTATCGAATCGGCAAGAATTATTTTGAGACAATT
>Ga0209702_10003390_pt1 | contig 25229 bp, 24 predicted proteins | sample FRY01_FD_187210 | JGI IMG/M metagenome (GOLD analysis project Ga0209702, IMG submission 187210) | Freshwater microbial communities from Lake Fryxell liftoff mats and glacier meltwater in Antarctica - FRY-01 (SPAdes) (version 2) | ecosystem: Environmental > Aquatic > Freshwater > Ice > Glacier... | reverse complement strand
TTACAATTTTTGTTTTTTCTGCTGCGCTATACTGCCTAGCTTTTTTTAACATATAATTCCTCTTTTTTAATTGGAAATTATATCTCATTTCTTCGTTTTAATAGTACAGTTTTTGGGTACCATTATAGAGCCATCATCTTTAATCTCGATATATGGGTTTTGTACTGGATTAATGTCGATTGCCAGACCGTATGCATGCATAGAAACTTTAGTCGAGCCCACAATCATTCTGAAGTTAAAGCTCGAACTATTATTAGCTGCCATTGACTTTTCATCGTCACCTTCATACTTATCGATAAGATAAACGCTATGTATTGGAAATTTTATCACCATTAATTCTTCAAAAATTTTAAGCACTGATTGAGCCAATTTATCAAGAACTATGATTTCACCAGACTGAATATTTCCTTCAAAATTAAAGTGACTAATTTCAACAAGCCTTAATTGTTCAATGCTAATGGGGCAGTCTGATTGCCAAACATTTTTGTGTTGCATCTGTTTAACAATCGTACTTGGAATTTCTTTTATATTAAAATGCATAATTTAGGCCATGTAGTGTCCACCGTTAATGGACATAGTTTCTCCTGTAATAAAACCAGAATCATCGCTGACCAAGAATAAAACAGCTCTGGCAACTTCTTCTGGTTTACCTAACCTTTTGACTGGAATTTGTTCAATTATGCCTTTAAGCACTTCAACTGGCACATCTTTCATCATATCAGTATCAATATAGCCAGGAGCAATACAGTTTACGGTAATATTTTTTGATGCCGATTCCCTAGCTAATGCTTTGGTAAATCCAATAATACCAGCCTTAGACGCAGAGTAATTAGTTTGCCCGAACTGTCCTGCTAATGCATTAATAGAGCTAAGGTTAACAATTCTGCCAAAATTGCGTTCGCGCATGTTAGTTATTACAGAACTTGACATATTAAAGCATGAAGTTAGGTTTACCTCTATTACATCATGCCAACTTTGGGATGACATTTTGTGAAGCATACCATCTCTAGTAATACCAGCGTTGTTGATGAGTATCGAAACACTCTTGCCAAGCTCTATTTCAATTTTGGTTACAGCCTCATGACATTCATTGATATTTGAAACATCCCAAGCCATTGATTTTATATCAGTATTTTTACTAAATTCACGTGCTAATTCTGTATGCGTATGATAATTTGCGACTACCTCATAGCCTGCATTTTTTAAAGTTGTTGAAATTGCAGCTCCAATTCCTCTTATTCCACCCGTAACGATTGCTAATTTTGACATGAATTCCTAGCCTAAGATTTTATTAATGATTGTAATTTGACCTATCTCTTGCAATTATTCAAGTCATTTTAGTAAAATTTTCTTATGAAAACTTTTCAAGCAGAGAAAAGATGATACTATCTGGCGAGTAGTTATATAGGTGACAATAGTTATATGAAGCAGTACCATTTCTTTTTTATAATTATTTTCTTAAGTACGCATTTAGCTAAGGCAAACATCATTCGAGATTCTGAAATCGAAGAAACTGTAAACTTAGTAGTTCAGCCGCTACGAGAAGTCTCAGGCCTTAAGGATTTAAAAATCTACATCATCGATGACCCTATAGCTAATGCTTTTACTGCTGGGGGAAATGAGGTGTTTATTACCAGTGGGCTAATTATAAATTATCCAGATCCGGATGTGCTACGCGGAGTGGTTGCTCATGAAATTGGTCATATCTTAGGGCATCATGTAGCAAGACGTGATGAAGTTGTAGATAATTATAAAAAGGCGGCTATTGGTACCACGGCTTTAGGTCTGGCTACGGCAATAAGTGGTGGTGCAGCAGAAGGAATTGCGATTGCAATGGGAGGTATGCATTTTTCTGAAAGATCAATTTACGCTTATTCTCGTGAATTTGAATCTAGTGCCGATCAAACTGCTATGCGCTTACTTGAGAAAAGCTCCCATAGCGTTGTAGGATTACTTAAGTTCTTTGAAAAAATGCAGCTGCAATCATTAGGCGATTCTTTTAATCAGTATGATCAAACCCACCCTCTCAATAATGAAAGGTTACTTATACTTCGAAGCTTTAACAAAAGGTCAAAGTTTAGGACTAGCCAAAATAGTGACGATATTATTTATAAATATTCTCGCAGCTCGGCTAAGCTAGCAGCCTTTACTCTTGAAATAAATAAAATACTTGATTGTAAATTTGAAGATAATGTTGATGAAGTCACTCATTATATGAAAGCCATTAAATGCTTCAGAATAGGTAATTTTGACGATTCACTTAATCATATTAATTTTCTCGTAATGAAACACCCAGATGATAGTTACTATCACGAGCTAAAAGCGCAAATATATTTTGAGGCAGGGAAGAAGGCTGCTCTACATGAATATGAGCTAGCAGAAGAGACCCGGCCAAATGATCCATTGATTCGTTTGGGTAAAGCTATAGTCGGAATAACTGCTCATATGGATGATCCGCGTTATATTAACAGATATTATAAAGATTTATTATTTGTCCTTGATAAAGAACCGGATAATCTTCTGGCTCTTCACTATATGGCAATTTATTACGATAAGAACGGGTTGACGGGTAAAAGTTATCTAAACACAGCACTTATTGCTCTCAAATCTGGACGTATCAGTGATGCGCGCAAGATGGCAACAATGGCTATGAGTAACTTGCAAAAGAATACACCAGATTGGTATAAAGCTGGTGATATTTTAGAAGCTACAAAATAAGTTTACTTGTAAGTGGTTATTTTTATTTTGCAATGAGAATATGAATCAAGTATCAAAGTTAGACCAATTCACTTGTCAAAGCGATTAATTATAAAAAATTTTAGGCTGGCCTACGTAGTTATCTATAATTCCGTGTGCTTTGCTATATATTACTAGCTTGAAAGTGATTTAGTATGAGAGTATCTTAGTAATACAAAAAAAACTATAAGGAATAAAATAATGATACAAAAACTATTTAATTTTGCTTTGGCAATAATATTCATAATACTTGTAATACTGTTTGCTTACAAAATGACAAAAACCCCTGACGTAGTATCAGCCTCTGTGCATGGTTCTTCTGCTGAATTAGGTGCAGAAAAAAAAGATGTCGTAGATGCTAAAGATGATATGCAACAAGTTATTAAAGATTACATTATGAATAACCCTGAAGTTATCGTACAGTCTCTTGAAGGGCTTCATAACAAAAAACTGGCTGAATCAACAAAAAAGACTTCAGATTATTTACAGGAAAATAAAGCTCAAATAGAAGAAGCTGAGTCTCCTCCTGTATTAGGCAATCCAAAAGGAGATATAGTTGTAGTTGCTTTTTATGACTATAATTGCTCTTTTTGTAAAAAAGCGAATGAATATGAAAATGAAATTATATCCTTAGATCAAGGGGTAAAAATTGTCCTAAGACCAATACCAATTTTAGGCGGAACTTCTGGATATGCAGCAAAAATTGCTCTCGCAGTTCAGAAGGTTTCTAGTAACAATTTCTTGAACGTACATAACGAATTGATGCAAATGAAAGAAATCACTGAAGAAAATGTTAAGACGATGCTAGCAAAGCATAATATTGATTATACTTTAGTAGAAAACGAAGTTAACAGTTATTCCGTAAAGCAAATGATTGCTAAAAACTTTGATTTGGCTAAGGATCTTGGAATTAAAGGGACTCCTTCATATGTAATTAATGGTAATTTTGCTCCTGGATTAATTCCAACAGATAAATTTAAAAGTATTATTGTGCAATTGCGTGCTGGAGCTGAAGAAAACTCTCATCCTGCTGAAAATACTCAAGAAGAAGCTGTTCCTTCTGTTGAAGATAAAAGTAGTGGAGATAAGAATAGTAATGCTTCAGATACCAATAGTACTACAGACAAATAGCTGTGTTTGGAAATTATTTTGAAGCTACAATTGTTTTCAAGAATTCCCTGTATTTGTACATATGATTCTTTAGATTTTTGAGAGTAGCGATATAATTCTTGTAGTATCTTAATCTGAATTATAGATAAGAGATAATATGTTTATTGGGCAACATAGGTTGTTATCTTTGTAAAAAAGCCATCCTGAATTTAGATTCAGGATGGCTTTTTTAGTGCGCTTAGATGGGGCGTAACTCATTACTTAAGACTTCTTGTTTTAGAGGCCAGTACGAATCCAATTAAAAGATTATTCCACATTTATGATTAAAAACGAATAATTCTAATTTTTAGATTATAGATATTCTCCAACCAACTCAACTATATCTTCATATAATGGTGTGTTGTCATATAATTCATGTTTTATATGATAATTATCTATCTTCTCCACATAAGATTTCGATATAAGTCTTATCTGAGTTAGTGCATTTTGCATTACATCCTGAGCTAATACTCTTTGTGTGACTTCACTTGTAGTAATAAGTGTTGCTGCGTTGTCAGAAAATAAAGCAACTAATTCGTCAACATTATTGTTGCCATTACCAACTATATCTACCTTACCACCATTATTTACTATTGCAGCTATTTGAACAGCAGTTGAGCCTTCAAAGCCGCCACTAGCTGCTAAAGCGGCGTTTGAAAAAGGGGCTACACTAGCCAGAAATGCTTTTAGTGTAGGACTTAAAGCAAATAGTGCATTTCCAAATTGGGCAGATGTCATAATAGTATCACCAGTTCCACCATCATTAGTCATGGCTTTGAAAAATAAATTTGTATTCTTTAAAACGTCAGCTTTATATGATTTAGCCGGATTTTCCTTATAGTGTGTAATTATACTTAATGGATCTTCTTGAGAGTTAACCCATTTATTAAGAGCAGTAGTAACAGAAGATCTATATAATTTACCATTACTGAACCAATCAGCAAATATATACTGACCATCAAAATCTGCTGTAGTTATTAATAAACTAGCTTCATCTTTTGTATTATCTAATCTCTTCTGCAGTACCGCTAGCTTATCAAAGGACAACGGGCCAGCACTACCGATAACCTTTAAACCATCTTGCAATGGTAGTGCTATATTACTTAAATACTTAGTTGCAGTTGTAAAAAGATTTACACCGTATTCTAGCTTTTGTATATACCCTAGCTTTTGTAGACCTTGTGCTTTAGCCATAATTTTTTCTTAGTTTTGTTATTAAAATTTAAGAAGCACTAGTTATTAATTTAATATATATTAATATTGTTGTCAAGTAGATTGAAAATATTTAACATTTTACAGAACAGAGTCAAAATGGTGCGTGTTTCGTTTCCAAAAATGGCATTAATAGATTACGTAAGCATTCTGGGAACAATATAACTGTGTAACAATAATCCTTTTGGGGTTAAGTTTAGCCGGCCATTCCCCATGGTTACAAAATTCTGCTGCTTTAATTGTTCTACAACTTCAAGGTTCAAGACTTCTGAAAAGCCCACTTTGGTAATTCCTTGAAACTTTTTTTCACTTACCCCTTCTTCTAAACGGGTACCCATCATCATAATTTCTTCTATAATTTCTGTTTTTGAAAGAAGACTGTGCGTTTGGATACCGTGGCCAAATTCTTTGACCTTATCAAGCCAAGTTTGCGGTTTGTGAGCCGTCATTAGTGCTATTATATTATCTTTATCATGTAACCTGCTGTGGGCACCTGGGCCAATACCTATATATTCATCATAATTCCAGTAGCATAGATTATGTAAGCACTCGTGCCCACTTATTGCGTAGTTTGAAATTTCGTAGCGTTTATATTGATTTTTCTGCAAATATTCATTTGTCCATTCATACATATCGGCAGCCTCATCATTTGAGGGTAGGGTCAGTTTCTTGTCTTTATAAAGCTTAAAAAATGGTGTGCCTTTTTCTATGGTTAATTGATATAAAGAAATATGCCCTCCGGCGAATTTTAGAGCCTCTTTTAGCTCTTCTTGCCAGGTCTTTAGACTCTGGTTTTCAGTAGCATAGATTAAGTCAAACGAATATTTGTCAAATAAATTTGCTGCAGATTTAATTGCATCTAGCACATTCTGTGCTGAGTGTTTTCTGCCAAGAGATTCAAGTCTTTGATTTCTTAGAGACTGAACGCCAATTGAGACTCTGTTTATCCCAGCTGCTTTAAATTCTTTGAACTTTTCTAACTCATATGAAGTTGGATTTGCCTCAAGTGTAATTTCAGTGTGTTTATCAACTACAGCAATATCTGAAATCGCAGAAATTATTCCCAGAACTGTTTTTGGTTCCATAAGAGAAGGCGTGCCCCCACCAAAGAAAATTGATTTTACTGGCCGTGTGGCAATTCTATCTGCAAAATAAGACAGCTCTTTTTTATAGGCTTCTAACCAAGTATTATGATTTATGGAATCTGATACATGAGAGTTAAAATCGCAGTATGGGCACAATGATAAGCAAAATGGCCAATGAATATATATCGAGACTGGTTTTGGTATCATAAGGCAACCTTGTTTGTTAGAAGTATATCCGTCATGCCTGGCTTGACTTAAGTATCTTCTTTCGTTGGCCGAGATCCTGAAATAAATTCAGGATCTCAGTGTTTGGTATCATAATTTATGCTATATCGGCTATATAAGGTACGTGGTCTGAAGGTCTATTCCAATCTCTTGCTTCTTTATATAAGACAATGTTCTTTAATCTAGATTCAAGTGGTTTTGACACCCAAATATGATCTAATTTTCTTCCACGATTTGATTTTTTCCAATCACGGTTTCTATAACTCCACCAGCTGTAAAATTTTTGACTTGGGTCAACAAATCTTCTAGCCGTATCAACAAAGTCAAACGAATTTTGTAATTTAAGTAAAGCCGTTCTCTCAAATGGCGTATGACTTACGACATTTGATAGTTGTTTTGATGACCAAACGTCATGTTCAAGAGGGGCGATATTTAGGTCGCCCACTAAAATTAGGTTATCACTCTTAAGGCGGTTAGAAGCAAACCATTGCTCCATTGCTTCTACATATGCTAGCTTATGTTTATATTTAGGGTTGATCAGAGTATCTGGTTCATCACCGCCGGCTGGAACATAGAAGTTATGTAATTCAAAGTCATGAATTTTTGCGCAAATATGTCTTTTGTCACTATTATAAAACTCTAGAGAGAAACTGTCGGAGATTTCATATTTCGATAATATCGCAACACCGTTATATGATTTTTCTCCTGAATATACTATGTGGTTAAAACCCATATCTTTTAATGCTTCGATAGGGAAATGCGCATCTTGCACTTTTGTTTCTTGTAAACAAACAATGTCTGGTGCTTGTTCGTTAAATAGTTTTTGTAGCAAGTCAAGACGAAGGCGAACAGAGTTAATATTCCAGGTAGCAATAATCATATATAGTTTCTTAACTTGAAGTAGAGACGGCCAATTTAGCGAATCTCGTCTGTGCTCACCTAGCAATCTAGGCTGCGCAGCCTCGCTCTAAAATTAACTGTCCCTACTCAAGTTAATTTACTATAGTAATTCACTTTAAATTATGTGTGTTTGTTCGTAGCTCTCCTATTGTTGTATATAGGCTTTGCTTCTTGCGCCTAGTACCTAATCCAAATTGAACCACTATACAATAACTCTATTACACCAATTTATTAAGTATTTTTTTGATCATACGCAATAACTTTGCTTCAGGCGAGAGGTTTTTTGCTGCCCATTTTTTAATCCAGGGCTCTGCCAATAGCCACATGTTGATATCCTCATCAAGGCTTTGGCCAATTCCTTCCACGACCACCATTGTTTTTTGTAGTAATAGCAATTGTGGCTGTGTTTCCATGCCGTATTCTTCTGTCACCTTGAATAATTGGGCCAGAAGATTTCCTATCGAAATATTTTTTATAGCTATGCCAATAATTGGTTCAGCAACAGCTCTGCAGCTTTGAGCGAAATATTCTAGGTTAGTGTCTTTTGGAATATACCCTACTCGGTGATGTACTTCTGCCACTAATTTGTAATCTCGTTTTAGGAAAGCATAAAGTATTTCTGCAATAGCAAGCCGATCATCTTCTGCGAGGATACCAATAATACCAAAATCAACTAATGCTACTTTCCCATTAGGACATACTAGAATATTTCCTGGGTGCAAGTCAGCATGAAAAAAACCGTCTCTATAAGCCTGATTAAAGAATATCACAGCAATTTTAGCTGCAATATCTTTTGGATCAAAGCCTAGTTTTTTAATAGCTTCTCTGTCATAAATTGAAACGCCATCAATCCATTCCAAGGCTATTATATCATCGTGGGTTAAATTCCAGTAAATTCGTGGAATGTGTAGAGATGAATCATTGGCGAAATTGTCAAGGATTCTAGAAGCTGCGGCTGCTTCAGAGCGAAGGTTAAGTTCTAGATTCATTGATTGCCTAAACACGGACATAACCTCTTTGGGTCTCAATCTTTTTGCTTTTTTAAGAAAGCGAGTAATTACCTCGGCACCATATTCTAAAAACGCAATATCCTCTTCATACTTTTGTGCAATATTAGGTCTTAAGATTTTTACAGCAACTATTTCGCCTGATTTTAGCTTCGCTTTATGTACCTGTGCAATCGAAGCAGCAGCAACCGGAGTATCATCAAACGAATCAAATAGATCAGAGAGTTTTTGACCAAATCTTTCTTCAATCCTTGCTTTAACGATTCTGTAGCTAAATGGGGGGAGTTTATCTTGTAAATACTTCAAGCTATCTGCTACTTCTGTTCCGATTAAGTCTGGTCTTGTAGATAAAGTTTGACCAAATTTAATGTATATAGGACCAAGAGATTGGAATAATCCTGCCAAACGCTGACCAAAATTTAGGTTAGATTTAGTAAATAAGCCAATTGGATATAAAATAATACTAAAAAATCTACCTAAGACTTTTAATGAGAATGGAAGTTCAAAATGACCAGAGTCAGTCAAGACCCTATACTTACTTACAATATATAATAGATGTATTATCTTAGGAATATATCTTATGAATTTTATCATAATTAAGATTTAAAACCATGATGAATCGCAGCCACACCAAATGTTAGATTTTTATAACTTACATCGGAAAAACCAGCAGTTTGAATCATGGTTTTAAAATCCTCCTGATCTGGAAATAAACTAATACTTTCTGCTAAATATTTATAAGCTCCCTGATTTTTAGCAACAAAATTTCCAATTGTTGGAATCAGATTGAAGGAATATAAATCATATAAAGGGCGCATTATGTCATGCTGAACCTTGGAAAATTCTAGGCAAAGAAACTTGCCAGTAGGTTTTAAGACTCTATAAGCTTCCTTAAGAGCTTTTTCGATTGACAGCATATTTCTAATACCAAATGCAACTGTATAATAGTCAAAGCTATTATCCTGGAAAGGAAGTTTTTCTGCGTCACCCACGATTATATCAAGTTTTTTTAAAATATTTTTGTCTATTGCTTTGTCCCTACACACTTTAAGCATTTCTTGGTTTATATCACAAACTATAATATGAGGATCTTTATTTTGTTTTTTTGCGTTAGACTTAATTCGGAAGGCAATATCTCCAGTACCTCCAGCTACATCTAATATCGTTCCACCCAAATTTGGGATCAGGCTACAGAATTCATCCTTCCAAAGACGATGTACACCAAAGCTCATTAGATCATTCATCAGATCATATTTATTAGCTATATCAGAAAATACTTCATCAACCAGAAACCTTTTTTGGTTTGAGGTCACTTTCTCAAAGCCAAAATTTTTATCATCTTTCTCATCCATAAGCTTGACCTATATTTTATACCGCTATATTTTGCAAAACTAACATCCTTAAAATATTATATCAATGAATTAGGCTCCAAATGCCAGAATTAGCAGAAATAGAAACATTAAAGCTATACCTAGCTGAGCACATAATAGGTGACAAAATAACCAATTATACTCAAAGAAGGAACAAGCTTCGGTATGAACTAATAAAGGATTTGGCGAGCTATCTTATAAACGCAACAATTATAGATATAACTCGAAGAGCTAAGTATTTGAATATATACCTTAATAATGATTATGTGCTTACATATCACCTTGGAATGAGTGGTAGAATTACCATTCAACTGGAGAATTATCAGTTGCAAAAACATGATCATATAATTATTGGGCTTCAGAGTGGTAAACAGCTGGTGTTGAATGATGCAAGAAGATTTGGTATGGTCTACATTAGTCCTAGTAACCAGGTAAATGATCAACATTATTTAAAGACACTGGGAGTTGAGCCCCTTGAAGAAGAATTTAACACAGAATATCTTTTTAAAAAATTATTGAGTAAAAAAATAGCAATAAAATTAGCCCTTATGGATAACAAAATTGTTGTTGGAGTGGGCAATATTTACGCGGCCGAAAGTCTATTTATGGCTAAAATTAATCCTCTAAGGCCTGCAAACACTCTAACAAGAGAAGAAGTCTATACTCTAGTTAGTTCTATAAAACAGGTTCTGGAGAAAGCTATAAAAGCAGGTGGAACAACATTAAGAGACTTTGTTGGCGTTGACGGCAAGCCAGGATATTTCAAACAACAGCTAAATGTTTATGGCAGAATAGGCTTGCCATGTTATATTTGTGGCCATAAAATAGAAAAAATAAAGCAGTCTGGAAGATCAACCTTCTTCTGCCCGGATTGTCAAAATGGTAGCCAAAAAGATTTATTATGAGCTTAAAAATTGTTACTTGGAATGTTAATTCAATTAAAATGAGGTTACAACATTTGATTGAATTTATTGAATCAAATGACCCAGACATTATTTGTCTGCAAGAGCTTAAATGTGAAACAGATAAATTTCCGTCTGATGAGTTGAGCCATCTTCCCTATAATCTCTACATACATGGACAAAAAACCTATAATGGTGTAGCTATCTTGTCTAAAATTCCAGCAGATGAGATTAAAAACAATTTTGATAAAAATCCAATTCCTGACCAAGCCAGGTTTATTGAGTGTTCATTTTTAACGTCTATTGGTTACATTAGAGTGATATCCTTATACGCACCAAATGGAGGTGAGGTTGGTAGCGATAAATTTATTAATAAGCTAAAGTTTTACGATGCCTTTACGGACTATATTCAGTCAGCTAAATCCTTTGAGGAACAGTTGTTCATCGGCTCTGATTTTAATATTGCTCCTTATGATATCGATGTTTACAATCCCGCTAAGCTTAAAGATTCAACTTGCTTTACTTATATGGAGCAAAAAAAGCTAAGAACAATATTAAACTCGGGGTTTGTGGATAACTTTCGGATATTGCACCCAACTAAAAACGAGTTTTCCTGGTGGGACTACCGTGCAGGAGCGCTGGAACAAAACATGGGAATGCGTATTGATTCCATAATTTCTACTAGTAACGCAGTTGCCCACTTAGTTGACTGTAAGATCGATTACCACACCAGAACAAAAGATAAACCATCAGATCACGCTCCTGTAATTGCCGAGTATCATAACACTTCCCAGTAAAATGATCCAACCGAATTTCGTGAGTTTCGCTTGTGTTCTCGTATAAGCATACGTGGCGCAAGCTCGCTCTAAAATTCATTAGTCTGATTTAAACTGGGAAAGGGTATTATTAAAATGGAATTTGATATAAGAATGTTTGACTTTGATATATAAAGAGGGTATTTTTCGTGGTAACTGGATTTCTTAAATATAAGGATAAATTTGAGCATGAGTAAGAAGCAACAATACCCTTTAATGCCTAAAGCAACTGCAGTTTGGTTAGTGGAAAATACCGCGCTAACTTTTAAACAAATTGCAGATTTTTGTGGTGTTCACGAGCTTGAAGTAAAAGGAATTGCTGATGGTGAGGTTGCTGTCGGAGTTATGGGTATTGATCCAGTAACAACGGGGCAGCTAGATAAACATGAGCTTGAGCGTTGTGCGCAGGACGCAAAAGCTATACTTAAGCTCAAAACTAGCTCTGCTTATGATTCTGCTAAGAGTTCTAAAAAGACAGCTAAATATACTCCAATAGCAAGACGTCAGGATAAACCGGATGCAATCTATTGGCTATTGAAAAATTATCCAGAGGTGAAAGACTCTGATATAATAAAATTGATAGGTACCACCAAATCTACTGTTGCAGCTCTCCGTGATCGCACTCATTGGAACATGACAAATATTCGCCAACGTGACCCGGTATTGCTTGGGATTTGCAGTCAAATTGACCTTGATAGAGTTGTTGAAAAAGCGAAATTAGAAAGCGCAGCAGCTTCTAAGTAAAACAAAATAAGCTTCAACACCAGAACTAATTAGTATTTTTACCCCCTTATTACTATCCATACATGTCATTCGGTCTAGTGGCTTAGAAGCTACGTAGCAAAGTTATCCTGAGCTTGACTCGATCTCCTTTCATTGCCTGATATACCGGATCAAGTCCGGTATGACGTACGTCGTTGCCTGAGATATTGGGCATCAAGTTTGGTATATTATTCCTCACCGTCATCCTGAACTTGTTTCAGGATCTCCTTTTTATTGATTGAGATATCGGATCAAGTCCGGTATGACGTATGCCTTTGCCTGAGATACCGGATCAAGCCCGGTAAGGCTTTCCCTATAATACCAGTTTTTTACTATAGTTGGAAATTTTAGAGCACACAGATTTTTCTAACATTGGGTTTTTTCATGAGTTTTCTTTTTAGTTCTTTCTTAGGTATGCTAGCATCACCAGTGATACTTTAAATTTATACTATTTCAACTTAAATTAAGGAGATAAGTTATGAAGAAACAATTTGATGCTATTCAAGTATCTATAATGGATACGGCCTCAAAAGAGATGGCAAAGATGGGACAAAATCTGATTGATGGTCTGGAAGGATTTGGCTTGAATCAAGCTCAACAAAAAGCCGTAGCAGTCCAAATTGGGGAAGCGGTCGACGGGGTTGAGCTACTTGTGGGGAGTAAAGCAAAGCAAGCGTTTGGATTAATTAAAGATAAGATTGATAAAAAACTTGATGAAATCGGTATTATTCCAAAAGAATTAAGAAAACAAATTGGAAATGTATGCAAAAGTTCAGTTGATAAATTGGATAAATTAGTAAGTGATGCAATAGGCCAGGCTAGTAAATCATCTAAAGAGGTGTCTGGTGCTATTCTTGACCAAGGTCTAAAAGCCCTTAAAAGCACGTTTGAGATTATAGGAGCTTGGCTTAAAGGAGAAAAAACAACGGAGCAAGCGATGACAGGAATAAAGGGCGCTTGGAAAGAGGCGGGTCAAGCGGTATCGAAGTCTTTCAATGAAGCTAAAAAATCCTTTGTTGACAAAGTGGGTGGAAAAAAGGCTGAGCCGAAAGAGAAAACTCATACTGATAGAGTCGCTGAGAAAACTGAAGCGTCAATTCCTAAGTCTAGATAAAAGGTCATCTGGATCAAGCACGGTATGACCCTGTAGTATTCTGTCATCCTGAGCTTGACTGAGGATCTTCTTTCATTGTTTGAGATACCGGATCAAGTCCGGTATGACGTATGTCGCCGTCTAAGATACCGGATCAAGTCCGGTATGATTAATACCCTCACCGTCATCCTGAACTTGTTTCAGGATCTCCTTTTATTGATTAAGATACCGGATCAAGCGCCGGTATGACGTATGTCGCCGCCTGAGATACCGGATCAAGTCCGGTGATTAATACTCTCACCGTCATCCTGAGCTTGACTTGGCGAAGCCCTGCCTCTTGGCCTAGGATCTTCTTTCGTTGCCTGAGATACCGGATCAAGTTCGGTATGACGTGCACCGTTGCCTGAGATACCGCGTTAAGTCTGGTATGACGTGCGCCGTTGCCTGAGATACCAGGTCAATCCCGCCGGGGCCCGGCATGATTACTAATAAATAATCCATAGAAAAAAGGCCGAGACAAAAGTCTCGACCTTTTTAATAACAACCAATAAATTGCTTAAAACTTATCTAGCCAAAGCATCAATTAGTCTTTGAGCAGCTTCTGGAATCTTATTAGCAGCTTGCAGTGAAGTGATCGCTGCAACCATAGTTCTAATAGTTTCAGAATATTGCTGAGCAGTTAATACATAATCTGTTTTTAGGTATGAATCTGCTGCTTTCTGAGTCACATTTGTTGTTGCTCTGAGCGCGTCAGCTGCTTCAACAACGTTACTTTTTTGATTTGAAACAGCTGCTTGTTCAGCACGCACTGAGTTCAAAGCGTTTTGGAATACATCTTGTGCAAGCACACGATTAGGAACGTTTCCTACAACAGAAATGTTAGTTACGGCATCGTCAGCTAAAATTGCCAACATTTCTGCAATAGAGTTAGCATCACCACCAGCACCAACAATAGCTGCCATATTGGCTCCTGTTGCATTAGCAAATGTAACACCAAGATTAGCTGCAGTCAAAGCTGCCTTCCCAATTGGAGCCATTTGATCTAGCAATGCTTTTTGTGGAGCGGACAAAGCGAATAAATAAGCGCCGAACTGTGCAGCAGTCATAACAGCACCACTACCGTGACCACCAGTCACAGCATTAGCACCGTTACCATTATAAGCTGCAATAATCAAATTCACATTATCATCAATATCTCTTTGCATCTCGGTTGCTGCATTTGCCTCATTATAGTATGTCGTTCCTAATGCGGCAGCGTTAGCAGTAAGAATCTGTGCTTTAATTGCAGTATTCAATGCTGTTGTAATAGAAGATCTAAATAGTGCACCACCGCTAATATCATTAACTTTAATTCCGAGTTTATCAGTTACATTCAAACCAACCTGAACTTGGATGTCTTTAGCATCACCTTTAAGCAAGCCTTTACCATCAAAGTCAGCTGTGTTGATCAAAAGTGCTACCTGATTTCTTTTGTCGCCTAAGTTTTTCTGAAGTACAGCAAGCTTATCTGCAGATAATGGGCCAGCACTACCGATAGTTTTTAAACCATCTTGCAATGATGAAGCGATTGTTTTTAAATATTCATCTGTAATTGTTAATAGGTTGATACTGTATGCAGTATTCTTAGCTACTGCACCAAGAACGACTTCACCGTCTCTTAGTGAGTTTCCAAGGAATGCATCAACAACTTCTACGAACACATCGTTACCAGTTGTCAAGCTTGCACCAAGGCCACTTGCTTTGTTTCCAGCTGCATCTACTTCTCTTGATACTAAACCTGTTAGGTCATTTCCTAGTGTTAAAGGCATTATTTTTCTCCATTTTTGTTTTGTTTAAAACGCTAATTATTTCATTAGCACTAAAATTTACTTAATTGGTTAAACACTTACCACGTCTAGTATATCACAATATATATCAACGTGCTAACATAATCTAACTCTTAAGCCCCTAAGAATACCTAAATATTTTGCATATCTTAAGACTCGCTAATTGTTAAGCAACAATCATGCCAACGAACATTATTTGTTAACAACGGTTAGTTAAATCGAAGCTTAGGAAGGGGGGCTACCTTGCCGTCATATCTGGCTTAGGTCATGGATCTTATAGTATAATACGGTCATCCCGGACTTGATCCGGGATCTTCTTCCGTTGCCTGGGATGCTGAAACAAGTTCAGGATGACTATGTATGTTGCTTGCTCCACGGTCATCCCGGACTTGATCGGGGATCTCGTACCGTTGCCTGAGATCCTGAAACAAGTTCGGGATGACAAATAGTATGTTCCTGGGATCCTGAAACAAGTTCAGGATGACAATAGTACGTTCCTGAGATCCTGAATCAAGTTCAGCATGACTTGTATGTTCTTGGGATTCTGGACCAAAGAGGAAGGTTTTTGCCAAATTAAGTGCAGGTTGCTGGTGCTCTAATAATTCATAAAACTAAATATGAATTTATGCTTGCGGGTCTTTATAATCTGATATATATTACCAATCGCAAGAGGCTAAGGGGGTGTAGCTCAGATGGTTAGAGTATCTGCCTGTCACGCAGAGGGTCGCGGGTTCGAGTCCCGTCACTCCCGCCATTGCCTTTTCAAAGATTATTACAGTTGCAGCTTACACGCTCAAAAATATTCCGTTATTTTCCAAGCAACATTTATTGCTTAAATGGTTGCGCACCATCTTCAAGGATATTTAAATAGTTACGATATACGTATATTTTATCACGTTTTTTACCACTCATTTCTTCTAAAATACCTAAAGACACCATATTATTGAGAGAGCTTCTAGCAGTCGGTGCCGTCATACCTAGCTCGCTAACAAGCAAAGTAGTTGTTACTTGTGGTAATTTCTTTAAATATTCAAGAGTTTGCTCACAAGAAAACCTTGCTCTCCCTAAAGAGGAGATTTTCTTAATATCTTGCTCGAACAGATTGTTGATAAGAAGAGCTGTTTGCATTGCTTGCTTTGAAGAGTTAAATATTCCTTCTAAAAAGAATTCAAGCCATGTTTCCCAGGTACCATGCAACCTTACTTCTTGCAACAAGTCATAATAGACATGCCGGTTTTGCTTAAGGTAAAGGCTCAAATATAAAATTGGCTCGCCAAGCATACCACTATTGCAAAGAAGCAACGTAATCAATAATCTACCTAAACGGCCATTACCATCTAAAAAGGGATGAATTGTTTCAAATTGCACATGTGCAAGGCCTGCCTTGATTAAAACGGGTAGGGTATTATCGTGCAAAAAATTTTCGAAATCAGATAAGCATTGATTCAACTGGTCAACTGGAGGGGGAACAAATAAAGCTGTGCCTGGTCTTGTGCCTCCAATCCAATTTTGTGAGCGTCTAAATTCTCCTGGTAGTTTAACTGCGCCATGCTCACCAGATAATAACACGCCATGAATATCGCGAAGCAACCGGAGTGATAGAGGAAAACCTTCTTTTAGGCTTTTTAAGCCATAAGTAATAGCTTTTACATAATTAGATACTTCTTCAACATCATCCAATGAAACTTTTGGTTTCTGATGGTGCTCAAAAAGCATCAAGTCTGAAAATGAACTTTGGGTTCCTTCAATCTGACTTGAAAGTAATGCCTCTTTACGCACATACATATAAACAAAAAGCGCGGTATTAGGTATCGACTTATGAACGCTATTCAGCTCAGCCAATGCAATAGCTGCCTTTTCTAAATAAGGATAAAGTCTGGCTAAATCTATAGGGGGTTTGGGTGGTAATTTTGGTGGCACGTAGGCCTTGTAGGACTCTCCAGCAATTTTTTGAGTAATATATGTCCCGATGCGTTGATTCATTGATATTATAGTTATCCATTTTGAATTTATATGCGTTGTTGTTCGTCGCTCTCCTAATTATATATATGCTGGGACTTCTTATTAGCTCCTAATCCAAATTGAATGACTATATTTTCTTAACGCTTATCATAAAGAAATAATACCTTGTTATCTTTTCTTAGTCAATCATCAAAAGAAAAGATAGCTGGTAATATTGTTATTCTCTCTTCATTAATAGGTAATCATCAGTTTGATATAAGAAGTGAATTCTTCTTTTGCTTTTAAAGCTAGGCGCCGATGAGGTGAATAGCAATATAATTACTATCCAAAGATTCTTTGATTTTAGTTGCCGCAGCTTCAAAAATATTTGGCCAATTAGGATCCATAGAATTTAATTTCAATACGACCTGTTGGTTTCATGGTATAACTCTAATAAAATATGGTCAAGCAGTTCACTAATATCAGCACATTGATTGGGGGAACCTTTTGCATCTGATCTTTTTAAGCAATCCAGCAGCGACGACAAATTTAATAGATTGACTGTAACGGGCCAATTTTCAGGCAAGGCGACAGCACTATTGACCAATCCGGTTAGGAAGGAATCTTGAAATTCGAGGGGCATTTTATGGGCATATCTGAGCATGTTAGCGACATCCCAAAGATAAGACCCAGAAAAAGCAAATTCCCAGTCTAAAATACCTGTTACAACCCAAGTATCATTTATGTTGTCAACCAAAATATTAGCAGGATCAAAATCACCATGAACAAGATACTTTTCTTTTTTACCTGGAAATAAGTGTCCATATTGCTCAATAATCTTGTGGATTTCTGAAATCCTCTCAGGCGCTAACACAGATAATACGGTCGTATGAGCCAAGCAATCTTGTGCAAACTTCATGACATCAGAGGATTCACAAGAAATTACACCCAACTCTTTATCAAAAAAGCCTGCCTTTGAAAATTCATGCGCTGTAATTTTCGAAAGAATCGTGCCAACCTCATACATGATTGCGCTAAGATCATGCGGTGCATCACCAAGTAAAAGATCTCGCAGAGATATACCATGTATGAATTCTGTAATAGCAAAACGATAACTCTCGATCTCTCCTATATAATGCGTCAGAGGCATAGGCACGGTTTTTTTTAATAACGCGGCTAGTTTTTGTTCTCGGTAAGCAGCATCTTTATCGCGCAAATAAACACGTAAAATTAACGGGTGCTTTTCATCTTTCAGCAGAATTTTAATGTTTAGGTTAGCGCATCCGCCAGCAATCAATTCATATGAAATGAGTTTTCTGTCGGGATAGGCGAGCCTTACCATTTGCTCCACTATGTCGTGTGGTAATTGATGGGTGACGCTTGTTTTTTCCCAAGCTGCTTTAAACATTACAAACTCCGCTTTAAAAAAATACAGCTGGAATTTTGTGTATAACCTGATCTCTCAAAATCAACTACATATCCCAATTTTTCATAGAATGCGTTAGCGCCCTGAAAACTCATCGTGCTAACGGTAGCAATCTGGCACCCTAGTTTGAGACCATAATCATGCACTTGTTTCATAAGCTTCAGGCCTAAACCAGATCCACGATGATCTGGGCGGACCCACAATTGATCTGTATAGATACCGCCAAACACCACAGAACCATTACAACCAGCAATAATCTCGCCTATCTCATTTCGAATAAAAAACGCAAAAGGATAAGCCGAACCAAATTCACTAGTTTCTTGGTTAATTTTTTGAGTAAGAAAATCAATCTCTGAGCTTTGCGGTGTAGACGTAAATTCGATATTCATTTTTTGAGGCCAATGTAAATATCAAGTATCACATTTTGATGATCACGAGCGCGTTCATCATATACTTCAAAATCAGTAATATAACCTCGATTACCACCTATCTCAGAGGAAGTCATAGCCCATATTTTTTTCCACATATCTATGCACACTTCTGGCATCGGACCAGGCCCATTGGTAAATTTTGCATAATTTTGAATAGGTATAGTTAGAGTCCCAAATTCTGTAAGTACGTTTTCAAAAGATTTGACTTCTTCGCCGATAAAAAAGGTATAATCGCCGGTGAAATCACTTTCGTAATTTGTATAGGCGCAGTAAGTGGTTCCTGGCTTTTTACGGTGTAGGATCTTTTCAGCTAAAGTTTCATAAAAGTATTTTTGTACAGTGGCAGCAATTTTATTAATTGATGGATCTCTTTCAAATATGTGATCATTATTAGTTCTGCAGCTAATACCCACTAGCTTAATTTCCTGCAGTTGCAATATCGGTTGCATTATTTTTTACTCCATAAAAATTATACCGTTATCTTGGCATAAAAGTAAAATTTGTACAACCACTACTAGTTTGACAACGTAGTTCTAAGCTATTACAACTTGACTGGATAAGGGTACTGCGGTAACATGCTCGTAATATATTTAACTAGCAGCCGTCCGTAATGACAAAAGTTTCTATTATTAAGCTAGATCATGCAAAGGATCTTCCTCTACCACATTATGCAACAGATCAAAGTGCTGGTATGGATCTTGCAGCCGCTATAGATTCAGACCTAATAATCAAGGTTGGTGATGTACAGATTGTACCAACGGGAGTTGCACTCGGGCTACCTCGTGGCACCGAAGCGCAAATAAGGCCGCGTTCTGGTTTAGCAGCAAAGAATGGTATCACGGTACTCAACAGTCCAGGCACAATAGATGCAGACTATCGAGGCGAACTAAAAGCTATACTTATAAATCATGGAAAAAGTGATTTTACCATAACGCGCGGTATGCGCATTGCTCAAATGGTGATTGCTAAATACGAACACGTAATTTTAGAAGAAGTTGACTTATTAGAGGAAACTAACAGAGGAACTAGCGGATTCGGATCTACTGGGCATTAATTATATTAATAAGCTAACCTCTTCAAGTAAAAACTACCTAGCCAATATATACATCGTTTACTGACCCTGGCTTATGAAGCTTCTGCTGGTTGCCCAAAATCCTAGATCAAGCCTGGATGACTGGGGAACGAGCAACATACACACGTAGCCATCCTGAACTTATGTCACTTAGCGTAGCCTTTTTGGCCGGAATTTGTTCTAGTATTTAACCTGAACTATGGATAAAAATAGAGTCATATGGTTTTATACTGGGGCTCACTGTACGCACCGTCATCCTGAATTTACTTCAGGGATCTCATGAGATAGGAGAAGATACTGGTCTGAAGAGGCGCAAAACCCACTGAGTTCAGCATGATAGTAGATCAGAAGATACCAGATCAAGCCCGGTATGACTATATTTCTTGCCGGACATAACTAAATCTAATATTTATCTTATCCATAGTTGAGGTTATTTAGGTTCGGTGAAGTGAGTTTGAGATGATTTGACAATCTCATAAAGAACGCCTGCTCATGAAGATGTTTGCCTATTCGACATGTGAAATATAAATACTTCTTGTGCCAAACTACAGCTAAATATTATAAAAAAATAGTGGATTTAAGTGGTGCCGGATGTCGGATTTGAACTGACAACCTACCGCTTACAAGGCGGTTGCTCTACCGTTGAGCTAATCCGGCGAGGGGAAGTATTTTTTTGTATAATTTAAAAATTTACTACAAAAAATCTATTTCAAAAAGCTTGCATCTTACTTAGATGCTTGTTCTTTTAATTCTTTTTTCGAAGGTTTCGTTGTATGAGCTTTCGCTCTTATATCTATTTTTCTAAGAATTGATTCTGGTAATTTAATTCCTGCTTCTTTTATAAAACCAATTACCCGATCAGTAGGTTGTGCACCATGAGCTAACCAATGCTCAATACGCTCAGCTTTTAAAGTAACGCGGTTTTCGTCTCCTTTCTTTAGCAATGGATTGTATGTTCCAATTTTTTCAATGAATGCTCCATCTCTCGGAGCTCTAGCATCTGCCACTACTACTCTGTAGTAAGGACGTTTTTTTGCTCCACCTCTTGCTAAACGAATTTTAACTGCCATAATCTACGAAACTCTATTTAATTTTTTCTTCTTTAAATTCAACATGCTTACGCACTTTTGGGTCGTACTTTTTAAATGACAATTTTTCTGTCAAAGTTTTTGGATTACGCTTTTTCACAAGAAAATAACCTGTGCCTGCGGTGCTAACTAATTTTACTAGTAAGTTCTTATTTTTCTTCTTAGACACAACCTTCCTAACCTTATTTTAAAACATTCATCTAAAATACTAGAGCGTAAGATATACCCAAGGCAGCGATTAGTCAAGCCAAAAATGAGCCTATAATGGAATATCTCAAAACTACCATAATTATTACTAAATGAAGGCAATATATGGATAATAAATTATTGCTGATTATTGTAAGTCTAAGGTTATTTACCCGATGAAAGTTTTTGAATGTTAGAGAAAAATATATTGCGACAGTTACAATTGCTGTTACGATAAATTCAGGGGCTTTGAAGTCATCAAAATATATTATTACAGTGTATAAGGACGATGTGTATGCTACTGTAAAAGCAGCTATACGGATGGGTATAAGGTTATTTTTTACAGAATAGCCAAGAACCATCATAGCAATAGCAAGAGTGCTATACTCAAAAAATTGGCCAGTTAGTGGAAAACAGCAAGCCAAAACAATGAAGTGTGTATAAGCTTGCCAAAAACCTAGATTTGATAATACCAGGCGTGATTGAAAAATACTCAGATATATATAGCCAATAAAAATAGAGATCAAAATATTTGCTTCTATTAGTTCTTGGAATATTAAAGTAGTAGTAAATAAATATAGTGCTACGCCGTAGATAAGCGTTTTGACTCTTAAACTGTTCTTAAAATTAAACCCTGCAAAGAAGCAAAATATTGGAAACGCATAGCGCCCAATAGCTCGTAGTATCCAAGTTTCAGGGAGGAAATATAATCCAATATGATCAATGATCATGCAGGTTAGAGCTATAACCTTTAAAAGATCTTGATAGTTAGAAACTCGGGTCATGTTTTTTCAAAAGTACTATATGTAGTTTTAAATGATATGAAATTGCCAAAAATATAGCTATTCCAAATGTGATAGTTCCAAGTAACGTTGCCGATTTTATACTAAATTTGTTCGAGTAAAATAGGTCGCCAAAATAATACATAATAGAGCTAATGAATACTAACATGCAAAAAGAACCGAAAATTACTTTGAAAGCAAATAGTTTTGTTTCATAGGTTACTTTAAAGTCTCCATATTGTTTTGCGTATTTATTTAAAAGCCAAGCATTAATCCAAGCTGCAATTGAAGCGCCTATAGCTATTCCAACATGACCAAAGGGAATCATCAGCGCGATATTCAAAATTGTATTAATTACGAGCGAGTAGAGAGTAATACGTAATGGAGTCTTTGTATCCAAATTAGCATAATATATTGGCGTTAAAATTTTAGCTATGACAAAGGCAGGTAGACCAAGTGAGAATGCAGCAAGCGCTTCGGCTGTGAGTATTGTATCCTCGGGCAAAAACTTTCCGCGTTCATAAATTAGGTGAATAATTGGTTTTGATAAAGCGAATAAACCAACCATCGAAGGAACGGAAAGTAACAAAGCAATTTGCAGGGCTTTATTTTGCAAATAGTTAGCTTCATTATAGTTTCTTTTTTTATATATACGTGATAACTCGGGAAGTAGAATCGTGCCAAAGGTAATGCCTATTAGTGCCAAAGGTAATTGGTATAAACGGTCTGCATAAGATAAAATAGAAACAGCTCCTGGTAAGAAGCTAGCAATAGCACCAGAGATAAAAAGGTTAAGTTGTTGTGCTCCAGAACTTAGTGTTGCGGGTCCCATATTCTTGACTAATTGAGTTACTTCTTTTTCATTAGGAGCAAATATTATAGGAAAACCAAGGTCAGATTTGTACAAACAAAATACCATGAAGACTACTTGTAGTACTCCAGCAACTATTAATGAATAAGCTATGCTGTAATGAGCTGTATAGTTTTCTTGGAGATAGTATGTAACTACAATTACACTAACGTTCATAATTATCGGAACAAAGGCAAAAGCGGCAAATTTGTTTACAGAATTAAGCATGCCACCAAATAGAGCCGTGATAGATACGAATATTAAATAAGGAGTGGTAATGCGACATAATATTACTGCTAGTTCAAATTTCTCGTTTTCAAGATAAAACCCAGGAGCAATTAGCAAGACAATATAAGGCATCAGAATTTCGACAATTATTGTCAATGTGATAAGTGTAATCATCAGTAGAGTAAATATCTTGCCGCTGAAATTTTTTGCTTCACCTTGTGAGTTAACAAGTTTCTCGCTAAACATTGGGATAAAGACAGCAGATAGGGCTCCTTCACCAAATATTCTTCTAAATAAATTAGGAAATTTAAATGCGACATTAACGCAATCGGCAATTGCGGAGGTGCCAAATGTAGCAGCTATAAAAAACTCCCTAGCAAGGCCAAAAAATCTTGATAAAAGAGTAAAAAATGCAACGATAATTCCTGATCTTAAAAGCATAGACTAGTCTTGAGTTTAAGTGTTGCTAAATAACAGCTTTATGCAAAGGCAGTCACGAATAATTATGATTAAAGTTTAACATGAAGGTAATTATAGTTTTACTCTTGCAAGCGCTTCATCAATAATTTGATTTGCTTTTTTTGCATTTTCCCAACCAACCACTTTCACCCATTTACCTTTCTCTAGCTCTTTATAGTGTTCAAAAAAATGAGTTATTCTTCGTTTTAGCATATCAGAAACATCATTAATATCCTTAATAGAATCGAAAGTTATGTCTAATTTTGATACTGGAACTGCCAAAATTTTCTCATCCATACCAGATTCATCTTCCATCATCAATACACCAACTGGACGAACCTTGATTATAGCCCCTGGCACAACGGGGTGATGAGTAATAACAAGGACATCTGCTGGGTCGCCGTCATCTGAAAGAGTGTGAGGAATGAACCCATAATTGCATGGATATGACATAGAAACTTGCATAAATCTATCGACAACTATTGCTCCCACATCTTTGTCGAATTCATATTTAACGGGGTTATCATTCATCGGAATTTCAATGATAACATTAAAATCTCCATCCTTTGTTTTTGCAGCAACTTTATCAATAAACATATCAAATAACTCCATATTATGGTTTTTAGACCTATTAGTCTAAGGCTAAAGATTTATACGATATTTTGATCAAAACGGCTATACTATTTTTTGATATTCGAAATAGACTTTTCGAATTGCGTAAATCCACAATACACAAACTACGATAAAAATGAACATTAACGGCGCTGCTATGGAGTTATAAGTTGCCATAGGTAATATCGTAAAGATCATTGATTGAACAAGCCCGCTAGCAGATTTACCAATTTTAGGGCTAATTACGTCTACAGCAGCTTTTCCTTTAGTACGAAGCTCTTGGTCAAGAGGGATATACAACATCTGGCTTGATGTATCCAAGATGGAGTACTTTGAGCCCTTTGATAAAATGTTCTGAATAGCGCCAACAAATACTGCTAGAGCTAATGGAGACATGAGGATTGCGCCATCAAAAAAATTCATTATGTGATCATCGAAAACTACTAAAATAAAGAAAATTGTGCCAGTAATCAGAATAATTATGGGTGAAATTACCGCTGCTGCAAACCAACTGCTTTTACGCATGACATTATTACCAATAATCGTCATCACCATTATTGCCACTCCGGTCCATAGTATATATAAGCTATTAAATTCAGCATATGAGTTAACGGTGGGATACAATTCTTTGATCTTGGCTTTCCATACAGCCTCTACTAGATTCATAGAGAGTCCAAATGAAGCAGAGCATATTAGCATTAACCACAAGTATTTTGATCTTGCTATATACTTAAAGCTTTCAATGATTCCCATCTTTGGCCTGGTGGACTTATCAATTCGTCCTACTGGCATGTTGGAATAGGTGCTGCTAAAATTCTTTGAAATATAACGAACGAGCAAGCACGATAAGATAGAAGCAACTGTAACCATTGCAACCGATACTTGAATTAGCGTGATTTTGCTATCAGATACAGTAAATAACTTATTAATAACGCTATTATCAGATGACAAGTTCATCATCATAAAACCGACGAGAATTAGTGAGGAATTACCAAATAGCGAAAATAATGTATAAAAACGCTTTGCTTCATTTGTATTGGTAATTTCATTGGCAATTTGCCAAAACATTAAA
>Ga0209702_10003389_pt1 | contig 25232 bp, 31 predicted proteins | sample FRY01_FD_187210 | JGI IMG/M metagenome (GOLD analysis project Ga0209702, IMG submission 187210) | Freshwater microbial communities from Lake Fryxell liftoff mats and glacier meltwater in Antarctica - FRY-01 (SPAdes) (version 2) | ecosystem: Environmental > Aquatic > Freshwater > Ice > Glacier... | reverse complement strand
TGAGAAAATCCAAAACATTCAAGAGCAATAGGTATTCGATAAGCGGATAAGTTTTTCTAATTTTCCCTTCATTTGACTCCATTTTTTACCCCTGTACCCTTATCTTTGCCGCAAATTTGGAATCGGGTATGGCCATAAGAAGCATTAAATCGTTACTGGTAATAGTTTTCAGCATATTTACATTGCTTTATTCTGCAGGCATTTATGCCAATGAAACACCTCAAAAAGAAGGAAATGAAGCTGCAGATCATAAAGAAGCTGCTTTTGACCCTGCAAAACTTATAATGGAGCATATCATGGACGCCCATGAATTCCATTTTTTTACCATTGGTGAAACCCATATTAGTATCCCCTTACCTGTTATTTTATATTCTCCTCAAAAAGGATTATCTGTTTTTTCTTTTAGCAAATTTCACCATGGTCACGAAATTTATAATGGATATAAGTCAGAAGAAAACAAAATAGTTGCTGTAAATGAAGCGGGTGAAGTAGATGAATCGGCGAAAGTGTATGATTTTAGTTTAACCAGAAATGTGGTGCAAATGTTTTTGGCATTGGCATTGTTGATTTGGTTAATGGTTGGCGTTGCTAATAAATATAAGAAGAACGGAGCTAAAGTTGCTCCATCTGGTTTTCAAAATGCTGTAGAGCCTGTAATTACTTTTGTAAGAGATGAAGTAGGTAAGCCTAATTTAGGTCATGCTTACGAAAAATACATGCCTTATTTGTTAACTGTTTTCTTTTTTATTCTGATTAATAATTTAGTAGGATTGATACCAGGAACTGCTAATGTAACTGGTAATATTTCTTTCACTGTTGTATTGGGAGTGATTAGCTTTTTTGTAATAGTATTCAGCACCAACAAGCATTTTTGGGGACATATTTTTAATCCGCCAGTACCAATATTTGTAAAAGTTATTTTAATTCCTGTTGAGTTTATTGGAATATTTACAAAGCCTTTTGCATTAATTATTCGTCTGTTTGCAAATATGGTTGCGGGTCATATTATTATTACATGTTTCATCATGTTGATTTTTATTTTTGGTGCAATGAGTAAGGTTGCTGGAATAGGATTTACTCCAGTTTCAATTGCATTTACGGTATTTATTTATTTCATAGAGATATTGGTTGCTTTTATACAGGCGTTCATCTTTACTAATTTAACTGCTGTTTTTATCAGTCAGTCGATGGAAGGTGCACACCATGAAGAAGCTCATCATTAATTTTTTTATTCATTAAAACAAAAAGTATGTCAGTAATTAACACTTTGTTGGATGTTAGCATGAGCCATTTAGGCGGAGCTATTGGTGCAGGTTTAGCTTCAATCGGTGCTGGAATTGGTATCGGTCAAATTGGTAAAGGTGCTGTAGAAAGCATTGCTCGTCAACCAGAAGCTGCTAACGACATCCGTGCAAACATGATTCTTACTGCGGCATTCGTAGAGGGTGTTGCCCTTTTTGCGGTTATCGCAGGTATCTTGGCTGTATTAAAAGCCTAGTTGCACAAAATTATTACTGCATTGTGCGCACAGGGCAATCGATGCAGTAATTAGTATAATATTATTTCGATTAAAATATATTTTATGGAACTGTTATTACCCAGTTTAGGATTATTGTTTTGGACATTGATTGCTTTTGGAATTGTATTTTTTATTTTAAAAGCAAAAGCATGGGAGCCAATTTTAACTTCTTTAAAAGAAAGAGAAACTGGTATTGCTGATGCAATTGCTTCTGCCGATAAAGTAAAAGCTGAAATGGCTTTATTAAAAAACGAGAACGAAGCTATGATGGTTAAAGCTCGCGAAGAAAGAGCTGTGATGATTAAAGAAGCTAAAGAAACTGGCGATAAAATGGTGGCCGATTCTAAAGAAAAAGCAAAGGCTGAATTTGATCGTATAGTTGCAGATGCCCAATTGGCAATTACTCAACAAAAAAATGCTGCTTTAACTGAGGTTAAAAATCAAGTTGGTACATTGGTTATTGAAGTTGCGGAAAAAGTATTAAGTAGAGAGTTATCCAATAAAGCAGATCAAGAAAAATTCATTTCACAATTAACTGAAGTGGCTAAACTAAATTAATACATGCCGAATAATAGATTAGCAGATAGATACGCGAAAAGTTTAATTGACCTTGCCACAGAAAGAAGTCAATTAGATATTGTTCGTGCCGATATGCAATATTTTATTGCTTTATGTAAAGCAAGTAAGGATTTTGTAAATATGCTGCGTAGTCCAATCATTAAATCAGATCAAAAAGAAAAAATTGTTTTAGCTATTACAACTGATAACATTAATGAACTTACCGCTGCTTTTATAGTTTTATTGCTAAAGAAAGGTAGAGAGAGTTACTTGCCTGAGATTGCCAACGCATTTGTTCAACAATACAATGCAATTAATGATATTCATATTGTTAAACTAACTACCGCTGTTGAAGTTTCTGAGGAAATGAAACAATTAATTGTGTCTAAAGTTAAAATAGCCAACAACTTTAAAACTATTGAATTAGAAACTGAAACCAATGCTAGTTTAATTGGCGGTTTTACGTTAGAGTTCGATAATAAATTAGTAGACGCAAGCATAGCAAATGATCTTAGAGATATAAAGAAACATTTTAAAGAGAATCTTTTCGTTCATAATTTAAGATAACCAATATAAAATTTATTAAATAATACAAGATGGTCAACATTAAACCAGACGAGATATCAGCGATACTAAGACAACAGCTTAGTAATTTTAACGCTTCTGCCGATTTAGAAGAAGTAGGAACCGTATTGCAAGTGGGTGACGGTATTGCCCGGGTTTACGGATTAAATGGAGTAAGAAGTGGAGAGTTGGTGGTTTTTGAAAATGGCGTAAAAGCTATTGCCCTTAACTTAGAAGAAGATAATGTGGGTGTAGTTTTGATGGGAGAAAGCGGATCAATTAAAGAAGGCGCTAAAGTAAAAAGAACAGGACAAATTGCTTCTATTAAAGTAGGGGAAGGTGTTGTTGGTCGTGTTATAAATACTTTGGGTGAACCAATTGATGGTAAAGGTCCTATTACTGGTGAGTTATATGAAATGCCATTGGAGCGTAAAGCACCGGGTGTTATTTATCGTGAGCCAGTTAAAGAGCCATTGCAAACTGGTATCAAAGCAATTGATGCAATGATTCCTGTAGGGCGCGGTCAGCGTGAGTTAGTAATTGGAGATCGCCAAACAGGAAAAACTGCTATTTGTGTTGATACAATCATCAACCAAAAAGAATTTTACGAAGCAGGCAAGCCTGTATATTGTATATATGTTGCAATCGGTCAGAAAGCATCTACTGTTGCTGGGGTTATGAAAACTCTGGAGGACAATGGTGCAATGGCTTTTACAACTATTGTTTGTGCTTCTGCATCTGATCCTGCTCCATTGCAATTCTATGCTCCATTTGCGGGTGCAGCAATTGGCGAATTCTTCCGTGATACTGGTCGCCCTGCATTAATTATCTATGATGATTTATCTAAGCAAGCGGTTGCATATCGTGAAGTTTCTTTGTTATTAAGAAGACCACCAGGACGTGAAGCATATCCTGGAGATGTATTCTATTTACATAGTCGTTTACTAGAAAGAGCTGCCAAAGTTATTGCCAATGATGAAGTTGCAAAGAATATGAATGATTTGCCTGAATCTATAAGGCATTTGGTTAAAGGTGGCGGATCATTAACAGCATTGCCTATTATTGAAACTCAAGCTGGTGACGTATCTGCATATATTCCTACCAACGTAATTTCAATTACCGACGGTCAGATTTTCTTAGAAGGAAACTTATTTAATGCTGGTATTCGTCCGGCTATTAACGTAGGTATTTCTGTAAGTCGTGTTGGTGGTAATGCTCAGATCAAATCGATGAAAAAAGTAGCTGGTACTTTAAAATTAGATCAGGCTTTATACCGTGAGTTAGAAGCGTTCTCAAAGTTTGGTGGAGATTTAGATGCTGCTACAAAAAATGTAATTGATAAGGGTGCAAGAAACGTGGAAATATTAAAGCAATTGCAATACTCACCAATGTCGGTTGAGAAGCAAGTAGCTATTATTTATTTAGGTACACAAGGTTTATTGCGTGATGTAGCTGTAAAGAAAGTAAAAGAATTTGAAGCTCATTTCTTATTAGAAATGGAAAATAAGTTCCCAGACATTTTAGCTGAGTTCAAAAAAGGTCAGTTAAATGATGAAAGCATTAAGAAAATGACTGATTTAGCTGCTGGATTAACCCCACAGTACAAATAATACGAGTAATTTATACTTTTATAGGCCTCCCGATTGTATTTGGGGGGCTTTTTTGTGTTTAGGATTGATAGAAATAATAATATTTATAAAATAGTTTGGTTTATAAAATAAACTACTCTATGTTTGTGTAGTCAATCGAAATTAATGAAACAAGCAATCATCATCATATCTACATTTTTACTTGCTTTTAGCCTAAATGCTCAAGTAAGAGTAATTGGTTCAATAAAAGACAATAGAGGAAGAATTTTAGCCGGAGCTAATATTTCTATTAAAGGAAGCTATGATGGAACAACTTCAGATTCTACAGGAAAGTATTCTTTTAAAACATTCGAAAAAGGAGCTGCTATTTTAGTTGCGAACAATATTGGCTACAAATTGGTAGAAATACCTGTTGTGCTTGAAAAAGATACATTAACGATCGACTTTCAATTAAAAGAAGAAATTAACGAGTTAACTGCCGTTGTAATTACTGCTGGTTCATTTGAAGCCAGTGATAAGAAAAAAGGAACAGTTTTAAAGCCGTTAGATATTGTTACTACTGCTGGTGCAAATGCCGATATCTCTGCAACTATACAAACTTTACCAGGAGCGCAAAGAGTAGGAGAGCAGGAAGGTCTTTTTATTAGAGGAGGAAGTGCAGAAGAAGCTAAAATAATAATAGACGGAACTGTAGTAAATAATTTCTTTTATAGTTCTGTACCAGGCATATCTCAACGCGGACGTTTTTCTCCATTCTTATTTAGTGGTACTGTATTTAGTACAGGCGGATATTCTGCAGTATATGGTCAGGCATTGAGTAGTATATTGAGTTTAGAAAGTGTTGATATTCCTGAACAAAGCGAAATTCAAGTTGGAGTGTCTCCCATTTTTTTAAGTGCAGGATTACAACAAGTAAGTAAAAATAAAAAGTCGAGCTATGGCGTAAGCTACAATTGGGTTAACCTTTTATTGTATCAAAATTTAGTACCTCAAGCACCAGATTTTTTTAATGCTCCTTCTTTTCAAACTGTTGATGCAAATTATAGATTCAAAACAAAGAAGAATGGTATGTTTAAAATATATGCATATTATAATTCTGGTGATATAGGAGTACGCAACCCTTCATTAGATAGTATTGGATTAAAAAATGCATTTACCTTAAAGAATAGAAATTTCTTTACTAATATTAGTTTTCGTCAGTCGCTTGGAAAAGGTTGGAAACTAAATACCGTAGCTAGTGTTAGTTATAATAAAGACAATATAAATACGGAAGTTCAAAATCAGCAAAATCAAAAAATTCCGGTTGTAAATATTCCAGCGATAGATTTCACTTCGTTTAATTTAACTTCTCGCCAATGGATGGTACAAGCAAGGGCAATTGTAGATAAAAGATTTGGATCCATTAATACTGTTCGATTTGGTGCCGAAGTTTGGAACAATGCTGATACAAGCGTTTTTAAAAATTTAGCAGGTTCATTCTCTACTAAAGTCACGGATTTTTATACCGCTACATTCGTTGAAAGCGATTATTATATTACCAACAACCTTGCTTTTCGCCCAGGTATTAGAATGGAACATAGTAGTTTATTAAATAAATGGAATATTGCTCCACGTTTAGCTTTGAGTTATAAAGTTGCAAAGAGTAGTCAGGTTACTGTTGACTATGGCATTTTCTACCAAACTCCAGAAAGAAGATACCTAGCAAATAATACCAATGTTGATTTTTTAAGAGCAGATCATTACATATTTACTTATCAGCATATTTCTGCTAATTATACTTTTAGGACTCAGGTATTTTATAAAAACTATATCAGTCTTTTAAAAACTGATGCTACAAACACAAATGCAGTAAGCGCTAATGGAGAAGGATACGCACAAGGATTTGAAATATTTTGGAGAGATAAAAAAACGTTTAAAAATTTCGATTATTGGATTACCTATTCATACCTCGATACAAAAAGAAATTTCAATAATTATCCAACTACTGCAATGCCAACTTTTGCAGCCAATCATAGCGGTAGCGTTGTGTTAAAGAAGTTTTGGGTGAAGCAAATGTTTGGAGTTAATTGGAGCTGGAATTGGAGTACAGGTAGACCATACTTTAATCCTAATAATTCTAAAAACGAATTTTTAACCGATCGTACAATTGCTTACAGCAGCAATAACTTCAGCTTAAATTGGCTTCCTAAAATTGGTAAAGCAAATACGGTTGTTGTAGTTGGTATTAATAATGTTTTTAATGAAATACAAATTTTTGGATATAACTATAGTAATAGATTAAGAGATGGAAACGGACAATTAATTAGAGAAGCAGTAATACCTCCTGCCCCTCGTAGCTTTTTCCTAGGAATATTTTTGAGCTGGGGTGTTGATAGAACACAACAAAATATTAATGGGAATTTATAATTTTTTTTAAAACTTAAATATATATTTTATGCAAAACGAACAACAACGCGACGAAGAAATTTGGCAAACTGCTAAAGCCAGAGTAGCCTTTAAATGGAGCTTAGCAAGCTATATTATTGTAAACAGTTTTTTAATAGGTGTTTGGTATTTTACTTCTGGAAATATGAGGTATTTCTGGCCAATCTGGCCAATACTTGGTTGGGGAATTGGTATTACATTTCAATATATAAATGCATACCAGTCAAATAAATTTAATTCTGTTGAGAACGAATACAATAAATTAAAAAATAAAGAGAAAAATTAACCAATTAACAATCAAAAAAAAATAAAAAAATGAAAAAGATCATCCTAATTGTATCAATGTTATTTGCAGGATTTGCAAACGCACAAACAAAATTTGATGGAGCTATGGAAAAAGGATTAGCTCAATTTAAAGACGCCAAAACCGCAGAAGATATGACAGCAGCATCGGCGTTTTTTGAAAGAGTAGCTGATGCAGAAAAAGATAAGTGGTTACCTTATTATTATGCTGCATTAACCAATAATTTATCTGGTTGGATGAACCCCAAAGCTGATAAAGATGCGGTAGCAGGAAAGTCGAAAGATTTGTTATTAAAGGCTGAACTTCTAGAAAAAAATAATGCTGATATTTTTTGTATGAAGCAAATGATTGCAGTTCAACAATTAACTGTTGATCCTATGAGTAGATGGCAGTCTTATGGCGGTATTGCTGCTGAAGCTATTGCAAACGCAAAAAAAGCAGATCCTAGTAACCCAAGACCTTATTCTTTAGAAGGGCAATATTTAGTAAATGTTCCTGAAGCATTTGGTGGTGGAAAAGCCGTAGCTAAGAAATTGTTGGAAAAATCTGTTGCTTTATTTGAAACGTATAAGCCAGCAGCTCCTTTTTATCCAAATTGGGGAAAAGAAGAAGCTGTAAAAGCATTGGCTGCTTGTCAGTAAATTGTGTATCCACAATAGCCTCACTCTAACAAGTGGGGCTATCTTTAATTTGTAAATTTGCCATATGGAAAATAATGATCCATTATCTGCTTCCGATAGCTTAAAGCTGATTGAAAGTATGATACACAAAGCCCAAAATAGATTTAACGAAAACGGTACGCTTTATTTATTGTGGGGTTGGGTAGTTTTTATTTGCTCACTAGGGCAATATTTGTTATCTACAATAGTAGATTTTCAGACAGCATCATCTATTTGGTCAGTTACTTTATTTGTAATTATTTATCAAATTATTTATTTGTCGAAAAAACAAAAAAGTGAACAAGTTAAAACTTATACGGATGAAATAATTGGTTATGTGTGGATGACATTTGGGATTTGTATGGGGCTTATTATCCTTATTGTTAGTGTAAAAAATGCTTGGGTAATCATTTACCCGGTTATCTTTTTATTCTATGGAATTCCTACTTTTTTATCTGGTTCAATTATGCGATTTACACCATTAAAAATTGGAGGTATATGTTGTTGGATATTATCAGTTATTGCGCTATTTATTCATTCAATAGAAATTATATTATTGTTCATACCAGCTGTATTAGCTGGTTGGATTATTCCAGGATATTTATTAAGAGCAAGATATAAATCAGCATAAAATGAAGGAAGAAAAAAAAATGACCGAACAGGAGAGTCTGCAATTAATTGCCGACATGATTAAAAAAGCCAAAGGCAGTTACCATGATTCTGGTATTAATTCATTGTTATGGGGCTCTGTAGTTGCAATTGCGTCACTAGTTTCTTTTTTACAAAGGCAATATGATTTTTCTATTGGGTTTGATATATGGATTATTGTAACTGCTGCAATTATTCCACAAATTGTAATGAGTATTCGAGAAAAGAAAGCCAGTAAAGTAAAACAATACGATAATGATTTGTTAGATGCTGCATGGTTAGTATTTGCCATATCAATTTTTGGTCTAACTTTCTATCAATCTATTGTACCTGCTGTTACGGAAAAACTAATTAACGCAGAAGGGTGGTCTATGATGAAGCATTATATAGATGGATCAAAACCCGATGAAGTTATACTGCCATTCACACCTAGTTTATATTCTGTTTATATATTGATATATGCTTTCCCTACGTTGGTTACCGGCATAGTGAAAAAATTTAAGCCAATGGTCATTGGTGCTATAATTACCTATGCTTTATTTATTTTATCCTGTTTTACTGAGTCTAAGTATGATATGCTTTTGGGTGCAATTGCGGCATTAGTATGTTGGTTTATTCCGGGAATCATTTTAAGAAAAAAATACTTAGCCCAACATAGGATAAATGTTTAAAGAATTAGATCCCATATTACATTCTCAATTACGCTTGGCAGTAATGAGCTTACTCATTAGTGTTAAAGAGGCTGACTTTACATTTATACGAGAAAAAACGAATTCAACTGCTGGTAATTTGAGTGTACAAGTTCAGAAACTAAAAGACGTAGGCTATATAGACGTTGCCAAACAATTCAAAGATAATTACCCTCAAACTACTTGTAAAATTACTCCTGAAGGGATTGCTGCTTTCGAAAGTTATGTTAAAGCTTTGCAGGAATATTTAAAGGTATAACATAGCCGAACTTCTTGATTACCTTTGTTGTTATTCAGTGTAATGGAGTCAATAGTAAAAGTATCAAATCTTACCAAACAATTTAAGCATCTTACTGCGGTAGACAATCTTTCGTTTTCTGTGCAAAAAGGAGACGTTTATGGGTTTTTAGGTCAGAATGGAGCAGGTAAAAGCACTAGCATTAGAATGATGCTTACGCTAATTACTCCAACCAGTGGCCATATTGAACTATTTGGATATGATTTGAACAAACATCGAAAAGATATTCTTCAACAAATAGGTGCAGTAATTGAAAAGCCAGACGTTTATAAGTTTCTTTCTGCCTACGAAAATCTTAAACTATTTGCCAAATTAAGTGGTATTAAGCCTACTCATCAATTATTGATGGATCAATTAGAAATGGTTGGATTAGCCAATAGGGCAAACGATACTGTTAAAACCTTTTCTCAGGGAATGAAGCAACGTTTAGGTATTGCTATTGCTTTGGTTCATAATCCTCAATTAATTATTTTGGATGAACCCACCAATGGTCTCGACCCTCAAGGTATTGCTGATATCAGAAATTTACTTTTGATGTTAAGTAGAGATAAAAAGAAGACCGTTATCGTTTCGTCGCATTTATTAAATGAAATTGAGCAAATTGCTACAAGAATATTAATTATTGATAAGGGACGTAAATTAGTAGAAGGAAGCGCAGTGGAATTATTCAATACTTCACAAACTATTCTTCAGTTGTCTACAACAGATAACACCTCTGCAATTCAACAAATATCAACAAGCATTTGGAAAAATAATTTGCAGCCAATGAGAGATGATCATATTATTTTGCAATTAGATAAGGAAGCAATACCTCAACTAAATAAGGATTTAGTTGAAATGGGAATAGGTGTATTATCTCTCCAACCTAGACATAGTTTGGAAGATTATTTTTTACAAATAACAGCAGGGAAACAACATGTGGGCACATTTACAAATTGAATTATTTAAAATATTCCGAAGACCAAGAACTTACTTGTCTTTTGCGGCTATCACTGCTTTAATTGGTGTTATCCAATTAGGACTAAAAGTTGATGGAAAAGAATACGCCGAATTTGTAATGGCAGATTTTGGTAATTCATTTTCTGTTGATGGAAATATATTGAACGGCTATTTTATTTGCTATGTAATTCTTCAATTATTACTTGTTCATGTACCACTTTTAATAGCATTAATTGCTGCTGATATGATTTCTGGCGAAGCCAATATGGGAACATTAAGATTACTTCTTACAAAGCCACAATCGAGAACTGCAATTGTTACTGCAAAATTTTTGGCATCGGTTATTTATACTTTGCTATTACTAATATGGATAGCTATTTTAGGATTATTTCTGAGCATGCTCATTTTTGGAACTGATGATCTTTTTATTATGAAAAGCAGCTATGTAGTAATAGTTAAGCAGTCAGATGTTTTTTGGCGCTATGCTGGTGCTTTTTGTTTTGCAGCATTGGCAATGGTTACAGTAGCAGCACTCGGTTTTTTCCTTTCCTTTTTTGCCGAAAATTCCATTGGCCCGATTGTTGCAACCATGAGTGTAATTATTGTATTTACTATTTTGAGTACAATGAATATTCCTATTTTCAATATTATTAAACCATATCTATTTACTTCTCACATGATTACTTGGAAAGAGTTTTTTGATTTTAAAGTTAATGATGCGAATGAAGCAATTATAGGAAGTATACAATATCCCGAAAAAATAATAAAGTCTGCACTAGTGCTATTTATTCATATCATCGGATTTGCTGGAAGTGCCATATTATTGTTTAGGAAAAAAGATATACTCAGTTAAGGCTATTGGTCATTAGGCATTGGGCATTGGGCATTGGTCATTAGGCATTGGTCATTAGGCATTGGTCAATGGGCATTAGTCATATCGGTATTTCAACAGTAAATAAATTATTATAAACAATGAGTTTCTATTTTAAAAAGAGTTTTGCAATTTTCTGTGTAATCTTAATTACTTGCGTTTCTTCTTCTGCACAAGATGTAAATATTTTAGTAGCCAAAGTAAAAGCTAAACTAGATGTTGTAAATGACTACACCGCAGATGGAAAAATGAAAACAGATGTTGCATTTATTAAAGCACCTGTTGGTAGTGTAAAAGTCTTTTATAAAAAACCCAATAAGTTTCGTTTACAGCGCAATGGAGGTATTTCTGTTTTACCCAAGGGCGGAATCAATATCAATATTGGTAATATGATTGTTGCAGACGGCTACGTGGCTATTGATGGGGGAATAGTAGAAATAAGAAAAAATAAAACACGAATGGTAAAATTATTGCCTACTGGTGATAACAATGACGTTATCCTTTCAACACTTTATATTGATGAAGCTAATTTGCTGATTGTTAAGTCCATAACTTCTACTCGCGAAAGTGGTACTTACGAAATGGAAATGGTTTATGGAAAGTATGCTTCATTCGGCTTGCCCGATAAAGTGTTCTTTAACTTTAATGCAAAAGACTATAAACTCCCCAAAGGAATTACATTAGAACTTGATGATACTGACCAAGCTACTAAAGAAAAATTAAAAGGGAAAAAAGGTCGAGTTGAAATTAGCTATTCTGCATACGAGATTAATAAAGGTATAGCTGATAATGTTTTTAAGTAGTAATTAATACACTTCTACGCTCCAAGTTCTGCTTATCATTTCACCAGGAAGTAATATATTAATTCCTTCTTTTTGTTCGATATCACCTTTAGTATCTTCATAATCTGCAACCCCACACCATGGCTCTATACAAACAAAATCTGCATTTTTAGTGCTCCAGATTCCCATGTAAGGGAAGTTATTATATTCGAACTTAAATCCGTGTTTCGATTTATTTGATGATAAAGAAATGGAAGTTGACTCTAGTTCTTTAAAAACCAATGCATCTCCATGAAACAAATTTTTATTTAAATCGATTGTATTATTATCCTTAAAAAAATCAATTGCTTCTCTCTTTATTAATCCATCTGATGTTAAAGGCCACTGTTGGGCTGTTTCATTGTTACTGAATATTAATTGGTAATCATCAAATGCTAAATTGACTTCTAAAGGAACCTTAAAAGCAGGATGTGCGCCAAAAGAAAAAAACATTGGTTTTAAATCAACATTAGTAATTTGATAAGTACAACTTAGCTTATTCTTATTGATTGTATAAGAGATAGTAAAACTGAAAAGAAATGGATATGCTTTTTGTGTTGCTTCATTGGCTTGTAAGTTAAAGCTGATGCTTTCCTTTAAATTTGAGGTTAATTGGAATTCCATATCTCTCGCAAAGCCATGCCTGCCTAGTTGATAGGTAGTTCCGTTGTATTGGTAACTATCGTTTTTTAGTCCACCTACTATTGGAAATAAAACTGGACTTTTCTTTCCCCAAAAATCGGGATCGCCACTCCATAAATATTCTAAATTAGTATCTTTACAGTAGATGCTTTGTAATTCTGCTCCTTTCGGATTTACATTAATACTTAAATAACTATTTTCAATCTGTATCATATTATTAATTATCCTTCATTTTCTTCTATACGTTCATCCACTGCATTAGCCACCATACGGGCACTTATTTTTTTCAAAGGATTTTTACGCATATCGGTGTATCCAAATCTTTTGCTAATAATTTCGAGACACTCAAATGTTGCTGCTATAAATGAACTGTGGTCCGCTATTCCTTTTCCTGCAATATCAAATGCAGTTCCGTGGTCTGGACTTGTTCTTATTACTGGCAAACCTGCTGTGTAATTTACTCCTTCGCCAAATGCTAATGATTTGAATGGAATTAATCCTTGATCGTGGTACATGGCAAGTACTGCATCAAATTGGAGATGTTGACCTCTAGCAAAAAAAGCATCAGCACTAAATGGACCAAATGCCAACATATTATTTCTTGCATCTTTAACTGCAGGTTTAATAATTTCTTCCTCTTGTTTACCAATCAATCCATCATCCCCAGCATGAGGGTTTAACCCCAATACAGCAATTTTTGGTTTATCAATTCCAAAATCTTTCTGAAGGCTGGTATTAATTATTTTCAGTTTACTTAAAATATTTTCGCGTGTTATATGCTTCGATACATCCTCAATAGTTACATGTTCTGTAACTAACCCAACACGCATATTTTCTGCAACTAATAACATTACCACATCATTCACTCCAAAAAATGCTTTTAAATAAGGGGTATGTCCACTGTAATTAAATTCTGGCGATTGAATGTTTTTTTTGTGAATTGGAGCAGTAACTAAACCATGAATATGCCCTTCTTTTAAAGCTTTTGTAGCTTCTTGAAGCGAGAGTAGTGCATATTTTCCTCCAATTTCATTCAATTGTCCGGGAGTAATCACTACTTCTTCTTCCCAAACAGTAAAAATATTCACTTGTTTAGGATTGATTTTACTAAATTCTTTAATATTGGTAAAATTGAAGTTAGATTCTGGCAAGCTTTTTCTATAAAAATTAAGGGTTTTATTACTCGCAAATACAACGGGGGTGCAGAAATCCAATAAACGTTGGTCGGATATAGTTTTAATGATTAATTCCATTCCAATGCCATTCAGATCTCCACAACTGAAGCCAATCACTGGTTTTTGTAATTCATTACTCATGAGCCTTTATTTAGGGTGCTAAAATACTATTTTTGCAGTCATGCAATATACGCTCAAAAAATCGCTGGGTCAGCATTTCCTCACAGATGAAACAGTTTGTGCAAAAATTTTAGAAGCCCTTAACCAAGATGGTTTTGAACAATTACTCGAAGTTGGACCTGGTGGAGGCGCACTTACCAAACACCTAATTCCACTAAAGAATATCAACTTTAAAGCAGTAGAATTAGATGAGGAAAAAGTAGCATATTTAAAACAGAAATACCCAATTTTAATCGATAAAATTATTATTGGAAATATTTTAGATATTCCATTGCCTTTTGAGGGGTCGTTTACTTTACTGGGTAATTTCCCCTATAATATTTCTACTCAAATTGTTTTTAGATTATTAGAATGGAAAGAAAATATTCCAGTGATGATAGGTATGTTTCAGAAAGAAGTTGCTCAAAGAATTGTTTCTAAACCCAATTCTAAAGTATATGGAATATTAAGTGTTTTAGTACAAGCTTTTTTTGAAGTAGAGTATTTATTTGATGTGGCTCCAACAAGTTTTAACCCACCTCCAAAAGTTATAAGTGGTGTAATTCGTTTACGCAGAAAACAAACTTTTGTAAGTATGAAATCGGAGCGAGCATTCTTTACATTAGTGAAAGCGGCATTCGGACAAAGGAGAAAAATGTTGCGCAACCCAATGAAACCTTTTTTTGATGCTTCAATATTAAAAGAAGATATATTTACAAAACGTGCAGAACAATTATCGGTAGAAGACTTTGCTGCATTAACTTTTAGGATGGGGAATAAGAATTAAGAATTAAGAATTATGAATTATGAATTAAGGTTTATTTAGAGTAAAAAAGATGAAACAAAAAATTATCATTACTGCAAAAGCGCATCCTTTATTGCAGGAATACTTGCACAATAAAGGATATGAGGTATTATATGAGCCTTCAATTACTTATGATAAGCTTTTGGAGATTGTAGATGAGGTTGTTGGTTTAATTGTTACCACTCGCATTAGTATCGACAAGCCTATGATCGATAAAGCAATTCAGCTAAAATGGATTGGTAGATTAGGAAGCGGAATGGAAAAGATTGATATAAAATATGCCGAGAGTAAAGGAATAAGGTGCGAAAGTAGTCCGGAAGGAAATAGAAATGCTGTTGGCGAGCATGCTCTTGGGTTATTATTAAACCTGATGAACCGAATTGGAACCAGCTATGAAGAAGTTAAACAAGGAATTTGGAAGAGAGATGCAAATAGGGGAGATGAGTTATCTGGGAAAACAGTTGGTATTATTGGTTACGGAAATACTGGGTCTGCTTTTGCTAAACTATTAAGTTCATTTGATACAACTATTTTAGCATATGATAAATATAAATCTGGTTTTGCAGGTGGAAATATAAAAGAGGCAAGTTTAGAACAAATTACCAGAGATGCAGAAGTAATAAGCTTTCATTTACCATTAACTGACAAAACATTCCATTTTGCAAACGATTCATTTTTTAGCCAATTAGTTAAAGCTCCTTATATTTTAAATACATGTAGGGGTAAAGTAATGGATACAGTTGCTTTAATTAAAGCCTTAAAGAACAAACAGATTAGAGGTGTGGGTTTAGATGTGCTAGAAAATGAAAAAATCGACTCTTATTCTGATGCACAGAAAGAACAGCTTCATCAACTAACAATGAACCCTCAGGTGTTAATTACCCCCCATATTGCTGGCTACAGTTACGAAGCATTTGAGCGTATGGCAGCTGTTTTGATTAAAAAACTAGGGATATAATATGGTTTTGTAGATTGATTTTTGTAAATTTGTTTATATGCAACGCTTCAATAAAATGTGGCGTTGTATTTTTTTTACCATTGTTAAAGCCATTTTATGAGTGAGAACAACATATATGTTACCCAGGAAACCTTTGATAAAATGCGCGAAGAGTTGCATCTTAAGAAATCGATTGAACGTCCTGCAGCTTCAAAAGCCATTGGTGAAGCAAGAGAAAAAGGTGATTTAAAAGAAAATGCTGAATACGATTCTGCCAAAGAAGCGCAAGGAATGCTAGAAGCAAAAATTAAACAATTAGAAGGGGCAATTGCCAATTCTAAAATTGTTGATACAACCACTATTGATACTAGTAGAGTAACTATTTTAACAAAAGTTACCATTACCAATATTGCAACAATGAAAACGGTAACTTATCAAATTGTTGGTGAAAAAGAAGCCGATTTAAAATTGATGAAAATTTCAGCTGGTTCTCCAATTGGTAAAGGATTAATGGGCAAGGTGATAGGAGAAGTTGCTGAAATTCAGGCACCAAACGGAATCATGAAATTTAAAGTTGAGAATATTACTGTTTAGTGTATGACAATTTTTTCAAAAATTGAGATAAGTGTAAGCTATTAGAAACATAATATTTCTCAAAGTTGAGTATTTGTTTCTAATTCAGTTTTATGGGTTTCTTAATTGCTAGTTTGACAAAATTGTTTAAGAGTATTATATTTTTTCGTCTATTTTTTAAACAAAAAAAAAACAATTTCTACTTTTTTTCTTAACCTTTATATTCATTAAAATATATTGTTATGAAGAAGAAAAAGATTTTAAGTACCATGTTTTTAACACTATTCATTTTGGCAACTTCAATTATTGCTTTTGCTGATAATGATGATTGTACACCAAGTTGGGCACCATTTTGGAAAACTAGTTGCACATATACTGGGTTTGATCAAAATGGGGAACTAATAATGTACAAGAAAACTTGCAGACATTTTATTTTTACGACCTCTTGCTCAGTTGAAGCAAAGTATGACATTTAGTCGATTACAACAATATAGGATATATTATATTCTATATTGTTTTTAAAAAAAAGCATGAAATATTTGAAACTTATATTTTGTTTGATCCTATTTTTTAATATCTGTAATGCGCAAAATAGATATATCTTAAAGATAAACAATAATGAAGGCAAGTTCTTGCCCTATGCCTCAATTTCTTGGGGGAAATTTAATGGGATAACTGCAAACCAATATGGAATTGTTGAAATAGAAGCTAATTTAATAATAGATACAATTACTGTTAGTTGTGTAGGGTATATTCAAAAAGATTTTACAATTAGAAGCTTCGAAAAAAATCAAGACACAATTCAGTTGTATTTAAACAACCAAGAAAGTATTTTAAATCCAGTCATCGTTTTTTCTAAGGAAAAATCCATTGAATTGGGGATATATAAAAAGCAAACATCTTTTATTAGTAATAAATATAGGAATGTTATTGCAGCTGTAATTATTCAGCAACCAACATCCGTTTGCAGGATATATTCAATTTCCTTTTTTATTAATAAAAACTCTCAAGAAAACGTGCCCTTAAGAATAAGAGCTTACACAATAAACAATCAAGGGCTACCTGATAATGACTTGTTGATAGAAAATATTGTAATAAATAAATATAAGACTAATAGCTGGAATGAAGTTTTGTTGGCTGATTACAACATTTGTATTGCTGAAAAGCAATTTTTTATTGGAATTGAATGGCTTAATTCTATAAATGATTATAAAAACAATGATTTGCAGGTTGGATTGACAAATCAGCATGATAGCCTAGTAACCTATTATAAGTTAGCAAATAAAAAGTGGATGATTTTAAAATCTTCAGGTGGTAAATCTGATAATATTATGTTAAAAACAACTTTGAACTATTAAAAAAGTAATATGAAATATATGAGCAATTTAGTTTCATTAACAATTCTCTTTTATATCTTAACAGTAGCTTGTAATTCAGGTCAAAAAAATTCTAATCAGCTTCTTATTAAAAAAAACCTAATTTCTGATTCATTATTGACTAAAATTTTTGTTGAAAATTCAGATAGAGATTTCTCTGTAAAGAAAGGTAATGTAATCTCTGATAGTATAAAAGTGAAAAATATTGGGAAAAAATCTTTATTGATTGAGAGTGTAAAGTCTACATGTGATTTTACAACAATTGGTTATAATAATGGCATTCCTTTGAAAAGCTCGGATTCTACTTGGATCAAATATCAGTTAAACACAGATCAAATGGAATATGGGTATAATTTTCGAACAATTAATATAAAAGGTAATTTTTCCCCTATTTTAAAAATGTAGTCATTGTAGTTTATTGTGAAAAGTAATTATAAAAATTCATCTACTTTTATAAGTAGAAAAAATAATTATGACAATTTTTTCAAAAATAATATCTGGTGAAATCTCTTCTTACAAAATTGCAGAAGATAATAATTTCTATGCTTTTTTAGATATCTTTCCCTTGGTGAAAGGGCATGTATTGGTTGTTCCTAAAATTGAGACAGATTTTTTTTTCGATTTGGAACAAAATTATTTATCACAAATTTTAGTTTTTGCACAACCTATTGCTAAGGCAATTGAAAAAGCTTTCCCCTGTAATAGATGTGGGTTAAGTGTTATAGGGCTAGAAGTTCCACATGCACATTTGCATCTTTTGCCAATAAATAGTGCTGATGATTTAAATTTTAATAGACCCAAACTTAAACTCACTCCAGAAGAATTGAAGGAAGTGCAGCAATTAATTATTAATTCATTAAGCTAATTGTAGATCGCAGGTTTATTTTTTTATCCTGTTCGGGTTTTGTGCTAAATAATCTCCCCAGCCTTTTAAAGGCTTTCCAACTTTGCTTAGTACATTATTGCTTTGGTAGAAGTGGCAAAGTGCAACTGATAAAGCATCTGTAGCATCAAAGTATTGTGGTTTCTCGGTAATTTGTAAAATGGTCTGTAACATTTTCCAAACCTGTTCTTTATCTGCATTACCATTACCCGTTACCGATTGTTTTATTTTTTTTGGCGAGTATTCGGTAACAGAAAGTTTTGCTTGCATAGCTGCTGCAATAGCAACCCCTTGAGCCCTTCCCAACTTTAGCATACTTTGTATATTCTTTCCAAAAAAAGGAGCTTCAATTGCAAAAGATGTAGGCTGATATTCCTTTATTAAAGAAGTTATTTTTGTGTAAATCATTTCTAATCTTGCGTAAATATCTTTTTCTTTATTAAGTTTAAGAGTGTCCATAATTAATAGGGAAGGCTTACCATTTTTAATGGCGAGTAAAGCAAAACCCATTAGTTGAGTTCCAGGGTCTATTCCTAATATTACTGAATCATTCTTCATTCATGTGAAAATACGAAATCGTAGAATAACTCACTAATATTGGAAAGCTTTGTTCTAATCCATTGGACCTTATATTTGTAAAAAGCTTTTTTCTTGAATAAGAAGTATAAAAACATTTTAAATTATATAATTGGTCCAATTCTATTTATTTGGTTGTCTTATTCTATTTATCATCAAATACTTATACAGGTTGACGTTCAACAATCATGGGATCTAATAATTGCTGCTACTCATCAACAAAATAGATGGAAATTATTTTTAGTAATATTACTAATGCTGGTTAATTGGGGAATTGAAGCAAGAAAATGGCAAATTCTAGTTTATGGTATCGAATCAATCGGATTTTTACGTTCTTTCAAGGCCATACTTGCAGGTCAAGCTTTTGGATTTAATACTATTAATCGAATAGGGGAATCTTTCGGAAGAGTTGTTTTTTTGCATGAGGGAAATAGGATCAGAGGCGTTGTATTATCTTTTGTAGGTAGTATGGCGCAAATTATTGTAACGTTTACAATGGGAGTAATATCGCTTTTTTATATGCGAGTTAATATTCTAAATACTAGTTCTCAGTTGCAAGGGTTATCGATTTTTTGGTTAGAGGGATTAATTTATGTGATAACGTGTGGAGTTTTACTTTTTACGCTTGCTTATTTCAAACTAACAGGGTTAGTTCAGATGATCGAAAAAATTCCATTTATAGCAAAAAGACGGTTTTTTGTAGAAAAATTAGAAGATTTTCATTGGAGAGAACTAACAAGAATACTCTCATTATCTTTTGTTAGGTATTTTGTATTTCTAGCGCAATACCTTTTATTAATGGAAGTTTTTGGTGTTAAAATTTATTGGCTTGATGCTTGTTCATTAATGGGTGTTATGTTTTTGGTGTTAGCTATTGTCCCAACTATTGCACTCGCAGAATTAGGATTTAGAGGAAAGTTAAGCCTATTGCTTTTTGGGTTAATCAGTACTAATTCTGTTGGAATTATTGCAACTTCCGCAGGTATTTGGTTAATTAACTTAATCTTACCAGCAATTGCGGGTACTTTATTTATCTTAGGTGTTAGATTATTCAGGAACAAATAACTTTAAATTGATTAAAAAAGTAACATTATTAGTTTTCATTTTATTGGGGTCCAAATTTTTATCTGCTGGTGGAGAATTTTGCGGACTGCGTAATACTGCATTTCAAGAGGGTGAAGTAATTAATTACAACGTTTATTATTCTATAATAGGATTGTACATTAATGCAGGTAGCGCTTCATTTGAAGTAAACCAAGAAAAGCTAAACAACAAGCCTGTATATCATGTAACCGGATCGGGTACTTCTAATAGCAGTTACGATTGGATTTTTAAAGTACGCGATAAATATGAAAGTTATATTGATACCAATACATTACAGCCACTTAAGTTTATTAGGAATGTAGATGAAGGTGGTTATAAAATTAATGAAAATGTAACCTTTAACAAAGAGTCTAATACTGCGGTAACAAATAAAGGAGTTATAAAAATACCTGCTTGTGTTCAGGATGTAATTAGCTCGATATATTACGCTAGAAACATTGATTATAGTAACTACAATCCTGACGAGAAAATTCCTTTTACCATGTTGCTAGATAATGAAATATATAATCTCTATATTAAATACATAGGTAAAGAGGTGATAAAAACTAGGTACGGAAAATTTAAAGCAATTAAGTTCAGTCCGCTACTAGTAAAAGGAACTATTTTTTCGGGTGGAGAAAAAATGATGGTTTGGGTTACAGATGATGCTAATCATATTCCAATAAGAATTGAAAGTCCAATATCTGTAGGCAGCGTTAAAGTTGATATGATGGGCTATAAAGGACTTCGATATCCTTTAAGTTCTTTAATTAGTAAACGATAATTAGAGACTGTTTAAACTAAATATTTCTTTTACCCGTATCCCTTTTTCAGTTTGGTGTACAGTACAACATTCGTTTACAGGATCGTGCTCAAAAAACAGTACATAATTATTTTTTGCTGCTTCTTGTAAAAAAGAAGTTTTCTCTTTTAATGTAGTATATGGAAACATATCGTAACCCATAATATAAGGTAGTGGAATATGTGCAACTGAAGGGAGTAAGTCTGCCATATACACTATCGTTCTTCCTTTATAGTTCATTTGTGGCAACATCATTGAATTTGTATGGCCATTCACAAATCGGATTATCAATTCTGGCATGAACTCGATAGAGCTTAATAAATTATTTTCATCAAATTCATTTAATGGGGTGTCTATAAATTTCAGTTTCCCGCTTTCTTGAATTGGCAAAATATTCTCTTTCAAGAAAGATGCTTTCTCTCTCTCGTTTGGATGAACTGCCCAGTCCCAATGTTTTTTATTACTCCAAAACGTTGCATTTGGAAATGCTGTTACATAATGATCATTTTCTTTAATAATGCTTCCCCCACAATGGTCAAAATGAAGGTGGGTATGAAAAACATCGGTTACGTCGTTTTTAGTAAAACCATATTTTGCTAAAGAACTTTCTAATGAATCATTGCCATTTAAAAAGTAGTGACTAAAGAATTTAGGATCTTGTTTGTTGCCCATTCCTGTATCTATAAGAATAAGGCGATTGTTGGTTTGAATGAGCAAACTTCTCAAAGCCCAATTACACATATTATTTTCATCTGCAGGATTTAATTTGTTCCACATGCTTTTTGGAACAACTCCAAACATTGCACCTCCATCAAGTTTAAAATAACCAGTATTAATACTATAAAGTTTCATGTTGTTGTTTTTTCTGCAAAATTGTTGCAGAATAAAGAATTACCAATCCTATTGCAAAAAATATAATCAATGCCAAAACGGAATTTCTTTGTGAGCCACTTATTTCAGTTATATATCCAAAACTAAGCATGCCTATAACTATGGCAATTTTTTCGGTCACATCATAAAAACTAAAGAAAGAGGTAGTGTCTTTGGTTTCAGGCATCAATTTGGAATAAGTGCTTCTGCTCAATGATTGAATGCCGCCCATAACAAAACCTACAAGCACTGCTAATCCGTAAAATTCGTTAATTCCATTGCGAGGTAGTTTGTAGCCAACAACACAAAGTATTATCCATAAAAAAACAGTTACCATTAGTGCTTTAAAATTGCCTATTTTTTTAGAGAGAAAAGCAATGCTAAAAGCACCGGGTATAGCAATAAACTGAATGATAAGAATTGCAATAATTAAATTAGTAGTTGGAATATTTAATTCGCTTTTCCCATAGAGCGTTGCTGCTAACATTACAGTTTGTACACCCATATTATAGAAGAAAAAGGCAAATAAATATCTTTTAAGTACAGGTAAATTGCCTAATTGTATCCATACTTTATTTAATTCTTTAAAACCCTTTGTTAATATATTATCTATTTTTCCATCACCAGCGGGTTTGCTATTAGGTAAACGTTTCAAAGAAAATTGTGCAAAGCTCCACCACCAAATACCAACTAGTAAAAAAGATATTTGTGAAGCTTTACCAACTGATATACCGAAAGTGCTTGGCGATAGCACAAAAACAAAACAAATAATTTGTAAAATCATGCTTCCAATGTAGCCCATAGAAAATCCTTTTGCACTTACTTTATCTTGATCTTCTGGTGCAGCAATTTCCGGTAAAAATGAATTGTAAAAAACAAGGCTACTCCAAAAACCTACACAAGCAATAATTAAACAGGCTAACCCAAATGCTAAATTATCTTTTGTAAAAAAATACATCGAAGAACAGGCAATACTACCCATGGTACAGAAGAAGAAAAGAAATTTTTTCTTGTTACCCCTGTAATCGGCTATGGAAGAGAGAATGGGTAAAATAATAGCAACAATAATAAAAGCTAAGGCCAATGTGTAATTGTATAACGATGTATTTACAAACTCACGCCCAAATAATTTTACAGTGTCTACAGTTGTGTTTTCGTTGCCGTCGCCAGTTACTGCTTCAAAATAAGCTGGAAAAATAGTTGAGGTTATTACCAAATTATATGAGCTATTTGCCCAGTCGTACATGGCCCATCCATTAACTACTTTTTTATTAGCTGTTTTCATATTGCATCCTTATTTTAAATGCCCTGTGTAAATTAAAGTAATCAATATCAATCCTACTATTATTCTGTACCAACCAAAAAAACGGAAACCATATTTCTGTAAAATTGAAATAAAGAAACGGATAGCTAATAATGCAACAATAAATGCCACTACATTCCCTAAACCCAATAGTACTAAATTGCTTTTGGTAGTTAGCATTGTAGGGTTTTCTTTGTATGCTTTTAGAAGTTTATATCCTGTTGCTGCTGCCATAGTAGGAACAGCCAAAAAAAAGGAAAATTCTGCAGCTAAATTTCTGCTTAATTTTTGTTGCATTCCACCAATAATACTAGATGCACTTCTACTTACTCCGGGTATCATTGCTATGCATTGCCAAACCCCAATAATAAATGCTTTTAAATAAGAGATATCTTCTTCTTTTTCTATATGGTGGCCTTTAAAAATATTATCAATAAAAATTAATGCAACACCACCGATTAACATTGTACAAGCAACTGTAAGTGGACTTTCTAATAACGCATCAATTTTATCGGACAATAAAAAGCCTAATACCAAAGCAGGAATTACTGCAACAATTAGTTTTATATAAAAACTCCAATGGTTTAGGGGAAAAAACTTCTTTCTGTAAAGTACTAGCACCGATAAAATGGCACCTAATTGAATGGCAATCTCAAACAATTTGGTAAATTCATCTTTGGCAATTCCCATAAAAGAACTGGTAATTATCATATGCCCTGTAGAGGAAATGGGCAAGAATTCGGTAACGCCCTCCACAATTGCAATTATGATGGCTTCAAAAATAGTCATACTGATGTTTTTATGTTAAAATCTTTATTAAATATAAAGTTTATAGGTTGAATCACATAAATAAAAAAGCGTTCTCATAATTAAGAACGCTTGTAGTAATAATAACTTGACTAATAATATTCAAATTTGTTGCTTTATGCCACTTTCTTCGGACTCTTAAATATAGCATACACTTCAATTAATAAGCCAATAACTATCATAATTGGAGCTATTGTAATTCTAGTTGTACTGTACACTTCTTTTGTATTAAATACATTTGGATCAGCACTTTTGCCTCCACTCATTAAAATCATACCAAGTGCAATTACTACAGCACCTATTATCATCCAAGTATAATTTTCTTTTGCAAAAAGGCTTGTAGCTTTTGTTTCGTTGTTCATTGTTTATTTTATTTATTTTTTTTCTAATAAAGTTCATCCAGTTTCATTTTTAAATATTTTAATACACTTTTATGTGTACTAAATACTGAAATACCAACTCCTAATATGATTAATCCGCCAAACAAAATTAATGTGTCACTGAAATTGTTGATTTTTTTTAAATCTTCGAATTGACTTTCGGCCCATCGAATTAAAAAGAACAGCAACACTATTGCAATTCCGGAACTAATCAATCCATTAATTAACGCCCTGATATTTAATGGCCGTGCAATAAAGCTTTGGGTAGCACCTACCATTTGCATGGTCTTAATTAAAAAACGATTGCTAAACATGGCCAATCTAATGGTATTGTCGATACTAAAAATTACAATCAAACACAATGAAATGGCAACAACTAAAAATATCAGTCCAATTTTAGACACTCTTTCATTCAAATTATTTATCAATTTTTTTGGATATTGTAAATTAGTTATTTGATTTCCATATGCACCCATTAGCTCATCTTCAATCTTTAATAAACTGTCTTTATTTACGTACTCAGCTTTGGCATAAAAATCGATACTTTCTGGGAGAGGATTTACATCTAAAATATTAGCCCAATCCTCATTGTTTTCTTTATTCCAAATTTGCTTTGCCGAATTTTTGTCAACATACAGAACATCTTTTGAATAAGGCTTTGAAGCAATATATTGTTGAATTTGGCCAATAGTGTCTTTGTTAAGTGTTCTTAAATAAACGCTTAAACGTATATCTTCTTTTAATACTGTTCCTACAGAATTAATATTTAAGAAGAACCAACCCATAATACCCATAATGAGTAGTACTAAGGATACACCTACTATTGTGTATATATAATTTGGCTTACTTCTTTTTAATGACGATTTTCTTAATTCTGCCATGTGTGTTCGCTATTTTTAAATAGTGGTTTACCTTATTACAAATGTACGGTTTTGATGGCTAATGACTTACATTTGCAACCATTAAAACGCTTATTTC
>Ga0209702_10003388_pt1 | contig 25232 bp, 18 predicted proteins | sample FRY01_FD_187210 | JGI IMG/M metagenome (GOLD analysis project Ga0209702, IMG submission 187210) | Freshwater microbial communities from Lake Fryxell liftoff mats and glacier meltwater in Antarctica - FRY-01 (SPAdes) (version 2) | ecosystem: Environmental > Aquatic > Freshwater > Ice > Glacier... | reverse complement strand
ACGCCAGCAGTGAAATCAGGCATGCAGCTGGCTGCACGGTCGGCCAGACCGGCACTGAAATGTTTCCCCAGAGAAACGGAATCGTTGCCTGAGCGGAAAACAATGTGGTCAGTGCAAAGTTAAGTCCAAGAGTCGCAATGACTCCCACAACGGATGCCGTGATGGCCGTCAGCGCCGAGGCCAGCCAGGGCTTGTGCAATAACTTTTCGATGTACGGCGCCCCGAGGAATATCCAGTAGAAGCATGGGACAAAAGTCACCCAGGTTGTCAGCAAGGCACCAGCAGTTCCAGCCATGAGAGGCGGCAGTCCCGTTCCGTGACGCCACGCGGCCAGAAATCCGACAAACTGAACGACCATGATGAGTGGACCGGGCGTGGTCTCCGCCATACCGAGCCCGTCGACCATCTCACCTTTCTTCAGCCACTGATAACGATCGACGGCCTGTTGATCCACATAGCTGAGCACCGAATATGCTCCGCCAAAAGTTACCACTGCAGCCTTGCTGAAGAATACGGACGACTGCGTATAAACGCTGTCCTTGCCGGTGATTTTCGCAGCCAGCAGGATGGGTGCGAACCAAAGCGTAAGGCAGACAAAACTCACCAGAAGAACTCGCCCGGTTTCCTCTGCAAAACCACGTCGAGGCACGGCGGGATAAAAGTCATTGTTCAGCGGTGTCAGATTGCTGCGAAAAATTACCGGTGCCAGTCGATGCCCGACAGCTCCGACGATCGCCGCGATGCCAATCACCGCGGGGAATGGTAAAAGCTTCATCGACAGAGTCAGGAAAGAAATCACGGAAATGAAAACCAGCGCCCGGTTCTTAAGCACTCGTCGACTGACTCGCAGAACGGCTTCCGCGACAACGGCCAGCACGGCACACTTCAGTCCGAAAAACAACGACTGCACCGGAGCTGAATCCTGAAAACTAACATAGATCAGGCTGAGAGCCAGGATGGAAACGAAACCTGGCAGAATGAACAACAGGCCGGCCATCAGACCGCCACGAATTCCGTGCATCAGCCAGCCGATGTAGGTCGCCAGTTGCTGAGCTTCCGGGCCGGGTAACAGCATGCAAAAATTCAGAGCGTGCAAAAACCGGCGTTCATCCAGCCACTTCTTTTCATCCACAATGATGCGATGCATCACAGCAATCTGAGCCGCCGGGCCTCCAAAGCTCAGCAGAGAAATTCGCAGCCAAGCACCAAAAGATTCGCGTAGAGTCACCGGCGCATCGGCCTGTGAAATCTCAGGCTCCGCTGCCGTTGCAGCAGAAGGGTCGTCGCTCATAAATTTTCTTTCGGATTTGTGACCACTTCATCTGGCAGCAGATGTCCCATCTTTGCACGCTTGGCGGCCATGTAATTCGTGCGACATTTATGAGGCGGAGCGACGATCGCCACCTGCTCAACAACGATAAGATCAACACCTGAATAGACAAATGCATCCGTCTTTTTGGGATTGTTGGTCAGAAGACGCACGCGGTTCAGTCCAAGGTCTTTCAGAATCTGCAGGCCCACCATGTAGTCCCGCATGTCGGCTTTGAATCCGAGCCGATGATTGGCTTCAACGGTGTCCAGCCCTTCATCCTGCAGCTGATAGGCTCGCAGCTTCGCCAGCAGACCAATGCCACGACCTTCCTGTGGCAGATAGACGACAGCGCCCGTGCCTTCGTCGTGGATCATCTTCATGGCCATTCGCAACTGATCGCCGCAGTCGCAGCGGAGAGAATTCAAAACGTCGCCTGTAAAGCAGGACGAATGCATTCGGACCAGCGGAGCTTCGGCTTTTGTCAGATCGCCCCAGACCAATGCCAGCGGTTCCTGACTTTCATGAGTCACCTGATAGCCAACAACCATGGGAGTTCCCAGCTCTGCGGTTGGCATGGGGACGGACACGATTCGCGTCACAAGTTGTTCGCGAGTCCGTCGATAACGAATCAGTTCCTCTATGGAAATGATCGGGATTGTATACTGCTTTGCCAGCGCCTGCAGCTCGTCATAGTCCGCCATGCCGTGACTGGTCTGACTGCAGATTTCGATGAGCGCGCCTGCGGGCCGCTTTCCGGCCAGACGCATCAGGTCGGTCGTCGCTTCTGTGTGCCCGGCGCGGCGCAACACGCCGCCGTCCATGGCCATCAGCGGATTGACGTGGCCAGGCTGAAGAAAATCATCTGCAATTGCTGCGGGATCCGACAGAGCGCGAATGGTGCGGGCTCGATTGATGGCACTGACGCCGGTCCCTGCCGAAACATGATCGACCGCCCGAAGAAAGGCAGTCTTGTTGGGAGCTGTGTTGCTGGATTCTTCGACGACCGGTTTCAATTTCAGACGTGCGGCGTCGTCGGCAATGATTGGAACACAGAGAGTTCCGCGACCAACTCGCAGCATGAAATCGACCTGTTCGGGAGTGATGGACTCCGCCGCACAGACGAAATCGCCTTCATTTTCTCGATCCTCGTCATCAACCACGATGACCATGCCACCGGACTTAATGGCGTCAATTGCCTGCTGGATAGACTGCAACGGCACGGCATTGTTTTCTTTGCTGAAGTGTTTACTAAGCCGGAATGGTTTGCCCACTCGCGGATTGTAGCCATGTCCCGTCGGAATGAGTAGCCGTTCCGAATTATGAAGACGTTCAGTCGATCTTCAATAACGATCGGTTTTCGTCGTTCGGGAGGAGTGGCTTTCCACGGTCCACCATGCTTCTCTGCCGACCTGGGAGCGTCTTGCAGGGGCCGAACTTCTGTCTCTCCGGAGCTGGCCTGGCCTGATGCGACAACATCGGCGACCGATAAATTGCCGCGGCTGATCTCTGACTGAATCACGGGCAGACCAGCCCCTGACTGCGTGGAAACTGAGGCCGTCGAAGATGTCAGGTCTGGCAAAGCTGCTGCGTCTGTGTCAGGAAGAAACGCGTTGCCTGGTTCGGGAAGGTTGATGGAAGTTGATTTCAACGGCACGGGCGCAACTTGAATGCCACTGCCTCCCGACGGCGGATCCATCTGTTCGCCGGAGATCACTGGTTTTGCAGCTCCGTGAGTGGAAGGCCGGATCACAATTGTTGGGGAGACGCTCGTACTAAGCACTTGGCTATATGACAAGTTGTGCATACGGATTGGCACGGGTGATGATGGCGCAGCGGAAACCGGTTCTGTTGGAGTCGGCATTGGCGGTGACGGTGAAGACAGCGGTGACGGTGAAGACAGCGGTGACGGTGAAGTTACAGGCGGAGTCGGCATGGGTTCTGATGGATCAGGTAGCGGGATCTGTTTCAGCGGGCTTGGAGAAGTCGTGGCTGGAGCCGCCTTGGTGTCCGTCTTCGAATCCGCTCCGGGGCCAGCCGCAGGTGCGATGCCGTTAGGCATTGCGGGCTCCACCGGTTGCGGAGTTTTTCCGGGAGCAGGCATCGCGTCGACGGCGGGGGGGGGCGACCCTGCATCTCCGCCTGAAGCCGGAGTCTCCGTTTTGACATCATTGGAACTGGCGATTGTTCGAGTGTTCGGTGCCTGCTGAGCCACTGGCTGAGGAGCCGGCGCGACTCGTTCAAGATAAATAGTCAACGCATCGGTTGCATGGTAGAGGGGTGAGCAGCTGACATAGGCTTTTCGATTGTTCATCAGATCCCTGGCAGTCGCCTCGATCGCCCGGCGCACCCATTGTTCCTTCAGGCGTTCCTGTGGAAGTGCCATCATCAGAAACTCGAGCACGTGGCCGCTGCTGGCCATTCGCTTGTCAAAATCCTGCTTGTATTCTTTACCCTTGAAGAAGCTTGAGGACAGCGATCCATTGGGATTCTGATTGACTCGTGCGATTTCAGTGTACTTCTGAATCTTCTGTTCCGCTTCCAGCCAGACGCCTCGCAATGGCTTCCCGCTGCGCAGATAAACGTTGCGAGCACGAGCGAGTGCAAACAGTCCATGAGTTCCGCCGCACGGTGATGTCGGGCCGCCGACTTTCTTCCCGGTCTCAATCCGGACCAACCGTTCGATGCTCCACGTTTCGCCCTTTGCGTTGACCCATTCGGCATCGGAAGGAAGGTACGTACACAGAGCCCACAGCGTCCACGTGACTTCTTCTTTTTCATTCACCGTCATCTGCGCGTTCTTCAGCATGTCGCGCATTGTAACTGGGCCCTGGGGAGTCCCGAACTGGGTTTCCAGCGGCACATTGGACATCGAAAGAATGGCGAGCGACTGATTAATATGGCCTTCAAACCAATACGGTTTATTGAAGGGATGAGCGCGTCCTCCAAACGCTGTTTTTTCGAACCACGATTCATTCTGATAGAACGGACCAGTCTTGATCCAATCCAGCCCGTTGATGGCTTCGCCGTTGTGACTGATCAGGAAGTCCTGCCGAAGTCCAAGCAGACCATGCATCATCTGCCACGGAGTATGATCCGAAGTGGAAAGCAGTCGCTGACGCTGGACTTCGCGAGTGTCGTACACCAGTTTGACGAGCGGATCTGTCGACTGCTGAACAGCACCGGACGCCGGGCGAATGGGGACGCGTGAAGGATTTTCCGGGATCACAACCTGCGGTTCGTCGATCGGCGAATTCAGTTCATTCGGAAACTTTTCCTGAGCGCTGCAAACTCCACCTGCGAGTATGCTGACTGCTGCAAGGAGTGGCAGAATCTGCCTGTAGTCAGATTGCGTACTCAATCGCCTCATTGGGACAACTCCCTCAACACAGTTGCAGATCATGGTGGTGCAAAGTTCAACGTCGCTCATTAGACCCCCTGACTCTATTCGACCAATCTTGCAGTGCTCTTCAATCCATCATATTCAGCAAAATCAGAATTCATCTCCCTTGGGACAAAGATCGCGGCGACGTGCTCAAACTGCCCACGGGAATACCCACCTCCCCTTTTTCTGCGAGTTCAAGCGGCGTGTCTGAAATCATTCTGGCCAGTACTTCCGTTTACCGGCGTGAACTTGTCCGCCGCCTTTTGCCCGATGTTTCCTGCATGGCTCCCGGTGTAGACGAAGACGCATTTTATGAGGCATCGATCACACCCGACCAGCTCGCGACGCGGCTGGCGTATGAAAAGGCGAATGCGATTGCGACTCGGAATCCGCACGCCGTTGTCATTGGTTCTGATCAGCTTGTAGATCTGGACGGTCGTGTGCTTGGAAAACCGGGAACTGCCGCGGCCGCTGTGTCACAATTGCTGGCGATGTCTGGGCGCGCCCATCGATTGCTGACTGCGGTCTGTGTCATTGGGTTCGGCAGAAAAATCGAATTCCTGAATGAGACGCAGCTGCACATGCGAGCAGTGTCACAAGAAGAAGCGACACGATATGTTGAACGCGACTCACCGCTCGACTGCGCCGGAAGTTATCGTATTGAAAGCTTGGGCATCTCGTTGTTTGATCGGATTCAGACCGACGACTTTACCGCCATCATGGGGCTCCCGTTGTTGCGACTGTCTCAAGTACTGCGTGAGTTGGGCGTGGCCATTCCGTGACCTTCGCACTTTTATCAACAACAGTGGGCAACATGTGCCCTGCGAAAGAGAAAGAGAAAGAAACAGCCTGCCGTCAATGTTTAAGCGTAATCGGAATCGCGAAGCACAGCCTACTGGCTAGTCAGCTTCCGATTTTGGGGTTCATCATTCCCGCGCAGGCGGGAATCCCGATTGCAGCACTGGCTTCCCGCCTGCGCGGAAATGACGGACAACCCCAATGTCAAGCCTTGACAAAGAACCTACAGCCCAGGCTTTGGCGGTTTGACAGCCGCCTTCCACGAATCGACGCCAGTAGCCTTCAGTCGCCGGCGATAGACACTGTCTCCGCAAGTGACGTAAAGAAGGTCGCGATTCGGACCTGCAAAAGTCGCATTGGAAAGCCACGCGGCTTTGGGTTTGGTAATAATAAAGTTGACTCGTCCCAGCTGGTCGAGAATCTGTACGCCAACCGCGGAGGTCACATAGATGCGTCCTTCCGTGTCGAGGGCAAGTCCATCGGCGCCCGACTGCAGATGGTCAGTCACATGCAGCCATCCGTATTCCTGCTTAGACGCCAGAGTTCCGTCCGGCTGAATCTGAAACGAATAACAGAAGCGGCCGCGCGTGTTGGCAACTGTCAGCAGCGTCTGATCGGGAGATGTGACGAGGCCGTTGGGAAATTCGATGCCGCTATCCACCAGCTTCTTTTCGCCGGCCGTGGTGAAATGCCAGACCTTCTTGTTGTCCGGGTCAGTGCAATATCCCTGACCGTTTGGCAGCAGCAGCAGATCGTTGCCCTGAATTCCGTCGACGACCATGGTCATCTGGCCTTCCATCGTGTAACGCACGATTTGTCCGTCCGCGTGGCGGCAGGCGTAAAGCATACCGTCCGGACCCATGGTCAATCCGTTCGCGGCTCCTGAATTTTCGGTGAAGACACTCACCGTTCCATCAGCCGCCACTTTATGAATTCGATTGTTCGGAATGTCCGTGAAGAACAGTTCGCCCGCATCAGTCGCGGTAGGACCTTCAGTGAACTTATGCCCGCTGCTGACCAGTTTCCAGTCTTCGTCATCAATCAGCACGTCGACTCGTCGTTCTTTCGCCTTGCCGGGTTTCAAAGGCTCCGGATAATCACGCCACAGCCATCTCAGCGCTTCCGGAACAATCGCGGCTCCGTGCTTGTTGTTATGACCGCCCTCGCCCCACACGTGCTGGACGTCGTATCCGGAATACTGCAGCGCCGAAAGCATGGCCTGGTTGGCATGCCACCAGCTGCCCGCGTAAATATCCAGATCGTTACTTCCATCCTGCAGAAAAATTCGCAGCGGCTTGTTCTCTGTCTTGCGGACCAGTGCCGGAAAAGCATCTGCGCCGCGCAAAGACACATAGGTTCCGATCGTACTGAGAACTCGCCGAAACGCATCCGGCCGTTCCCACGCCGCATTGAATGCGCAGATCGCGCCAGAACTTGAACCTGCGAGACACCGATCGTCCGGGTTGTCACTGAACTTCCAGCGGATCGCAACTTCGGGAAGCAGTTCTTCAATTAAAAACCGCGCGTACTGGTCTCCGAGGCCATCGTATTCATAGCTGCGGTTGAAGCGAGGCTGGGCATTCTCATTGGCGGCCGGAACGCTGCCGTGGCCGACAAAAAGTCCGAACTGGACGGGGATTTCACCCGAGTGAATCATGTTGTCCAGAACTGTAGGCAACGCCCAGTTTTTTGCCAGCCCGAGGCCGTCCTGCACAATCATCAATGCCGGTGGCTGAGCGGGGTCGTATTGCGCCGGAACATAAATCCAGTATTCACGAACGGTGCCCGGAAAAATATTACTGCGAAATTCAAAGGGGCCTTCCGTTTTTCCCTGAGGAACACCATCCTTCTGGATTGCCTCGGGAGGGATCGGATATTCGTCGGCCTGGCCGTTTACCGAAACAGGGCAGGACAGCAGGCTGACGCAAATCACTGCGGCAGTGGACAACGATCGAGACATGATAACTCCGAGTGCCTGGTGGTATTGGAAGGCGTTCAGGAAGGCAATCCAGGTGCCTGACGGCAGTATAGCCGTAAAATCTTCTTGAGACAGTTTCAGCCGGGTTCTGCTCTGAATGCCTCGGGATGCTTCTCAGATCGGTTTCGTCTGGTAATACTTTCCTCCGGTAACATTGATCGAGTTTCGCGCCGGCACCGGTCGGGCAACGGATCGAAGACAGATTTCATTATTCAGCAGAGGACACTCGGAAATGGGTCAGGGGAAAGCGACTGACGTGCGAGTCAAAGAAGTCAGTGTGTCGTTTGAGCCGGTGCAGTTCCGTGCTCCGCTGAAGTTTGGAGGACGCGTTGTTAGTTCATCGTATCTGATCAATGCAGAGGTATCCGTCGAGTCTCGGAATGGCAAACATGCAACCGGACACGGCAGCATGCCCGTCGGAAATGTGTGGGCCTGGCCTTCCGGAACTCTGGAACCGCCGGACACCGAACAACTGCTGATCGCCTACGCGAAGACGGTCGCCGACTTGTTTGATGCTTATCCCGGGTATGGGCATCCCCTGGAAATCGAATTCGAAGTTTCGTCTGAATATGAGCACCAGGCAAAGCGTCTGATGGAATCAAAGGGGCTGAAGGAAACAATTCCTCCTTTGGCCCGAATGGTCTGCGCCAGCCCGATCGACGCTGCCGTTCATGATGCGTACGGCCGAATGCTCAAATTGAACAGCTTCAATGTGCTTTCAAAGGAATTCTGCAAAACAGACCTCGGTGAGTTCCTGGATGACCAGTTCGCCGGCGAGTATCTCGACAAGTACACGCTTCGCGAACCTGTGGCCACTTTGCCTCTTTATCATCTGGTCGGAGCGATCGACCCTTTGACGGAAGCGGACGTCAGGGATCGTCCGGCTGACAAACTTCCCGTCACTCTGGGCGAATGGATCAAGGCTGATTCTCTGACGCACCTGAAGATCAAGCTGGCCGGCGATCAGCTGGAATGGGACATCGACCGTGTGCTGTCCATCGAAAAGGTGGCCGCAGCGGCTCAGGCAGAACGAGGCTGCTCGAACTGGTTCTATTCGTGTGACTTCAACGAAAAGTGTGAGTCCGCTGAATACGTTATCGATTTCCTGAAGCGAATCCAGCAATCCAGTCCTGCTGCGTTCGACCGAATTCAATATATCGAGCAACCGACCAGTCGAAATTTGGAGGCCGAAAATGCGCCAAAGATGCATTCCGTCGCCGCGATTAAACCGGTCGTGATTGATGAAGCACTGGTCTCCTATGAATCGCTGCTGCAGGCGCGCGATCTCGGATATTCGGGAATTGCTTTAAAAGCCTGCAAAGGCCAGACGGAATCTCTGCTGATGGCCGCGGCGGCTCAGAAATTCCAGATGTTTCTCTGCGTTCAGGATCTGACCTGTCCGGGCGCGTCATTTTTGCACTCCTGCAGCCTTGCGGCCCGAATTCCGGGCGTAGCGGCCATCGAAGGAAATGCTCGCCAGTACTGCCCATCCGCCAATCAGAAGTGGGCGAAGAAATTGCCCACACTTTTCACCATCAAAAATGGCACAATTGATACAGGACGGCTGGCCGGGCCAGGTTTAGGCTTCCAATAGGTCAATTTCCCCAAAATATGGCGGCGGCCGTCCGTTTTGAAGATTTGACGAACCTGCCTGTCACACCGGAAGTTTTCCCGAACCCTGTACTTTAAGCGACTTCACATCTGGAGTTCGCTTTTCCGTGTCTGGTACCATGGCCGATCTGATTGATCAGACGGCGTTCAGAATTGTCGCAGCGGCGCGCAAACGCAGGACAGCGGCTCGGCAGGTTCAGTGTTCCGGAAATTCAGTGTTTTCTCCTTTGCCTTTGCATGTACTCGGCGGAATTGCGGACAATGACTCATTCGCTCCGAAAACGTTTGCTTTCAACTGCAGCCCTGCTGGGGTTCCTGTCCACGATGCCCTGCGTTCGTGCGTGGGACGAAGCGGCGCCGGCCGACGCAGATAATCTGCCTGGCGTGCTGCCGGAGGTCGATGAAACCGACGGGAAGATCATTTACAACGTCCCGACCCTGAAGCAGCTCTGGGAATCGCAGGCGGTCATCAATGCCAGCCGCGACAAAGTTGCTCATATTGCTCTGGATGAAGAAGTTGTTTTCGTCCAGTCGACTGCCGGCGTGGTGACTGCGATGAATGCGGAAAGCGGTCGTCGCTTTTGGGCGTCCCAGGTCGGAAGAAACGACGAAGTGGCGATGAAGGGCTCCACTGACAGTCAGATGGTGGTGATTGTCGTCGGCCCCGTGATTCACGCCTTTGATAAGTTCAGCGGAAACAAGCTGTTCTCATTTCGTTTGCCGAATCCGCCGTCTGCCGCTCCCCTGTTGACGAAGCGTGAAGTCACGACAGGAAATCGTACGGAAGTCACTCGCAGCATTTTTGTTCCGCTGGCCGATCGGTCGATCGTGGCCTACGACGTTGACACTCTGCAGTATCAGGCAAGTCGCGGGACTTTCCCTCCAGGAGTTTTGAGAGCTCTCGACTGGCGTTTTGCTGCCGGTGAAATTATTCGGTTTGCCCCTGTTGCCGGTCAGGAACGTCTGGCCTTTGCAACGGACGTTGGCAACATTCATGTTGTGGACATGCTGGGCATCGCCAAGGGCAAGACTCGCTTTCAGTTCCTGATGAATAGTCCCACAACAGCCCCGCTGGCGGTTGTAAATCGGGAAGATCAGGAACTGCTGCTGGCCGCCTGCGACAATAACCGATTGTTCTGCATCAATCTGAAAACTGATGGAAGTATGCTGTGGACCGTGCCGATGGCTCGTCCGGTTTATGAGCCGATTACCGTTGTAGGGAACGAGGTTTTTGTTGTGTCCGATGATGACGAGTTAAGGAAGTTCGATCTGCGAACCGGATTGCCGGTCAAAGTTTTCGACGGCGTCAGTGCGGTGGCCAGTCGAACGGAAGGTGATGGCGGTGAGCTGCCAGCTTATGGCGCGGCTGTTGAATTGCGTTGCCGAGGCCTGCTGGGTTTTGAACCGATCACTGTCATTAATCGTTCGACCGGCCAGGCTGTGAATTCGCTGGTCGTCGATCTTTCAACCGCGCTTTCAGGGGCTTCCTTCGCCGCGAATGAACTCGAAGAAGCAATGATTCGGATTTCCGATGACAGTCGTAAATCGGCTGGTGTGCAGAATGTGAAACTCAGTGCAGACCGGAAGCAGCTGACAATTGAGTTTTCAGACTTCAACCCGAACGTGACATTTGACTTCTACGTGGATCTGGAACACGACGACGTTCCGTTCTGGAAGCTGACTCATAATGAACTTGTCGGTGCTGATGTCAAGGCTCGCGTGTCCCCGGTCCGTGCCTCGGTCGTCGCTACCGCAGCCGTCAATCGTCGCGTCGAACCCTTTCCGCCTCGGACCGTGCTTGGCCGATTCCGCGAGGTGTCTGAACCGTGGTTTGTGTCCGGCGTGAAATCGCTTGTGGCCGTTTCGGAAAATGCAGCGTACTACGTCGACAAGAATGACCGCGTCGTCGGGGTCAGTCGTCTCAATGCAGGAAATCCGGTCGTGACGCCGACTCGGGATTTCACGATCCACGTCAACAATACATTGACGGATCGCGTGTATCTCAGCACCGCCAGCGGCCGTGTGGCGTGCTTCACGGAATCCAGAATTCAGGTCGGCGCATTGCCTGTTCCGTTTTTCGCTGGTTTGAGCTGGGCGGTTTACCCGGAGGCAGAACTGTCTCCGGATTTTGCTCGGTATCACCGAAACCCGGGGGCCCGGCCGATCATGCCCGACGTCCCGAAGGTGGATCAACCGCTGCCTTCGGCTGATGCCGACGCTGCGACACAAATGCCGTAAAACTCGGCATAAAGAGAGTTTCCGGTTCACAATTCAAATGTCCTGTGTTAAACCTCAGCCTTCAGGCACTTCCTGACAAGGCAATCCCTGAGGCAAGGACGTTTGGGACATGGAATCTTTAATTCTCTTTATTTTTGGCTGCATCGCGAGCCTCATGTTTCTTGGGATGCTTTACGGCGACCGCCTGAACATGATCGGGCTGTTCGATGGCGAATGGTTATCGCCGGTCAGCAGCATCATCGCGGGATTGTGGACCTCCGTTTGTGAAGGTGTGGATCGCGGCATCGAATTTGTCCTCGCCCATCTGTCCTGGGTAGTGGCTGCTGTTTCAGGAACCGCCGGATTAACTTTGGTGGCGTTTATCCTGGGCGGTGGTCTCGCAGTGGATGCCGAGGCCTACCACCGCGACACATTGACGCCGCTGAAGTCCGGTGGCGTGATCGATAAAGTCGACGTGGTGTCCACCAGGGCCGCACAGGGCCAGATCATTCTGGCCAAAGCCGATCGGGATGATTCTAACCTGGTTTCTCAGACGAAGTCGGCCGATTACTTCGTGTTTGGTCGTCCGGAATATTCTCCGATCCGCCCGCGACCGCGCCGTCCGATCGATGGTTCGATCAACATCCCGCCGACGATCACCGAACGACCGCTGCTGGATGTCACTTTTCGCAGGCTCAGTTCTTCGGTGATCGAGACGGAACATAATCCTGACGTCATCACTCGGGGCCGGCTGGTGGATTCGTTGCCTAATCCTTTCTTTGTGGACCGCATCCTGGCTCGACTGAGTCGCGACAATTGGCGGGAATCGCTCGGGTTGCCGCGCGGCGAAGATGGCTTGCCGCAGGACGATTTGCCGGAATCACCTTTAGCGGACGTGAAGGATCTGGAATCCCCGGTTCGCGTGACGCCGGGGACCTATGTATCAAAGCGTGATCTGCGAGTTGAAAAGACTGTGCCCCAGTTTTCTGCTTCAGGCGATCTCACGATTCAGATCTCAGTGACAAATCTCGGCGACAAGACAATCGATGGTTTACTCGTCCGCGAACTGCTGCCGATTCAAACACGAGTGCGCGGGGCGATTCCGGATGGCGTTCTGCGTCAGGATACACTCACCTGGCTGGTGGATAATCTTCGCCCGGCCCAGGAATATGTGCTTCGGTTTACCGTGATTCCTGCCGAAGGTCTGGCTTCAACGCGTCGTCGTGATTCGCTCTTTGAATCAACAACGGAAGTGTCCGCTGTGACGGCCGTGACCAGCTTAACGCGAGTCGACGCTAAACTGCCACCCGTGGATCCGTTTCCTGCTGACCTTCGTCGGCGCAACACGCGTCCTCCACCGGAACTCGTGACTCCCGAACTTGTAGGAGCCCCGGATCTGCGGCTTGAGGTTGAAGAACCGCTCGAAGCTGCTCGCGTTGGCGAGTGGACTCGGATCTTATTCACGTTGTCGAATCAGGGAACAGCTGAGGCACGCTTTATCCGGCTGCGACTTACTCTGGATAATGCTTTGGACCATTCTGACCTGCTCAATCGGCCGCGATCTGACCGACAGGTTTTTGTCGATGTCGATCGAGTGGCAGCTGGCCAGTCACGTCGTTTTCGCCTGGAGGTTCGTCCGACTCTTGGAGGTGAAGCGTCGTCCATGGCCGAAGTCCTTTTGAACGGAAGCCGTGTTGATCGAAAAATGTTTCGGCTTGTAGCCAACGAGAGTTCTGATCCTGTGCGACCGTCTGAAAGTCTCATTCGCTGACACAAGTTACCTGCTGAGGAGGCTTCCGTTGTGTTGTAAAACGTGTGCGACAAAATATCAGTCTCCCAGGAAGCAGCTTCAAACGAGCATGGCAGGCATTGCACAGAACCACGCGGACTTAAAATCTCCATGACTGTCTCAGCCAGCGAACGTCTCTCTGCTCCGGTCATTGATGTTCAGGACCTCATCAAGGTGTTTCCTTCGGCTGCCGGTGACGTTCTGGCGGTCAACGGAGTGACTCTAAAGATTTCCTCCGGCGAAGTCTTCGGACTGCTCGGTGCCAACGGTGCCGGAAAAACAACAACTCTGCGGATGATGCTCGGGCTGCTGAAGCCGACGTCCGGAAGCGTCACCATTGCTGGCTTTGATGTGGCCCGCCAGGCCGAAGATGTCAAACGCAACATCGCTCTTGTTTCCGCCAGCGCCGGCCTTTATCAGTGGCTGACACCTCGTGAGCTGATGCACTACTTCGCCGATCTGTACGACGTGCCTCCGGAGGCTGCAGCTAAACGCGTCGACCTGTTGGCCGATCTGTTTGATCTGCGTAAGTTCATAGATCGCCAGTGCGCCGGCATGAGCACCGGCCAGCAACAGCGAATCAATCTGGCGCGATCATTGATGCACGATCCGCCGGTTGTTCTGATGGATGAACCGACCCGCGGGCTGGACATCGTCGGCAGCAAGCGGATCTTTGATTTCACATCGCACCTGAAAGAAATCGGCAAGGCCGTGATTTTCTGCACGCATCGCCTTGAGGAAGCTCAACGCCTGTGCGACCGTTTCGGTCTTATGTTTCGCGGCCGGCTGCAGCTGGAAGGCAATCTGGCCGCGCTCCGGCAGGCCACCGGCCTCGAATCGCTGACCGATATGTTTCTTGACCTCATGGCCCGGGAACAGCGGATTGATCGTGGCGAACGGGCGACGATTGACAGTCTGAACACTTCTGACGGAAAGTCGTGAACGAGTGGAAGTTGATCAGAACACAGGCCGCCTGGATGTCGCAGCAAATGTGGTCAAAGCGTCGCCCGGTCTTCGACACACTGTAAGGCGGATCTCCCGACTAGCTCACAAGGAACTTCGAGAATCTCTGCGCGATCGACGGACGCTCGCCACTTTGATCATGATGCCGCTGATTGTGTATCCGCTGCTGGGTTCGGTCGTGCAGAAGTTTGCTATTTCCCGAATTGATCCTGACACTCCTGCGGCCGTTGTGATTTTTGAAATCAGCCTTTCGCCGGAACTGCAGGCACTGTTCCCGGAACCTGTCCCGACGCCTGACGAATCAGGCAATCCTGCACCTCCGGCATCTGCACCGAATCCACCGTCGGCGGCGAATGGCGTCACAGACGCTGGTTCGAATAATCCGCTGGAAGCACTGACGAAGCAGCTGCTGAACGGCCAACCGCCGATGAACCCTGCCGAGATTTCTGTTCGGCTGGAACGATATCCGCAGCCGATGGGAAAAAATCTGGAGCTGCTGATCCAAAGTGGCGCTGCAGACGTGGCCCTTCGCGAAATTCGCCCCGAGAAGGACTCGTCGACCGGTGTCCTGCGGCCAGGTGCGTTTCAGATTCTCAGCCGCCAGGGCGACGCGTTCGGCAACCGAGCCGCTGCGGAAGTGGAGCGCCGTGTTTCGGCATTCCGCGACAGCGTCGTGCGTTCGCTGCTGGATCAGACGCCGGTCGGAGGTGCTGCGATGCCTTTCATTTCGCGAGTTCCCGTCAAAACATCGGGCCCGGCCGAATCGCCTCTGAGTGCTTTCGTGCCGCTCATGCTGGTGCTGATGACGATGACAGGCGCTGTTTACCCGGCGATCGATCTGACCGCTGGTGAACGCGAACGGGGCACTCTGGAAATGCTCATCGCAGCTCCAGTCCCGAAACGTGATCTGCTCATCGGAAAGTTCGTCGCCGTTTTTACCGTGGCTGTCCTCACCGCGGTGATTAACCTGACAGCAATGATCCTGACTTTGTATGGAACCGGATTTGATCGCGTCATTCTGGGGGAAGGCGCAACGATCACGATGTTCCTGCAGGTGCTCGCCCTGCTGATCGTCTTCGCGTCGTTCTTTTCTGCGGTGCTGCTGAGCATCACCAGTTTCGCTCGCAGTTTTCGCGAAGCTCAGGCGTGGCTGATCCCCTTGATGCTGCTGTCACTGGCTCCAGGAATACTAAGCCTGATGCCGGGAGTCCGCCTGACGGTGATGCTGTCTCTGATCCCGCTCGTGAATATTGTGCTGCTGGGAAAGGAGTTGTTTCAGGGAATCGCGGAACCGCCGTTGTTTGTCCTGACCCTGGCGGCCACGTCTACGTATACAGTTCTGGCACTTCGAATCGCGTCAGGAATTTTTGGCAGCGATATGGTTCTGTTTGGCGGCAATGCCAGCATGAGCGGTCTCAGCAGGCGACCAGCGGAGATGGTCAATCAGGTGCCGTCTCGGCTGGGAGTTGGCTGTCTGCTCTTTCTGATTCCGACTTTCATTGTGGTGGCCGGTCTTCGCGGTCGACTTGTGGCCCCGGACAATCTGCCTGGGCAGCTTGTGTTGTCGGGCATCATTACCATCCTGCTGTTTGCCATTCTGCCCCTGCTGCTGACGACCTGGAATCGAGTTCGCTTTGCTTCGGCATTTGCCTTTCGTGGTTTTCCCTGGATTGCATTGCCGGGTGCGATTTTGCTCGGCAGCACTCTGTGGACGATTATGTATGAAGCCCTGCTGATTGGAAAAAGCACGTCCGGCTGGGCGAAGTTGATGAGCAATCCAGCGTTGCAGGAACTTGCGCAGAGGCTAACGAATGAAACTCCTCTGCTGCTGCGATTGTTGACTCTGGCGGCTATCCCGGCCGTGTGTGAAGAACTGTTCTTTCGCGGCTTCCTGCTGAGCGCTTTGCAGTCACGTTCTGTGAAGTGGAAGTCGGCCTGGCTGATGAGTTCATTTCTGTTTGCCGCGTTTCACGTCATCGTGGATCAGTCGCTGACACTGGAACGCTTTCCGGCGACGTTTGTGCTTGGCCTGGTGCTCGGCTGGATCCGGATTTCCACAGGCAGCGTAATCCCAGGAATTGTCATGCACATCGTCAGCAACGGGCTGCTGCTGTCCCTGACAGAATTACAGCCCGTGCTGCAGAAGCTGGGTCTGGATCTGGCCGTCAAGAACGAAGCCCATCTGCCAGCCTGGTTCCTTGCATCCGCAACGGGTCTCGCCATTGTCGGCGCCCTTTGCATTCGCTCAGCGGCTGCGAGACGAATAGACGCAGCTTCGGCAGAGCCGACCACTTAAACTGGCCCAACGAGCGCCGTAACGTTTACAAGCTCGAAGCGCCAGCGAGTGGCCCTTCCGGGAACACAGCCCGCTCGCCGGCGATTTGAGTTTGCTTGGTTCCCTTTGCGACAGCGGGCGAACTGGATCCGCAAGCAGGTCACAGGCCTTTCAGCGTTAGCCTTCTGTCTCGTCGTCATCCTCGTCGAGATCGTCGTCGTTGTCATCGAAGTCATCATCGTCATCAAAGTCCGCATCCGGGTGGAGAGGATCATTTGGTGAGAAAAAGAAGTCGCCCAGACCCATGGGCACGTTGTTCCCGCCCAGCGACTGACTGCGTTTGTCAGCGAGCGATTTCAGGTCCACGGCATCCTGCCCCAGGCACTTCTCCAGCGATTCTCTCCACGCATCGTCGCGAGCCAGCGGATGTGCGGGATCCTGAGCAATTCGCTTGAGCGCAAATCGCAGGATGTTAATCCCGTCACGCGTCGAGAAGTCCAGATTCAGCGAATGCGATTCCTGTAGAAAGTCCACGGTCAGATTCAGCATCTGGTCGTCCGCAAATGGCAGGTGATATTTCAAAATTGCCAGCTCATCTTCGCGAGCCGGATGTCCCAGCGTCAGCGTTGGTTGAAGACGGCTGAGAATGTAATCGGGAATCTCGAATGTCGATTCGTCTTCATTCATCGTCACAGCACATCGGAAATCCGGATGCGCGGGAATAGAGATGCCGGCCACGATGGATTCGACGTAGCGTCGATGATCGAGCAGCGGGGCAAGGCTGGCCCATGATTTTTCGTTCATGCGGTTGCCTTCGTCCAGAATGCAGATGCCGCCGCGAAGCATAGCGGTCACCAGCGGTGACGCGTGGTAGGCAATCTTGCCGCTCTCGGCAAGAACCGGAGTCACCAGCAAATCTTCAGGCCGAGTGTCGGCGGTGCATTGATAAATGTAAAGTTCCTGGCCGCGCTGCCGAGCGCCGGAAATCGCCAAAGTTGTCTTGCCAATGCCCGGCGTGCCCACCAGCCGCGGAGTGAGCGGAAGGTCGCGAGGGTCCACAACCAGCCAGCAGGCCAGAAGTTGTCTGAGTACATCGCGCTGCCCAATCCATTCTCCCTCCGTAGGATCCGGACGTCCCAGGTGCAGCGTAATTCCATCGATCGAGTGAGTTCGGCTCATGTATTTCTGCAGTTATCCATTTAACGTTGCCAGCCACGGCATCAAGGCCGCGCGTCCTAAAAACGAATGAGCGCGAATCTGATCCCGCTTGTCAACTCAGCAGCCTGTTTCATTCGCCGCTGGAATCAAACCCTGCCCAAAGCCCATGCTGCTGAAGTCCCCATTGGAACTTTTGAAAAGGATTCAATCGGGCATGAGCAGATCGGAATCACGGAGAAACCGGACGTCGCTTTTGCTGGCGTCGTCAGCTCGGTTTCGCGGGGCAAGGCTGGCTTCGTTCAGGCCGTCATCGTCCAGCATCGGAACCATTTCGGTCGGACCGGCGAGGGACACTTTTCCGCCAACCGGTTTATCTGGGCCCAGATGAATCTTGAAGCTGATCCCCGAAAGCGACAGCTGGTCGCCGGGTAACAGAGCTCCGCGAATGACTCGCTGACCGTTGACTCGCGTTCCGTTGGTACTGCCAAGGTCCCGCAGATAGATCAGGCCGTCAGTCTTCACAAGAATACAATGCTGCTTCGACACATTGACGTGATCAATCACGAGGTCACACAACTTTGAACTGCGACCAATCACAGTGATCGCGCGTGTCAGCGTGATGGGCGGACCACCTTGTTTGGGAATCAGTTGAGCCAGCATCTTCAGAATGTCTGTCTGCGCGGATTTTGCATCGGAAACAACCACCTTGCGAATTTATCGTCCGAACAGAACGACGGCAATCATCGGTTTGAACGAGTGACCGAAAATATGAAAAACGGCCGCACGCTATCCTTATCACTGCTACGCCCCGTGTTTCACTTTCATCACGTCCTTCTCCCCCGTGGGGGAGAAGGACAATACCAGGGCCAGCGAACGCTCTCGCGGGTCATTTGGTTTCCGCGACTGGCAAATACGGATGCAGGGCATCGGACCAGATTTTGTAGCCTTTTTCGGTCATGTGCAGGCCGTCGATTAGCAGCATCTCCGAGTTCGGTAGACCGTCTGCATCAAGCATCGGAGCCCAAACGTCGACGAACTGCAGGCGGGGATTTGCATCACAGGTGGCTTTGACCAGGGCATTGGTCTTTTGGATCTGATCGGCCATCGCCCAACGTCGCGTGCTTGGCTTGATCGAGATGTAAAGCAGCTTGCCGCAGTCGGGAACTTTTTTTACCACCAGGGCCACGAAGTTCACAAAATCGCTGTGAACCGTTTCAGGAGATTTTCCGGAGGCGATATCGTTGTCTCCCGCGTAGATCACGATCGTGGTTGGATTTATGGGAACCACGATCCGATCGAAGTACTCGACTGAATCAGAAAGCAGCGAGCCGCCGAAGCCATGGTTCGCGGCTTTCAGATCGGGAAATGATTTCGCAAGATCCCACAAACGAATGCTGGAACTGCCAACGAAGAGTGCGGAATGCTTCGGTGACGAACCGTCAGCGATTCGCTTCTCGATCGCCACGATCTCGCTTTCCCAGCGTGAGACTGCTTTTTCCTCGGCGGCCAGAAAACTGTTGCCGCATAAAGCCGTCAGCAAAATGAGTAACAATCTGGCGGATGAAACTGAACGGGGCATGGTATAGCATTCCTCAGTCGTGTTGAATTTCGTACTACCGGGATCAGCATACGCATGAACTCCGCTTCATACCATCTCCGGGGATTTCGTTTTCATGACCAGCCCTGCTTCGCACCGTCGACTGATGGTGATCAATGTCGTGGGACTTACCAGCCAGATGCTGGGACCAGACACACCCAACATCAGTCGTCTGCTCAACACCGGATTTGCGCGGCCGATGCAGACGGTTCTCCCTGCGGTCACATGTTCCGTTCAGGCCACTCTTCTGACCGGCCTGATGCCATCACAGCACGGAATCGTCGGCAACGGCTGGTATTTTCGCGACCTGTCGGAAGTCATGTTCTGGAGGCAGTCCAATCACCTTGTGAAGGGAGACAAGCTTTACGAATCCGCTCGACTTCGCGACGCATCGCACACGACGGCCAAGATGTTCTGGTGGTACAACATGTATTCCGCGGCCAACTGGGCCGTCACACCACGGCCCTCGTATCCGGCCGACGGTCGCAAAGTGCCGGACATCTACAGCGAACCAGCCGAGCTGCGGGATACTCTTCAGCAGACGCTTGGCAAGTTTCCTCTCTTCAATTTTTGGGGACCCACTGCCGACATTAAAAGCACGACGTGGATTGCCGATGCCAGCATCGATATCTTCAATCGTTACCAGCCCTCGCTGATGCTCGTGTATCTGCCGCACCTGGACTACAACCTCCAGCGGCTCGGGCCGAACGATCCTGCGATTGCCGAAGACATCCGGCTGGTGGATCGCGAAGCTGGTAATCTGATTGATGCGGCTCAACAGGCCGGGGCGGATATTGTGGTTTTGTCTGAGTACGGAATTACGGAAGTCAGCCGGCCTGTTTCCATCAACCGCGTTCTGAGAGAAGCCGGGCTGTTGACAGTCCGACGCGAGACGCTGGGCTGGGAGACTCTGGATTGCGGTGCTTCGCGTGCGTTTGCGGTTGCCGATCACCAGGTCGCTCATGTTTATGTGCGGCGTGCGGCGGATGTGGAACGAGTCCGGCAGATACTGGAACGAGTCGACGGGATTGAGCAGGTGCTGGATTCCACCCAGCAAAAGGCTGTCGGGATTGATCATGAACGCAGCGGGGAACTGGTATGCGTCAGCAGTCGCGACGCATGGTTTACGTATTATTTCTGGATGGACGATCAGCTGGCTCCGGATTATGCCAGAACCGTCGACATTCACCGGAAACCGGGTTACGACCCCGTGGAGCTGTTCGTCGATCCCAAAATTCGCTTGCCAAAGCTGCGAGTCGCCTGTCGACTGGCTCGCAAAATGCTGGGATTTCGTTACTACATGGACATGATTGGGCTGGAGGGCTCCATCGTGAAAGGCAGCCACGGACGCGTCCCGAAGGCTCATCAGCTGGAACAGGACGGACCGGTGTTTATTTGTTCCTCGAAACGAATTGAACGTGACGACTTGCACGCTCAGGACGTTCGAAATCTGCTGTTGGAACTTCAATTTGGCGTTTGATGCTGGAGGATCGCTCGGAAGGAAGCCAAAATGCGCGTCCGGGACCCTCCCTCGACGGCGAACCGGGCGACTCGGCTGATGGCTCGCGAATTTTCGGTTCTGACGGGCAAAGGCCCGATCAAGTTTAAGAACTGGGGTTCCCGACAAGGTGTTTTGGTGCGAGAAGACCCACCGGTCTCGCCTACTTCAGCCGGTTTGCTGGCTGTTGTCACTGAACATCACTGGCTCAATCATCAGGCTGTGACAAATATCAGGCTGTGACAAATATCAGGCTGTGACAAACTTAATTCACTGAGGACTTGAAAAGATGGCTGGCCCAGCAAAACCAGATCCAAAAAAGGCAGATGCGGGAAAGAAGCCGGCGGAAGGAACTGAGGAGCAGCCGGATGTGGAGCAGGTGCTTTTTCAGGGGCCGCTGTTTGGGCGCGAAGCCAATCTGAAGGCCAATGCAAAGCTTGTCCAGGCGGCTCTGGTGCCAGTGAAGCAGATGATGTCTGATGCTCTTGGCCGTCGCGCGCACACGGTGCTGATGGAACCTCGCGAAGGTCGACTGTCCATTCGTTTTGTCATCGATGGTGTTCCCTATCCGGCAGCGGCCGTTCCTGGTCAGAAGGGCGTCGCGATGGTTCAGATGCTCAAGCTGCTGGCGGGGCTCGATCCCAATGAACGCAAGATCGCTCAGCACGGCGGAATCAAGGCGGAGTTCGACAAGTTGCCGTATCATCTGATGATCGAATCCGTACCTGCCGGTGGCGGCGCAGAACGGGTTCGCGTGAAAATCGACAACCGGAAAGTGCTTCGACAAAAACCGCAGGAGGTTGGACTTCCCGACCATCTGAAGCTGAAGATTCGAGATTTCACTTCGGCTCGTACGGGTGTCATTCTCGTCTGCGGTCCGCCGGATTCTGGTGTGACGACACTGTCGATCGTTGTGCTGCACACCGTCGACCCGTACCTGTATTCGGTCTACAACCTTGCTGACATGCAGGGGAAGGAACTGATAAACGTCACGGAATTTAAGCCTGAACCCGGGCACGATCTGGAACTGACGTTCGACCGAATTCAGCGCCGTGAAGCGGACGTCATCTTTTTGAATCCCCTGAAGTCGCCGCAGGACGCGCAGACCATTTTTCAGTACGCTGATCGCATGTCGTTCATAATGGAGATCCCTGCCAACACGCCGATTGAAGCCATTAGCAAGCTGATCGAATGGGTGGGAGTTGATGAGGTTATCAAGGGCTTAAAATGCGTGATCAGTCAGAAGTTGATTCGCAAGCTTTGTGATGACTGCAAGCAGGCGTTCCGGCCCAATCCATTACTGCTGAAGAAACTCGGCCTGCCGCCGGAAACCTCTGTGCTGTATCGAGCCCCATCTCCGCCGCCGCCGGAGGATCCGAAGGCACAAACGATCGAAGAGTTGTGTGCCGACTGCGATGGAGTTCCGTACCATGGTCGCGTGGCCGCATTTGAAATGCTCGAGATGACGGACACAATGAAAGAAGTTTTCGCGGCCGGGGCGGCGCCAGAAGCCATTCGTCGTCAGATGACGACGGATGGACAAACGACACTGCAGAAGGATGCCATTCGCCTGGTCGCTGAAGGCAAGACGTCGCTCGAAGAAATTCAACGCACCTTCAATCCGGGTGGTCCCAAGAAAAAGCCCATGAAGGCTCGACCCAAACCGCCGGGACAGGGCTGATGCCGAGCCGGCAATAGCTCACCGGGGATGCTGATCAAGAACGAGCATCGCCGCCGCATTAATGACAAGTCAGGACAGGTCTCTTTTTTGAAAGTCTGGATCTCATGCTGAGATCGATCTCTCTGTTTTGGTTCAGCCTGCTCATGATCCCGACGATTGCGATCGGGCAGGACACGCCAGGAATTTCAAAGGAAAAGCCCGCGGATGGCCCCTCTGTTCAGACCGAGCAGGGCTGGATGGTTCCTTATGAAGCGAAGATCCCCGGCACGGATGTGACGTTTCGCATGATTCCGATTCCTGGCGGCGAATACATGATGGGAAGCCCGGCGACGGAAGTCGGCCACAATGATGACGAAGGCCCGCAACGCAAAGTTGTGGTCGAGCCGTTCTGGATGGGCGAGTGCGAAGTGACGTGGTCTGAGTACACTCGTTATATGGAGCTGTATCGTTCTCTGAAGGAATTTGAATCTCGTCGACTTCGCAAAGTGACTGACGCAAATCGGATTGATGCCATCACGGCACCGACGCCTCTTTATCAGCCCGACTTCACATTTGAGTTCGGGGATGATCCAAAGCAGCCGGCCGTCTCGATGACGCAGTACGCTGCAAAGCAGTATACAAAATGGGTCTCGGCAATCACGACGCAGCAGTACCGTCTGCCAACCGAGGCGGAATGGGAATATGCGTGCCGTGCGGGCAGTAGCACCGCGTTTTCTTTCGGCGACGACCCCGCGATGTTCGATGAATTCGGTTGGTTCCAGGACAACACGAATGAAGAGGGAACTCGTCCTGTTCGTCAGAAGAAGCCTAACGCCTGGGGACTGTACGATATGCACGGCAACGTTGCGGAATGGGTGATCGACGGCTACGCGCCGTATGAGTCGAAGGATCAGCCGATCGCGGCCGCTGCTGATTGGGTTCGTACCGACAAGCCGGATCCTCGTGTTGTCCGTGGCGGTTCGTGGGCGTTTCCGGCTGCCGAGTGTCGAGCGTCATCACGGCTCGGGTCCGATGATAAAGCGTGGAAAGAGTACGATCCGAACCTGCCTCGCAGCCCGTGGTGGTACACGACCGATCCTGCGCGAGGAGTCGGCTTTCGGCTGTTGCGTGCTCTGAAGCCTCTGCCACGTGAAAAGATTGAGGACTTCTGGAAAATCGATTCTGAAGATATCCAGTTTGACGTGGGCGACCGACTCAGTGAGGGTCGAGGCGTCTTTGGTCTGGCTGATAAGGATCTGCCTCAGGCGGTCCTTGATCTGCAGAAAAAGAAATAGAACAAATTTTTGACATCCAAAGGATATTTTCATGAGTGCTCAAGTTGTTCGTCCTCAAGTCCGTGCTGGCATGGTCGGGATGGGCATGATCTTTGATGAGACGTACCGACCGTTCTTCGAAAATGTGCATGCGAAGGGTCTTTACGATCGTCGATTCGGCGACGTCGATGTAACGGTGGTTGCTGTGGCGTCTAAGACCGGACAGCGTGCTGATCGTTATCTGGCTCAGTCGGCGGGAAAAATCCCGGCATTCAAAAGTTTCCGCGGCGACGACGCCGTTGAGCAGATGCTGAGCGAGAAGCCGACTTTTGCCTGCGTTGCGACGCCTGACGATCGCCACTTCGATGCGTCGAAGACCATTCTGGAGGCCGGCGTTCATCTTCTGGTGGAAAAGCCATCTGTGCTTTCGCTGGAAGAGATCGATGAGTTGAATTCGATCGCCCAGGCCAAAGGCGTTCTCGCCCGCGTGGTTTATCACAAACTGCTCGACCCCGACCACAAAAAGCTGCGAACTCTGGTTCACGACAACATCCTTCAGCACGTGAACAACGGCTACTGCTCACTGCTGGAACCGCGCCAGATTTCCGGAAGCCAGTTTTCAGAGTGGATCACCGGAAGGAACCCGGGAACCTACGTGGCCGTACATTATATCAAGCTGATCGATTTTACTTTTGGCGGCCGATTGAAGACCGTCACCTGCACTGGCCAGCGAGGGCTCGTGGGACCCAAAGATGGAACAACATGGGACAGTGTTCAACTGCGACTGATCTATGAATATGACTCCGGACGTGAAGCCGCATTTGATATTCACACTTCGTGGGTCACGCCCGACAATTTCCCAGGCTACGTGGAGCAGGAAGTTCAGTTCCGTTTTGACAATGGAAACTGGAACGGTCATTCGCGGAAACGAGGCGTCGAATTGACCGTTGAGAATCTGACGCCGCTCAAGATGAAGAATACGATCAACAATCATTACAACGGCAGTTTTGTCGAACCATGGGGCGAACGTTCGCAGCGCGGTTACGGAATTGAAGTCATCGAACGTTTCGCTCGGGAAGTGGCCATCGTGGAACACGGCGGGCCGGCGGCGGAACGCTCGTCGCGACTGGCCGACATTCGAAAGCTCGACTACGCAGACCTGTCCGCCGACCGCCAGGTTGTTGCGGCCGTTCAGGCGATGGAGATGATTCTGGACCAGCAGGCCAAAGGCCACCCGGACCGAGTCGCCCGTTACGATGGTCAATTCGTGACTCTTCATTAACCCAACTTCCCCAAAAAAGTGGAACAACCTGCGATCAGCAAAAACAAGTTTGCTGCGTTTTGGAATCTGAAATTCGAAAACAGCCGTGTATTGAAATCTGAAACGCGATGTAGTGAGAAGAAGATATTTGGCGGGCTTGAAAACGGGATATAAGATCCCGGCCATGTGGATCTGACACTACTTCAAAGAAGAAAACGGGCAGAGCACGGCCTGCGGGGCGATCGCCGAGTCTTATTGAGTAAAGCGAGGGCCGCGGCAGCGGGTTTGGGACGTCAGTTCGCTGGTGGGGTTAGGAATCGCACGACAATAAACTGTCGAAAGTAGTATTGTGTGGACCGAGGAGATCGTCGATAGTTCGAGGATGCCGGACGCACGAGTTATCGAATGGATTCGCGATAAGTATATCGCCGTTGTCTCTGATCTTGATGAGCGAGGACG